>RHMF01000927.1_pt1 | contig 16971 bp, 16 predicted proteins | sample 5365151 | NCBI WGS metagenome assembly RHMF01 (sample SAMN10266501, study PRJNA497801) | feces metagenome | isolation source: feces | host: Bos taurus | place: China: Prairie of Fairy Mountain | collected 2017-08-14 | reverse complement strand
CTGGAGTTGAGGCTTTTGGTTTTCCGATCTCGCTGGCATTGGTGTGATTGGGGCAAATTACCACAGGACCATCAGGGATATTTTCACGACCAATGGCTTTTACCGGATGTAAAAAAGTAAAAAAGGGATAAACGACCGAATAAATAAGCCGAAAAACAGATTCCGTTTTCATAGCGTGAGCCTCTCTCTCGTAATGTCGAGCATTGCCTGCAGGCTTTTCTCCAGATTCAGCTCAGAGGTGTCCAGCAACACCGCATCCTCAGCCTGACGCAAAGGGGCAATCTCGCGGGTGCGGTCCTGCTCATCACGCTGCTCAATGTCATGAAGAATAGTGGCAAAATCCGCTTGCTGACCCCGCTGCTCCAGTTCCAACAGACGGCGCTTAGCCCGGACCTGCGCAGAAGCGGTGAGAAAAATCTTAACATCAGCATCAGGCAAAACCACCGTTCCAATATCACGGCCGTCCATAACAACATGCTGCTCACGGGCCAATTTGCGCTGATAGTCCAAGAGGAAGCTGCGCACCTCGGGGATGGCTGCCACCAGAGAAGCGCACCGGGACACCGCATGAACGCGGATGGCATCGCTTACGTCTTCCTCGCCCAGGTACATGTGCTGAAGGCCATCCGCTCCATACGCCATTCGGATGTCCATATCCTTCAGCAGAGGAATGACCTCCTCTCGACAGGCAGGGTCTACCCCCTGACGCTGGGCATTCAGAGCTACCGTGCGATAGATCGCACCGGTGTCTACATACAGAAAACCAAGTTCACCGGCAAGTCTTCGAGCCAGTGTACTCTTGCCGGCGCCGGAGGGCCCGTCAATGGCAATGCTGTAAAATTTCATAGTTTATAGCTCCATTCATGTATAAATGGGGTACCGAAAAAACTGTGGTCACTCCCGCAGTCTTCGTCATTGAATTTTATTCCTGAAGAAATAGTGCTGCACTCTCACCTGCTGCACGTCCAGTAGCCCAAGCGATCTGCAGGTTAAAACCTCCGGTATAGGCATCCACGTCCAGCAACTCACCTGCCAGGAACAAGCCCTGTACCTTTTTGGATGCCATGGTCTTGGGGTCTACCTCACCCACCTTCACGCCGCCGGAGGTAATGATAGCCTCTCGGATGGGGCGCGGGCCGGTGATATTAACCTTCAGTCCCTTCAGTGTCTCCAACAGACGACGACGCTCTCCCTTGGTAATATCATGGACTTTGCGTTCAGCAGGAATCCCGGTCAGCTCGATCATCACAGGAACCATCAGCCTGGGCACCAAAGCACCCAGCACATTTTGAAAATCCTTGTTGGCGTTCTCGCCAAACTCCCGCAACAGGCGGGCATCCAGCTTCTGCTCATCCAATGCAGGCTTGAGGTCGATGGTACAGGTATACTGATCCTTGTCAAAATCCCGCATATGGGAACTGGCACTAAGGACCAGAGGACCAGACATACCAAAATGGGTGAACAACAGCTCACCCTGTTCCTGAAATACGACCTTTCCCTTCTTATTTTTCACTTTAAGGGAAACATTTTTCAGTGCCAGTCCCTGCATCTGACCACAAAACAAGTCATCCGATTCCAGCGGGACCAGGGATGGCTTGGGCTCTACGATGGTGTGTCCCAACTTCTGTGCCATCTCATAGCCGTCTCCGGTCGATCCGGTGGCCGGGTAGGAAACGCCGCCGGTAGCAAGGATAACCACTTTACAAGGATAACTTCCCTGCTCACCGGTCACTCCCATTACTGCACCGTCCTGGATATCGATGGAAACTGCACGATCCTGTACGATTTTTACGTCGAGCTTGCGCAGACGGAAAAACAACGCATCAATAATATCTGCCGCACGGTCAGAAGCAGGAAACACACGGTTTCCGCGCTCCACTTTCAGCTCTACGCCCAGGTCACGGAAAAAATCCTCCACCCATGCAGGAGTCGTCCGGGCCATGGCACCGTATAAAAAGCGGCTGTTGCGCGGAGTGTTGGCCAGCACCTCTTCCGGCGGACAGTGGTTGGTCAAGTTGCAGCGTCCTTTACCTGTAATATACAACTTACGCCCCAGTTTCGGGTTGCGCTCCAAAAGGCAGACCCGGGCACCTGCCTGGGCAGCAGCGATGGCCGCCATCATTCCGGCGGCACCGCCGCCAATCACAATCAATTCCTGTTCCATTTAATCCTGAACCTTCTCGTAAACACCATACTCTTCCCAGATCTTCTCCAGCTTCTGGAACGTATGTGACAATTCTTTTTCTTTCTTTCGACTGACCGCCACCAACAAGGCATTGATCAGGCTGAGGGGAGCAACCAAGGAGTCCACAAAGGACGCCATATCGCTGCGTGCCTTCAAAGTAATTGCGCAAATGGGGGCCAAGGGAGAGGCCTCGCTGTCAGTGATGGCAATGGTGGTAGCCCCCTGATCTCTGGCAAAGCGCATGGCCCGAACCGTACTGCTGGAATAACGGGGAAAACTGACGCCGATCACCACATCTTCCTCGCCCACTTTAATTAGCTTCTCATAGACCTCGCTGGCAGTTGTAGCAGCCACCATCACCACGTTATCAAAAATCAGATTGAAATAGAAATGCAGGAATGTAGCAATGCTGGCAGCAGAGCGCACGCCAATGATGTAAATCTTGCGTGCCTTTACGATGGCATCCACTGCATTGTCAAAGCTCTGGTGGTCTACTTCCTCCAACGTCATGCGGATCTTTTCAATGTCAGATTGCAGAACACTGGTCAAAACGTCCTGATCTCCAATGCGGTCATAGGAAACTTCGATGCGCTGCACGGATGTCAGACGGTTTCGAATCATTTTTTGCAGGGATTTCTGCATGCTGGGATATCCATCATATCCCAGTTCCGAGGCAAATCGAACCACGGTAGACTCACTGACATTTACGGTTTTACCCAGCTTGCTGGCAGTCATAAAAGCCGCTTTGTCGTAGGACTCTAAAATATAGTTGGCGATCCGCTTCTGTCCCTTAGAAAAAGAGGTCATATTCTCCTGGATCACCGTAAGAATATCTCGGTTCATGTCTTCAACTCCTGTAAGGTGCCGTCGCGCAAGGGTTAAAATCAGCTGCACTGTGATGTCTTTGTAAAAATCATCATACCTTTTTCACCCAAAAAACGCAAGCAAAATTTGCAAGGTTGCATATTTTTCTTGCAAATTTGCTCATCCAATGCACTTAGCTCTCCTGCTGAAGCTTAGACACCTCATCTGCTGTCAAGTGCCGCCAAGCGCCACTGGCCAGTGTCCGGTCCAGATTCAGATCTCCCTCCCGGATCCGCTTCAGGCGCAGTACCTGGAGTCCCGCCTTGGCACACATACGGCGCACCTGACGGTTTTTTCCCTGATGGATGGTAATGGACAGCTGAGACACGCCGCCGCTGACCCGGCCCCTGCGCACCTTCGCAGGAGCCAGACGGTCACCATCCAATTCCATGGGTGCCGACAGAACGGGGATTCCCTGATTCACATCTCCCGTCACCCAAACCAGATACTCCTTCTCGATCTCATGACTGGGATGGAGGAGCTTTTGGGTCAGTTCACCGTCATCTGTCAGAATCAATAGTCCTTCAGAATCCAAATCCAAACGGCCCACCGGCCACACGCGCTTTCCGCAGCCCGAAACCAACTGTGCCACAGTGCGACGTCCTTTTTCGTCCGAGAGGGTGGTCACATAGCCCCGGGGCTTATTGAGCATCAGATAAGTGCGCTCCCCACCAGGTTTGAGCAGCTTTCCATCTACTTCAATACGGTCCCGCTCCAAATCTGCTCCGAGCTGAGCTACCTCTCCATTGACCCGGACACGCCCGGCGACGATCCACTCCTCCACGGTGCGGCGAGAGGCCACGCCGCAGGACGAGAGTAATTTTTGCAGACGTTCTTCCATCGTTGCTGCTCCTTTTTCTACGAAATCAGAGATCCTATATGCTCCAGGATCCCCTGTTTTTGTGTCAGTGCGGAGGGTACAGCATGCTGGGCCCTCAACGGGACGGATGCTACCTTCTGCTCTGCGCATAAAATGTTCAAATATCCCATAACTTCCCCCTTCTCGACCGGGGCAAGTATCTGCTGGTGTTCCCATTGCAGCGACAGACTCATTCTGTCTTGTCGGCAGACAGGATAAGAGAAGTCCCTCCCTGCTACCGCATTCACAAACGGGACCAGTCCCCCATTTACGGGTATGCGCCCCATTGCGCTGCCTTTTTGCGTGACCTGTACTTTGGCGTAATTTGCAAAGCCCCAGTCAAACAGCCCCGCATGGTCCAACCAGTCGTTTGGATCGTTCAGGGTAACAGCAATGAGTGTCATTCCGTTACGCTGTGCTGCCGAAACAAGGGTGCGTCCGGCCTTTTCTGTATAGCCCGTCTTCAAACCAATACACCCCTCATACTGCCGCAGCAGCTTATTGTGATTGGTCAGACTGCGTCCGCCTATGTGGATGGTCTTCGTAGCCAGCATGGCAGCAAGCGCTTCATGCTTCAGACAGCCCCTGGCCAACAGTGCCATATCGTAGGCTGTCGAATAATGTGCCTCTCCATCCAGACCATTCGGATTTTCAAAATGAGAATCCTTCATTCCCAGTTCCGCCGCCTTCTGGTTCATAGCAGCCGCAAAATTCTCTACGTTGCCGCTGCAGTGGATAGCCACGGCCACGGCCGCGTCGTTTCCGGAATGGAGAAGCATCCCATAGAGCAGCGCCTCCAATGTGATCTCCTCCCCCTCCCCCAGGTAAAGAGAGGAACCTTCCGTTCCCACAGCTTCTTTGGGCACTGTTACCACATCCTGCAAGCTGCACCCGGACTCCAGAGCCACCAGCGCTGTCATCAGCTTGGTGGTACTGGCGATCAGCCTTCGCTGACCGCTGTTTTGTTCATACAGAACCCGTCCACTCTCCGCTTCCATTAAAATTGCGGAGGACGCGGAGGTGCCCACCGCCTGAGCGGTGGGCATCTGAGTCCCTATCAACAGGATACACACAGCAAGGGAAATCACACGTTTCAAAATCGGACACCTTCCTTACAACTGGAATACTGGTGCCCTTAGTATCTTCCGCAACACGGTGTTCTTGACAGGAAAAGCACAGACAATCTGACAAAATCACCCTGTAAAATGCTGCTTCAAAAGATTACTCTGCGATATCAGAATCAACTTCAGCAGCAGATTTTTCCTTCTTCTCTTGCTGCTTTTCAATGAAAGCGGTAACTTTGTCCACCACTTCAGGGACCGTTTCAATGATCCGATCAGCCGTAGTAGCGGGAGGAGGCGCCACGGACAACACCTTTACGCTGTCTCCGCGCACCACAAGAAAAGCCACGGGCTCCACCTTAGCACTGGCACCGGTGCCGCCGCCGAATGTGTTATCCATTCCAGGTTTCTGGTTCTTGGTAATAAAATCACTGCCGCCGCCCGCAAGACCAAAAGACAGCTTGCACACGGGGATCAGTGTCACATCCCCTGTCTGGATGGGCTCACCGATGATGGTATTGGTATCCATCATGGACTTGATTTTCTCCATTGTGGTACTCATAAGATCGTTGATAGGATGCTGCTTGTCCATATTCAGACCGCCTTTCTCGCCTGTTCTTTTACTTTTTGTTGCTTCTTAAGTTTCATAAATTTCCGCAGCGCTTTGATGCCAAAATACAAAGCCAGATGCAGAATCTGACCGATTTTTATAGACAGCGCGGCATAAGCATACAGCGTGGTATTCTCGCTCTCGAAATCAATACCTACATGAGCCCGCCCATTTTTCACATGGAAAGCCTTGCTCAAAGATTCCCAGATTGCTCCCATGGCGGCATTGATCTTCCCGTAAAGCATGGCTGTGTCTGCCGGGTCGGAACTGCCCACAATCACAGTGATTTCCAGTTCATCCATCACCAGATCATTCCAGAACGCTCCGACCGCTTCCAGCGCCAAGGGAACAAACTCACGGGCCAACTCCAAAATCTGATCCGGAGACATCTTTTTCCCGGCCTTTTTATCCTGGCCTTCACCGTTCTGCTCAGTGGGCTCCCGATCCTGTAGCGAAACTTTCTTTTGCAGCTTCGGCTGCTCCTGCTGCTGAGAAGAACGCTTTTTCGGTGCGGGAGATCCTGCCGGAGAAACAGTTGTTGTTGCATCTCGTATTGTCTCTTTGACGGAGCCATCTTTGGCGCTATATTTTTTCTTCGCCTTCTTGTTCGCAGCCTTAGCTGGCAGAGGAAATACTTTGAGTCGGATCATGCCCAAACGTACTTTGACCAACAGTCCATCTTCCCCATATCTGGCGTCCACACCAACGTGAACCTGACCGATCAGGAAGAATACAACCAGAACAAGTGCGAAGATCATCCAGCCGCTCATACTTGATTCTCCGGCTGTTCAGCCAGAGCCTCCTCGGCACGCAGCTTGTCAACCGCCGTTTCAAGCTCCAGTGTCATCTGCCCACCGTCCCTAGAGGCATCAGGCAGCTCAGGTAGCTCGTCCAGACTGGACAACCCAAAGGACCGCAGGAAATTTTTGGTCGTCTGATACAAAATCGGACGTCCAGGCACCGCCAAACGGCCGCACTCCTGGATCAATTCCCGCTCCAATAGAAGTCCCACAGTATAAGCACTGTCCACCCCTCGCACCTGATCCACGTAGGCTCGGGTAACTGGCTGATAATAAGCGATCACAGCCAGAACCTCCAGCGCAGGCTGCGACAGACGGGTCGGCTTGCGGTTTTCCAGGGTTTTCCGCACATAAGCGGCATACTCAGGCGCAGTGCAAAGCTGGTAGCTGGCATCCAACTTCACCAGACGCAATCCCCGGCGCTCATAGCTGTATTGATCCATCAGGCGCTGTGCCACAGCGTCTATGGTAACCCGGTCTGTATCCAGGCCAAGGCACAGACGCTCTACACCGACTGGCTCGCCAGCGGCAAACAGAACACTTTCCAGTGCCGATTCCAGTTCTTTCAGCTCCATAGATCCCTTCCTTCCCGGGAATTCTCCCTATTATTCCTCCGCAGATGCGGTGATTTCTTCCGGGCACATCTCTTCTTCCCGCGCACAAGATACGGTGCAGTCCTCCTGGGTACCGGCCAGGCGCAGCCGTCTGGCCTTGCATAGCTCCAGTACAGCAATAAAGGTGGCCACCACCTCGGAGCGACTTCGGTTGCCACGAAACAACGCCTTAAACCGGGTCACGCCGAACGCCAGCAGCCGCTGCAGTATCTCTTCCGCCTTGTCTGCCACGGGATAGGGCTCACGACCCACAATCCCCTGGAAGGCAGAAACCGGCGGAGGCAGCTTGTGGTCCGAACGGGCCAAAACATTAAGCATGGCCTTGCGGATATCCTCTTTATCGTGAACATAACGGTAGCTCTTATCTGGCTGGAGAGGTTCAGGAACCTTGGTGATGAAATCCCGTCCATAGCTGTATTGCCCATCCAGAAGAGGAACGATCTCCTTGATCTTCAGATAGGTTTCATTGCGCTGATGGGCTTCCAGAGTGGCAATCAACTGCTCCATCTCCGACTGAGCTTCCTCATCATGGATGGAAAGGAGCATTCTGGTCTTGATATAGACCAGATGCGAGGCCATCGTCACAAACTCGCTGGCAACCTCCAGGTCCAGTTCCTTTCGGGTGTCCAGCCACTGCAAATACTGGTCCAGAATCAGGGAGATCTGGATGTCCTTGATCTCCATCTTATTCTTGCTTAAAAGGTGCAGAATCAAATCAAGAGGACCAACAAAGTCCTCCATATCCTCGGTTTTCGCCTTGACTACACCTTCCAGATGGTAAATCGGACTGTCCAAATACTCACCTCCCTGAACAAAATCTTTCAGAAATCAGAAAAAATAATACTGAGGGATCTCAAACGGAAATCCGCTCAACCGGCATAAGACCCGGGTGATGGCCTCCATGGCCACATTCATCGGACCACCAAACACACCGGACCAGGCCAGCAGCACCACTGCCACCACCACAAAGCGCTCATACCGCAGGACAGTGCGGTAAATGCGATCGGGCAACAAAGAAAACAGCACCTTAGAACCGTCCAGCGGCGGGATCGGGATCAGATTAAACAGTCCAAGTCCGATACTAAGTACCGCCAGATAGCTAAAAAATAGCATGATATAGGCAAAAACGACATGATCCGGCCCAAAATGATACATTCCGGAACAGATGACCAGTGCCAGATAGGCCAATATAAAATTAGAAAGGGGGCCCGCCAAGGCCGTGACCGCCATATCCCGTTTTGGATTTTTGAAATTCTCCATATCCACCGGCACCGGCTTCGCCCAGCCCACCCGGGCCACCAGCATCAGAAACAGGCCGATCCAGTCCACATGTGCAACAGGATTGAGGGTCAGCCGACCGTTGAGCTTAGCTGTAGGGTCCCCTAATCGGTATGCCGAAAAGCCATGACACAATTCGTGAACCGTCAGGCAGATGACACTGGCCACTGCCCCCATAACAAGAATTGTCAGCTGGATCCAGTCCATATGGTCAAGAAACGATTGAATCGTACCCAAAATACACATCCTTTCCCGGATCATAAAAAGTCTTAGGTTAAAAAATTATAACAAAATTTTCTCTTCTTTACAACAATATCCAGGAAAAATGATATCCCTCCCCCTGTTCTTGCTAAAGAAAAACGACCCCGCACTTTTGTGCGGGGCCGCTCATCATTCTTCCAGACTGTTATAGATGATCTGAAGCAATTCCTGCTTTCCGTCTCCCTTTTCAGCCGAAAAGGGAACCACCTTTACAGTTTCATCCAGTTCCAGAGTTTCACGGATGCGCTGAAGATTGGGCTCGATCTCCCGCTTCTTCAGCTTGTCCAATTTATTGGCCACTACCACAAAGGGACAGCCGGCGTCTTTATACCACTGCGCCATGGTGCAGTCATCTGCAGTAGGCTTGTGGCGGGAGTCCACGATCATCACACCCAGCGTCATCAGCTCGGGATCGGCGAAGTAATCTTCCATCAGCTTGCCCCAACGGTCACGCTCAGCCTTGGAGACCTTAGCATAGCCATATCCGGGCAGGTCCACCAGATAGAAGGTTTTGTCGATTTTGAAGTAGTTGATATGGATGGTCTTGCCGGGTGCGGCGCCCACACGAGCAAAATTCTTGCGACCCAACAGGCGGTTGATCACAGAGGACTTGCCTACGTTGGAACGACCAGCAAAGGCGATCTGGGGTATACCATCCCGCAGAAACGCCTTAGGCGTGGTAGCCGAGAGAACAAACTCGGCGTTTTGTAAATTAATTGCCATGCTCTCCCCTCCTTATTGCTTCAGACGAGCCGTGCTGCGGCTCTCAGGCTGCTTAGGGCAGTTGGGAATATCCCGGCACTCCGCCAAGCTTCCACTGGGCAGCGCGTGGGCCAGGACCTGATCCACATGCTCCACCAAGATAAACTGCAGGCTGGCACGGACGGTCTGATCGATCTCTTCCAGGTCCTTCTCGTTCTCGGCAGGGATGAGCACCGTCTTGATGCCGCTGCGCTTAGCCGCCATGGTCTTTTCACGCAGACCGCCAATGGCCAGTACACGGCCGCGCAGAGTGACCTCACCGGTCATTGCAATGCCGGGCTTCACAGGGCTCCCTGTCAGAGCAGACACCATAGCCGTAGTAATAGCAATACCGGCAGAGGGGCCATCCTTGGGCACGGCACCTTCAGGGAAATGAACGTGGAGATCGTTATTTTTATAGAAGTCGCTATCAACACCCAGCTGGGCAGCGCGGCTGCGGATATAGCTCAAGGCGGCGTGCGCGGATTCCTTCATCACATCACCCAGGTTGCCCGTCAGCTCCACTTTTCCAGTGCCGGGAACCACATTGACCTCAACCTCCAGCAGCTCACCGCCAACACTGGTCCAGGCCAGTCCGTTTACCACACCCACACGCTCCTTGAGGGCTTCGCGTTCAGGATGGTAGTGGGGTACACCGAGGAAGTCTTTCAGATCCTTGACAGATACACGCACGCAATCATCTTCACTGGATACCAATTTCATTGCCGCCTTACGGCAGACGCCTGCGATCTTCCGCTCCAGAACGCGCACGCCAGACTCGCGGGTATAGGCAGCCACGATCTCACGGATGGCATCGTCAGACAGCTTCAGTTGTCCCTTAGCCAAGCCGTGGCGCTTCATCTCCTTGGGCAGCAGGTGGCGCTTTGCGATCTGCAGCTTCTCCTCATCGGTGTAGCTGGGCAGTTCAATGACCTCCATACGGTCCAGAAGAGGTCTGGGAATGGTATCCAGGGTGTTTGCGGTAGTAATGAACAGCACATCGGACAGATCAAAGGGCAGCTCCAGGAAATGATCCCGGAAGGTACCGTTCTGCTCCCCGTCCAGCACCTCCAGCAGTGCAGAGGCAGGATCGCCGCGGTGATCATGTCCCATCTTGTCGATCTCATCCAGCAGCAGCAGAGGATTGTTGCTGCCCGCCTGATTGATGGCGGCAATAATTCGGCCGGGCATGGAACCAACATAGGTCTTACGATGGCCACGGATCTCAGCCTCGTCACTGACGCCACCCAAAGAGATGCGGCCCAGCTTTCGGTTCATGGCTCCAGCCATGGACATGGCGATGGAGGTCTTGCCTACGCCAGGAGGGCCGACAAGGCAAATCACTTGCCCCTTCAGATCGGGAGCCAGCTGCTTGACCGCAATGAACTCCAGAATACGCTCCTTGACCTTCTCAAGACCGAAATGGTCTTTATCCAAGGCGCGGCGCACTGCGTCCACACTGATGCGCTCCTTGGTCAGCTTGTTCCAGGGCAGCTCCAGGCACACATCCAGATAGTTGCGCAGAACAGAGGCCTCAGAAGAGCCGAAGGGCTGCTTCATCAGTCGGCCCAGTTCCTTCTCCAGCTTCTCGCGCACGGTATCAGGCAGATCGCCCTCAGCAATCTTCTTGCGGTACTCTCCAAACTCGGTATCGCTGTCCCCTTCTCCCAACTCGTTCTGGATGGCTTTCATCTGCTCACGCAGATAGTAATCGCGCTGATTATCGGACATCTGCTCCCGAGCCTTGGTCTGGATCTCCAAGTCCAGAGACAGCACCTCCACCTCGCGGCAGAGCATCCGATACATACGCTCCAGACGGCGCACTGGACGAAGCTCTTCCAGGATGGTCTGCTTGTCGTTATTGCGCATGGAGATGTTCTGGGCAATGTAGTCGGAGATATAACCAGGGTCATCACTGGCCAGCACGCTGAGAATCAGATCAGGGGCGATCTTGGGGGCCAGCTCGGTATAGCGCTGGAATGCCTCGTAGGTGCTGCGAATGAGAGCCTCAGCCTTAGGAGAAGTCTTGGTGTTCTCCTCCACAGGGATCTCCTCCACCTCAGCCTCCAGATAAGGATTCTTTCTGGTCAAAGAGAGCATGCGTCCGCGGGAGACACCCTCCACCATAACGCGCACATTGTCTCCGGGCATACGCAGGAGCTGGCGCACATTGGAGATGGTGCCAATAGTGTACAGGTCTTCTTCCCCAGGCTTCTCCACGGTGATGTCCTTCTGGGCCACCAGGAACACAGGCTGACCTGTGGACATAGACTCCTCCAAAGCTCTGATGGAGATATCACGGCCCACATCAAAGTGGATCAGCACGTTAGGGAACACCGTCAGGCCGCGCAGGGCGATGGTAGGCAGCACTGTACGGTTCAAAGTCATTTCCTTTTCCATAGGAGTCACTTCCTCTCGGGTAGAAAAAACGTCCCGCAGCCCGCTCACGTGGGCTGCGGGACACATTTAAATTCGGTTTTCAGCCGTCTGATCAGCCCACATTGCTGTTAGGACGGCGGTTATCCTCTTCCCGCAGGGCGGCCTTGCCCAAGCGGGGACGCTGCAGACGCTCAGGGTCGTGCACCAACTCGGGCGCAGCCCCCTCAGTGACGCAGGCGGGGGTGATGGTCACCTTGACAATGGTGGGGTCGGAGGGGATGTCGTACATGATCTTGGTCATGACCTCCTCCAGAACGGCACGCAGACCGCGGGCACCGATGCCGCGCTCCACAGCGCGGTCAGCCACAGCGGCCAATGCCTCGTCGCTGAAGTCCAGCTCCACCTCATCATACTCCAGCAGCTTCTGATACTGCTTGACCAGGGCATTCTTGGGCTCGGTCAAAATCTGCACCATGTGCTCCTTCTCCAGAGACTGCAGCGTGGTGATCACAGGCAGACGGCCCACCAGCTCAGGAATGATGCCGAACTTCAGCAGATCCTGAGGCTGGATTTCCTTGAACAGCTCGCCCACATTGCGTTCCTTCTTGCTCTGCACCTGAGCGCCAAAACCCATGCTGCGCTTGTCCAGACGGTTTTCGATGATCTTATCGATGCCGTCAAAAGCACCGCCGCAGATAAACAGGATATTCTTGGTGTCGATCTGGATAAATTCCTGATGGGGATGCTTACGTCCGCCCTGAGGAGGAACATTGGCAACGGTACCCTCCAGGATCTTCAACAAAGCCTGCTGCACACCTTCGCCGGAAACGTCGCGGGTAATGGAGGTATTCTCGCTCTTGCGGGCGATCTTATCCATCTCATCAATGTAGATAATGCCGCGCTCCGCCAGCTCGATGTCGTAATCGGCAGCCTGGACCAGACGCAGCAGAATATTCTCTACGTCGTCACCCACGTAACCGGCCTCGGTCAGAGTGGTGGCATCCGCAATGGCGAAGGGAACCTTCAGGATACGAGCCAGGGTCTGAGCAAACAGAGTCTTGCCGCAGCCGGTGGGGCCCATGAGCAGAATATTGCTCTTCTGCAGCTCTACGTCATCGGCACCGCCAAAGTAAATGCGCTTATAGTGGTTATAAACAGCCACAGAAAGGGCGATCTTAGCCGCCTTCTGGCCGATAATATACTGATCCAGTACCTGATGGATCTCCCTGGGAGTGGGGATCTCGTCAGGAATCTCGCCGGTATAAGTCTCCTGGATCTCCACATCGTCGCTGAGGATGCCCATGCACAGCTGGACACACTCATTGCAGATGTATGCGCCGGGACCGGCGATCAGCCGCTGCACCTGATCCTGATGCTTACCACAGAAGGAACAGCGAATCATTTTCTTGTCGTCATTTCTTGCCATATAAATCGTACCTCGTGATTGGCAAACTTCAAAGAGAAAGAAGCGGGGACGAACTGCGCCCCCGCCGCCTTGTTAAGCGAATGTTTCAGCGCTTATCAATGACCTTGTCGATCAGGCCATACTCCATAGCCTCCTGGGCGGACATAAAATTGTCACGCTCACAGTCAGCAGTCACGACCTCAACGGGCTTACCGGTGTTCTCTGCCATGATGCGGTTCATGCGCTGCTTAATGACCTCCAGGCGCTTGAGGTGAATGGCCATGTCGGTGATCTGACCCTGGGTGCCGGCGGAGGGCTGGTGGATCATGATCTCAGCGTTGGGCAGGGCGTAACGCTTGCCCTTGGTACCGGCAGAGAGCAGGAATGCACCCATAGAGGCAGCCATGCCGATGCAGATGGTGGAAACATCGCACTTGACATACTGCATGGTATCGTAAATAGCCATACCAGCGGTCACAGAGCCGCCGGGGCTGTTAATGTAGAACTGAATATCCTTGTCCGGGTCCTGGGCCTCCAGATAGAGCATCTGTGCCACCACCAGAGAGGCGGTAGTATCGTTGACATCCTCGGACAGGAAGATGATTCGGTCGTTGAGCAAACGGGAGAAAATGTCGTAGGAACGCTCACCCCGGTTGGTCTGCTCCACTACATAGGGAACTAAACTCATAGTTAAATCTCCTTTTTCGGGTGGTGATACCAAAGTATACCCACCCCGCCGGAAAAAGATTCCTCCGGCCCGCCAAATGGACAAATACGCACGCGCCCGGGGCAGCAAATGCCGCCCCGGGTGGTGGATTAATTACTCAGCCTTGGGCTCCTCGTCCTCGGTCTTCTTCTTGCGGGTGCGCTTGGGCTTCTCAGCACCCTCTTCGCCCTCGACCTCCTCGGTCTTCTTCTTGCGGGTGGTCTTCTTGGGCTTCTCAGCGGGAGCCTCGCCCACCTTGGCCTCGGCCATAACCAGGTCGGAAGCCTTGCGCAGGCACATATCCTTCTTCAGGTCCTCAACGGGGATCACGGCCTTGATCTTCTCAACTTCCATCTTGTACTCGTCGGCCATCTTCTGCAGCTCGGCCTCGACCTCCTCGTCGGAGATCTGGAAGTTCTCAGCCTTGGCAATGGCGGTCATAGCCAGCTCCATCTCCACCTGACGCTTGGCAGCGGGGCGGGCAGAAGCGCGAACGGCATCAATGCCGCCGCCCATCATGGCGCCGTAGGTCTTCAGATCCATGCCCTGAGCCTTCAGGCGCATCTCGAAGTCGTCCATGACGCGATCCAGCTGGGACTCGATCATGGCGTCGGGGATCTCGACCTCCATGTTGTCGATCAGCTGAGCCATGATGGCGTTCTCGAAGTCCAGCTGAGCCTGCTCCTCGCGGCGAGCCTGCAGCTTGTCAGCCAGATCCTTCTTCAGCTCCTCCAGAGTCTCGAACTCGGAGACGTCCTTGGCGAACTCGTCGTCAACAGCGGGAGTCTGATGCTCCTTGACCTCGTTGACCTTCACCTTGAAGATGACAGCCTTGCCGGCCAGATCAGCCACATACTCCTCGGGGAAGGTGATGTTGATCTCCTTCTCCTCGCCGATGTTCATGCCGATCAGCTGCTCCTCAAAACCGGGAACGAAAGAACCGGAGCCGATCTCCAGGTCATAGTTCTCACCCTTGCCGCCCTCGAAAGCCACGCCATTGTCGAAGCCCTCGAAGTCGATGACAGCGGTGTCGCCGTTCTGGACAGCGCGCTCAACGCTCACCAGACGGGTAGCACGGGTGATGAAGGGCTTCAGCTCGTTGGCGATGTCCTCCTCAGTGACCTCGACCTCCTTCTTGGGGGCGGTCAGGCCCTTGTACTGGTTCATCTTGGCCTCAGGGCGCAGAGCAACCAGAGCGGTGAAAGTCAGGCCCTCTTCGGTACCGACCTCGGTAACATTGATCTCGGGATAACCCACGACGTCCAGACCCTGCTGCTCCACAGCGGCCTCGTAGGCAGTGGGATACAGAGCGTTGATAGCCTCCTCGTAGAAGAAGCCAGTGCCGAACATACCCTCGATGACCTTGCGGGTAGCCTTGCCCTTGCGGAAGCCGGGAACATTGATCTTATTGCGGTTCTGCAGATAAGAGCGCTGAACAGCATTCTCGAACAGATCGGCATCCACGTGGATGGTCAGCTCGACGGTATTATTTTCTTTCTTTTCGACGTTGGTGACCTTCATGTAACTTTTCCTCCTATGAAGTGCGCGCAATGGCAGAGCCACTGTCTGCACACCTTTGTACTTTGTACTGCAAATTGATATTGTAGCAGATATAAATGGTTTTGACTAGATATATTTTGCTTTTTTTCGGGTTATTTTCCCGTCAATCCAGGATTTTTTCCGGTTTGAAGCGGAGATAATCGGCGGCGATCAGCCGATATTCCACCCCTTCCCGCTCCCCGCACACTGCAAGCCGGTGGCTTCCGCCGTGCAGATGGCCGTAGTAGCAGCGGCGCACACCGTAGGCGTTGAGCAGGTCAATGATCTCCTGACAGCGGTATCCCTGGTAAAGGGGCGGATAGTGGAGAAAGCAGAACTTCTCCCGCTCCCCTGCCGCCTTCAAAGATGCCTCCAGACGGATCAGCTCCCGGTTGAAGATCTTGGCGCTGTGGGCGCCTCGGTCCTCCTCGTAAAACCAGCCGCGGGTCCCGCACAGGGCCACATCCCCATATAAGTAACAGTTGTTATGGAGGATGCTCAGGCGGTCAAAGCCGTTCTCCTGGAAAAACTTATTCATTTTTGCCGCCGTGTTCCACCAGTAATCGTGGTTTCCCTTCAGCAGCACTTTGTGTCCCGGCAGGTCGTTGAGAAACGTAAAATCCTGCCTCGCCTCTTCCAAGCTCATACCCCAGGACAGGTCGCCGCACAGGACAACTGTGTCCTCCGGACCAACCTCCGAAAAACCTTCCTTCAGTTTCTCCACATAGCCGGTCCAGCCGCCGCCGAACACATCCATAGGCTTATCCGAACCCAGGGACAAATGGGTATCTCCAATGGCATACAGAGCCATAGGCTTACTCCAGCATCTTCAGCACTGCGTCCACCATGTTCTCCTTCTCCACAGTCTGGTCAAAGCGCACGGCCTTGCCGCGCAGAGAAGCCAGAGGAGCGGGAGCGGGCAGACCGGTCTTCTCGGTCAGCTGATCCAGGATATCCAGACCCTCAGCCTGCTCCTTTTCATCCAGAGCAGAGAGTACGCTGTTGCAGAACTTGAAGGGGCTTGCGGTAGAGACCACCACACAGGGGGTCTCATCGCCAGTCTCGGCCCGGTACTGACGCAGGGCATCAAAGGCAACTGCGGTATGGGGATCGATCAGATAATCGTACTTCTTGTAGATCTCGCCGATCATCTGCTCAGTACCGGCATCGTCGCAGCAGTAGCCGGCAAAAAACTTCTGCAGCTTCTCCTGTACCTTGCCCTTGACCTGATATTTGCCGTCCTTAGCCAGCTGAGCCATGTAGCCGCGCACTTCCTCATCGTCCTGGGTCAGAGACAGCAACAGACGCTCCAGGTTGCTGGAGATCAGGATGTCCATGGAAGGAGAGGTGGTGTTGTAGAAGGTACGGTTGCGGTCATAGGAGCCGGTGCGGATAAAGTCAGTGAGGACGTTGTTGCTGTTGGAAGCGCAGATAAACTTATCAAAAGGTACGCCCATCTCACGAGCATAGAATGCGGCAAGGATATTGCCAAAGTTTCCGGTAGGCACACAGACGTTGACTGCCTGACCGGGCTGGATGCGCTCGTCACGTAACAGGTCGCAGTAGGCGGAGACATAATAGACGATCTGAGGCAGCACACGGCCCCAGTTGATGGAGTTGGCAGAAGACAGGAAGTAGCCTCGCTGTGCCAGCTGCTGGCGCAGCTGCT
>RHMF01000747.1_pt1 | contig 17003 bp, 16 predicted proteins | sample 5365151 | NCBI WGS metagenome assembly RHMF01 (sample SAMN10266501, study PRJNA497801) | feces metagenome | isolation source: feces | host: Bos taurus | place: China: Prairie of Fairy Mountain | collected 2017-08-14 | reverse complement strand
ATTTTACGAAAGAGCCAAGAAGTAAAAACACTTCTTGGCTCTTTATTAATAAAAAACTTCTTGCAATTTTAATTGTATTATGTTAAAATATTTTAAACGCGTTGAGCAAGAGAGTAGAAAGCCAGTTTTTGTTCAGAGAGAAGTGCCTTGGCTGTGAGCACTTTCGTAAAACACTTTTGAAGTTCACTTGTGAGCGGTACGGTTGAAACTAAGTAGGCTGTGACGGGTGTAACCGTTATATTACAAAAGAGTGTTTGCTCTATGGTGAAAATTCACTTATGCAAAAATAAGGGTGGTACCGCGGAGATGTCTTCGTCCCTTCTGGGATGGGGCGTTATTTTTTTGCCTTAACCCTGTTACATAAATCATATTATTATATTGAAAGGAAGAACTAAAATGCTTGAAAACGCTAACGCTTTAAAAGAACAATTTTTAGTAAAAGTAAATAGTGCTGCTTCTTCCAATGAGCTTGAACAATTAAGAATTGAGTTCCTTGGTAAAAAAGGCCCTATTACTTCTCTTATGAGCGAATTAAGAAACATTCCTAATGAGCAAAAAAAAGAAGCTGGTCAGATTATCAATGAAGTTAAACAATTCATTGAAAAAACTCTTACAGAAAAGAACGAAGAAATCAAAAAGGCTGAAGAAGAAGCACTCATAAACTCTGCTGAGGATTATGATGTTTCCTTCCCTCTTAATGAAGATAAAGGTTCTTATCACCCAATTACTCTTGTTCAGAGAGAGGTTGAAGATATTTTCGCTGGTATGGGCTTCTCTATTGAAGATTATGACGAAATCGTTGACGATTACCACTGCTTTGAAGCACTTAATATTCCAAAGCACCACCCTGCCCGTGATATGCAGGACACTTACTATTTAAGCTCTAATCAACTTTTAAAAACTCACACATCTGCAGCACAAAACGCTATTCTTATTAAATACAAGAAAGAGCTTGAAGCAAATAGACCAATAAGAGTTATTTTCCCTGGCAGATGCTTCAGAAATGAAAAGATTGACGCTTGCCACGAAAACACTTTCTTCCAGATGGAAGGTATTATGGTTGATAAAGATATTTCTATTTCAAACCTTATTTACTTTATGAAAACCATGCTTTCAGAAGTATTTAACCGTGATATTACTGTCCGTTTAAGACCTGGTTTCTTCCCATTCGTTGAACCCGGCTTCGAACTTGATATTCAATGTCTTATCTGTGGTGGTGATGGTTGTCCATCATGTAAGGGTTCAGGTTGGCTTGAGCTTTGCCCTTGCGGTATGATTCACCCTAATGTTTTATCAATGGGTGGCATTGACCCTGAAGAATACACAGGCTTTGCATTCGGCTTAGGTCTTACAAGACTTGCAATGATGCGTTATGGAATTAAAGACATTCGTGTATTTAACAGTTGCAGTTTAAAATCACTTTCTCAATTTACTAACAGAACCTTTATTGATGATGAAAAGGAGGGTAAATAATGTTTGTATCTATTAACTGGATTAAAGAATATGTTGACCTTTCTGGTCTTGATATTAAAAAACTTATTGAAAGTTTTACCCTTGCTACTGCTGAGGTAGAAGACATCATTGTTAAAGGTGAAAACATTCAGAATGTAGTTGTTGGTGAAATTCTTTCTATTGAAAATCACCCAAATTCTAAAAAGCTTCATCTTCTCAAGGTTGATGGTGGCGACAGAGTTTATGACGTTGTTTGTGGTGCACCTAACGTAAGAGAGAATATGAAAATCGCTTTTGTTAAGGCTGGTGGTAAAGTTCCTGCTGGTGATATTACAAAAGCTACTGTTGCTGGTTATGAATCAGAGGGTATGTGCTGTTCAGCTTACGAACTCGGTCTTTCTGATGATAAATCAGGTCTTATGGAAATTGACGTAGATGTTCCTAATGGTACAGATTTAAAAGAGATTTACCCTATTGACGATATTATTTTTGAGGTTGATAACAAATCACTTACTAACCGCCCTGACCTTTGGGGTCACTATGGTATTGCTCGTGAATTCTCAGCACTTTCAGGCAGAGAATTAAAACCTTTAAAACTTTCAGATTTAGCATATAGCGGTGACGAAAAAATTAAGGTTACTGTTGAAAGACCTGACCTTGTATATCGTTATTCTTGTGTTAAGATGGATAACATCACTAAAAATGTGAGCCCGCTTTCATTACAGATTCGTCTTTACTACTGCGGTATGCGTGGCATTAACTTACTTGCTGACCTTACAAACTACATTATGCTTGAAATGGGTCAACCAACTCACGCTTTTGATGGCAATAAAATTGACGAAATCAAAATAGGTACACCTGACGCTGATTGCAAATTCACTACCCTTGATAACACTGAAAGAGATATCACAACTGACACACTCTTAATCAAAAACGCTACAACACCAGTTGCTATTGCAGGTATTATGGGTGGTCTTGATTCTGAAATTGTAGGTGATACAAATTCAGTTGTTCTTGAATGTGCTAACTTTGACGGTGTTTCTGTTCGTAAATCTTCTTCAAGACTTGGTCTTCGTACAGATGCTTCTGCAAGATACGAAAAAATGCTTGACCCTGAAATGACTGTAACTGCTGCAAAGAGATTTGCTTACCTCTTACAATCAATTGATTCTGGTGCTCGTGTTGCTTCTAAATTAACAGACGAATACACAAAGAAATACCCTGAAATTGAAATTGAAAAGCTTATGTTGATAAATACACAGGTATTGATATTTCTACTGAAAGAATCAACACAACCTTAAAGAGCCTTGGCTTTGAAGTTACTATGAATGGTGACAACTTCCACATCAAAGTTCCATCATGGAGAGCAACTAAGGATGTTACCATTAAAGCTGATATTATTGAAGAAATCACCCGTATTTACGGATACGATAATTTCAGCATCATTACAACTAAGAGCCCGTTAAAGCCTGTAAGAAGCACAGCAGTACGCTCTGAAAGTAATGAAATTAAAGATATTTTAGTTAAGCACTATAATCTTCACGAGGTTCACTCATATATCTGGGGTGACGTAAGAAGATATAAAAAACTTGGCATTGAAGTTGAAGATAACGTTAAAGTTCTTAACATTGAAAGCTCTGACAATGGCACTATCCGTAACTCAATGATTCCAACTCTCTTGGTTGCTGTTTCTGACAACAAGGATTTTAAAGAAAGCTTTGGTATTTTTGAAATTGGTAGAGTTGTTAAAGGCTTAAAGGCAGATGGTACTGCAAACGAAAGACGCTCTTTGGGTGTTATTCTCTTTGACAAAAGAGGTAGCGAAAAGGATTTATATTTCAAAGCACTTAACATAGTTAACACACTTATCCTTTCAATCAAGCATAAAACACCTGAATTTAACAAGGTTTCACCAGTTCACGCTTATGAGCACCCAAAGAACACTGCTGAAATTCTTGTTGACAACAAAAAGGTTGGTATAGTTAACACTCTTCACCCATCAGTTTTAACAAAGCTTGACAAAACAGGTAAAGCAGTTTGTATTGAAATTGATGTTGATGATTTAATAGAGGTTTCAAATGGCAATATTTCATTTAGCGAGCCTTCTACTCAACAATCAACTTACTACGACCTTTCTTTAGACATTTCTAACGGTGCTAAGTTCTGTGAACTTCAAAAATGCTGGGATGCACTTGGCTTAGAAGAGCTTACAAGCGTTAATGTTATTGACACATTTGAGAAAGATGGCGTTAAGAGTATTGCTATAAGATTTATTTTCTCATCTAAAGAAAGAACACTTGAAATGGAAGAGGTTCAGGGTTGGATTGACTCTATTTTAGAAAATCTTTCTAAGATAAATGTTAGTCTTAAGAAATAATTAAAAAAATCATTTAAATTTCTTAATAATTAACTGTTGTAATTTTCTTATATTTAGTTTATAATAGGAATATAGATTTACTGGGAGGTGTTCTTATGACAGATAAAACCATTCAATTTGCCATTAGAGATGAGCATGAAAAAGAGATGAGAGATATTCTCATTCAAGTTTATAATGCACTTGTAGAAAAAGGTTATAACCCTACCAGCCAGCTTGTAGGTTACATTTTGTCCGAGGACCCAACCTACATTACAACTCATAACAATGCAAGAAGCTTAATTCGTAAGATTGACAGAGACGAGCTTTTACAAGCACTTCTCAAAACATATCTTAACAGTTAAATAAAGCTTCAAATAATAAGGAGTGTTCAGTTTGGCTAAAACAGAAACAAGTTTTCTTGAGTTTAAAGGAAAACCACTTGTTCGCAAGGGTAATACACTTTACTACGGTAATATGAATGACCCTTTCGTGCTTATGCTCTCTGTTGCAGATTCTCACGAGGTTCACGGAGTTCAGATTGCTGACAAGGTTACAGTTCAGCTTTTAAATACTGACCCTAATGTAAACCCAATGGAAGCTATAGTTAAAAAGACTGAAAAAAAAGGTCTTTGGGCTGCAATGGATATAGGCGTTGTATGGCTCGAAAGAGCGATTAAGGATGCAGAATAACATTAACCCGCAGTAGCAAAACGCTACTGCGGGTTGTTGTTTTTCATATTAATTCATCACTTCTTAAACTGCTGTTTCATACGCATTTCCTTTGAAAGAATCTTCTTCCTTAAGCGGATGCTTTCTGGGGTAATTTCAACTAATTCATCATCACCTATAAATTCCATTGATTGCTCAAGGCTTAATACAGTATGTGGTACTAAACGAAGTGCATCGTCACTACCAGAAGCACGGGTGTTTGTCATTTGTTTTTTCTTACAAACGTTACAAACAATATCCTCATTCTTTGCACACTCACCGACAATCATACCCTCATAAACAGGAACACCCGGTCCAATGAAAAGACGACCGCGGTCTTGAGTATTGAAAAGACCATAACCTGTGCTCTCACCTGTTTCGTGAACAACAATTGAACCTCTTTCACGCATCTGGATATCACCTTTATAAGGCTCGTAACCTAAGAATAGGTTATTCATAATACCATTACCATTTGTATCGGTCATAAACTCTGAACGATAACCAATAAGACCACGAGCAGGAATTTTAAACTCAATATGAGTTGAACCGCCATCACGGACATCCATATTTTCGAGTTCACCTTTTCGAGAACCGATTTTTTCCATAACAGCACCAACATAGCTTTCTGGAACCTCTACAATGAGTAATTCCATCGGTTCTAAAAGGTTACCGTCTGAATCATTTTTATAAATAACCTGTGGACGAGAAACCTGAAACTCATAGCCCTGACGACGCATTGTTTCAATAAGAATTGATAAATGCAATTCACCACGTCCTGAAACCTTGAATGAGTCAGTTGTTTCTGTTTCTTCAACTCTCATACTTACATTGGTTTCAACCTCTTTAAAGAGTCTTGCACGGATATTTCTAGAAGTAACAAACTTACCCTCTTTACCAGCAAACGGGCTGTCGTTAACCATAAAGTTCATTGAAATTGTTGGTTCGTCAATTTTAACGAACGGAAGTGGGTCAAGGTGCTCAGTATCACAAGCAGTTTCACCTATGTTAAGCTCTGCAATACCAGAAACTGCAATAAGGTCGCCCATTTTTGCACTTTCAACCTCTACCCTTTTAAGTCCATCAAACTGATAAAGCTTAACAATTTTCACATTCTGGTGAGAGCCATCCTGTTTACATATTGAAACCGTCTGACCAGCTTTTACGGTACCGCGTTCAACTCTACCGACACCGATTCTGCCTAAATAATCATCATAATCAAGGCTCGAGAAAAGAATTTGTAAAGGACCATCAACATCACCTTGCGGTGCATCGATATTTTCCAATATTGCATCAAGAAGCGGACGCATATCACCCTCGCGAGCGTCCGGGTCAAGTGAAGAATAGCCATCTCTACCAGAAGCGTAAACTACTGGGAATTCAATCTGCTCCTCATTTGCACCTAAGTCTATAAATAAATCTAAAACCTCATCAATAACTTCGCTTGGTCTTGCACCAGGACGGTCAATTTTATTAATAACAACAATAGCCTTTTTACCTAAAGCAAGTGCCTTTTTAAGAACAAAGCGTGTTTGTGGCATACAACCCTCGAATGCGTCAACGAGTAACAATACACCATCCACCATCATCATAATACGCTCAACCTCACCACCAAAATCGGCGTGGCCTGGGGTATCAACAATATTTATTTTCACATCCTTATAATGTATACCAGTATTCTTTGAAAGAATTGTAATTCCGCGTTCCTTTTCTAAGTCGTTTGAGTCCATAACGCGTTCGTCAACCTGTTCATTTGAACGAAAAATACCGCTTTGGTGTAAAAGCTGGTCAACGAGTGTTGTTTTACCATGGTCAACATGGGCAATTATTGCGACATTTCTAATATCTTCTCTGCTTTTCAAAATCTTTCACCTTTTCACAAAATTAAAGTAAATTAACATTCTTTTCTGCACATTTTTTTATCATATCGTCAGACCAGAGTGACGCTTGAACCTCACCGATATGTAACTTGCCAAGCAAGAGCATACAAACTCTTGACTGACCGATACCACCACCAATTGTAAGCGGAAGTGTACCATTTAAAATCTGCTTATGGTAATCGAATTCTCTACGTTCATTTTTATCTGCAATATTGAGCTGGTTATCAAGTGAATTTTCATCAACTCTTACACCCATTGAAGAAATTTCAATTACATCATCTAAAACATCACTATAAACAAGAATATCACCATTTAAAGACCAGTCGTCATAGTCAGGAGCTCTGCCGTCGTGTGGTGCACCATTACTTAATTTACCACCAATTTGCATTAAAAAGACAATTTTCTTTTCTTTTGTTATTGCCTTTTCTCGCTCTTTGGCTGTTAAGTCGGGGTACATATCAAGAAGCTCTTGTGTTGTAATAAAGAACACATCGCGAGTAAACTCTGTTTTAACCTCTGGGAATTTTGTTTTTACCAAATCAAGTGTATCGTTAAGGGCTTCAACAATATTTTTTACTGTATTCTTAAGATAATCAATATTTCTATCTTCTTTATTTATTACCTTTTCCCAATCCCACTGGTCAACATATATTGAGTGAAGATTATCCATATCTTCATCACGACGAATTGCATTCATATCAGTATAAAAGCCCTCGCCACTTGAAAAGCCATATTTCTTGAGTGCTAAGCGTTTCCATTTTGCAAGTGAGTGTACAATAACAACCTCACCCGCCTCTTGCATTTCTTTGACGTCGAATGAAACTGCTCGTTCAACACCATTAAGGTCATCATTTATACCACTTTTTTTAGTAACAAAAAGTGGTGCAGAAATTCTTTCGAGATTAAGTCTTTCTGCTAAAAAATCTTCAAAATTATCTCTTACAACCTTGATGGCTTTTTGAGTATCTCTCATAGATAATGTTGGATTATAGTTGTCTTTTAAAACGAGCATAGGATTACCTCCAGATAAAAATACCCTACAATTATAACACTTGAAATGCTTAATATCAAGATTTTTTCACTATAATTCAATAGAAATTCACCAAAAAGAGTTGAAAAGTATTATTCAATTTGCTAAAATTTGATTCAAAAATAACTTTACACTATTTACGGTGATTACTATGAAATTTAAAAATGTTTTATTAGCAAGCGATTTTGATGGCACTTTAAAAAATGACGAGGGAATTATCACACAAGATGTAATTGACAAAATTAAATATTTCATAAGCGAGGGCGGTTTCTTTACTGTTTGCACTGGTAGAATCCATCAGGGCTTTCACCTTTATGACCCTGAATATATCAATGCCCCTGTTCTTTTAGGCAATGGGGCTATGGCTTTTGATTATGTTAATGATAAAATCATTTTTAATGATGCTATTGGTGACGAGGGAATCAAGCCATTCGAGGCTGTTTTAGAAAGCTTCCCCCAAGTTGCATTTGAGTTTTATAATTTTAACAAGGTTTGCTCAATAAATATAAACGAAAAATCTGAAAGACACTTTACGAGCCAGAACATTCCGTTTGAACACGTAAAAAAAGTTACTGATGCACCTAGACCATGGACTAAGGTTATGATTTTAGCAAATGAAAAATCTAAAGATGTTCAGGATTTTTTAGAAGATTACCCCGAAGTGAATTTTCTTAGAAACGATGGCGATTACATTGAAATTATGAGAAAAGGCATTGATAAAGGCGTTGGACTTTTAAGACTCGCAGAAAGCCTTGGATGTGATAAAAAAGACACCTATGCCGCTGGTGACGGCTACAATGATGTAGAAATGCTCGTAGCTGCAAATGCAGGCTTTGTTCCCGAAAACGGCTCAAAAGAAGCGTTAGCAGTTGCAAAATATGTTACTCGTTCAAATAATAATGGGTGTATAGCACACGCGATTGAGATACTGGACGAATTATACAAATAAAAAGAGGCTGTAAAAAAACATGAAGTTTTTTACAGCCTCCTTTTAGATGATAGGAAAAAAAGATGCCGAACGGACAAATCGAACAAAAACAAGGCTAGGTCTTGTTTTTGCTTGCCCGAAGGCGTACTTAGGTACATCAAGTGGTGAGATTTGTTCGTAGCATAAAACGAAAAAATTTTTGCTATTTTAGTTTTTTCATAATTTATAGGGGTTCTTACAGCTATCTGCACTGTAGGAACCCCTTGATTTATATAGTTTTATGCGGTCTGCGCTTTTTTACATTTCCTTTATTATTGTAAACTTAATTCAAGCACAATCGGACAATGGTCGCTTGTATAATTGCCATCACGAAGACCTGAAAGAACATCATATTTTTCAATAGAAAAACCGATTTTTGAAACCATAAAATAGTCAATGCGTTTAAAGCTTTCTTCTCTACCCCAATTCTGATAGGTGTGAGAATCACTTGTTATTTCAGCTACCTTCTGAGCATCAAGGAAATTTTCAGTAACACTGTTATAGGTTTCTGAACCCTCAAGTGCATTGAAGTCCCCCATTATAACTGACGGGTAGCCACCGAACTCTTTGATTTTTTCGAGCACAACATTTATGCCGTTGATTCTTGCCTCGTCGCTAACATGGCTCAAGTGTGTATTGAACACAACAAAGTTTTCACTTGTTGCTTTATCAGTTAAAATAACATAACTGCAGACACGGTTAAATTGTGCACCCCACGATTTACTCATAACATCCGGTGTTTCAGAAAGCCAGAACGAACCTTTGTCCACCAGAGTATAAAGATCTGTATTATAGAAAACTGGACATCCCTCAGAGTTGAAGGCTTCGTCACGATAAGTAATAACAGAATCGTAGCCTTTAAGACAATCAACAAGGTATGAATAATGCCACTTAGTTGCTTCCTGAAATCCAATAATACCTGGCTTTTGCTCTTCTATGTCATCAATTACTAAATCTGCTCTGTAAAACCAGGCTTTTTTGCCGAAATCAGTAGGACTTATGCAACGAAGATTATAGCTCATCATTTTTATTTTACTCGTATCTTCTATTTTTATATTTACTTCTTGTTTGCTCTCTTTGTAGTGCGGGTAATAAAAGAAGGTGTTCCCCGCTAAAGCAATAGCAACCACTAAAACTAAAGATAAAATTGTACTTACTGCGATAAGAATAAATTTTCTCATAAGTATCAACTCCTTACTAGCTATTTCTTCTTTTTCTTCTTATAAAGCTCATCGTACTTTTTAGATGCTTCTGCTACTTCACCATCAAACACAAGCTTACCATCTTTCATAACAATTCCGCGTTTACAAAATTCCTCTGCTACAGCAGTCTGATGAGTAACAAAAAGAAGTGTTACATTATCATTATTAATAATACTGTTGACTTTTTCTTTACATTTATTCTTAAATGCAGCATCACCAACACTCAATGCCTCATCAACAATGAGAATTTCAGGTTTTATATTAACATTTATAGCAAAGCCTAAACGGGATTTCATACCGCTTGAATAAGTTCTGACAGGCTGGTCTATGTAGTCGCCTAATTCAGAAAATTCAATTATTTCTTCTTCAAGTGCTTTTATTTCACTATCCTTAAGACCTAAGATATGACCTTTTAAATATATATTTTCTCTACCAGAGAATTCCTGGTCAAAGCCACTTGTTAACTCTAAAAGTGCACTTACTCTGCCATCAACCTTAATTTCGCCTGATGACTGAAAGGTTACACCAGTAATCATTTTTAAAATAGTGGATTTACCAGCACCATTTTTACCAAAGAGTGCAACAGACTCGCCACGCTTTATTGAAAAGCTTACATCGTTAACTGCTTTTTTCTTTTTATATGGCACTTTTTTTACGAATATACCTAAAAGTCTTGCACGATTGCTTGAATAAAGCTTATATTCTTTTGAAACTTTATCAAAACTAATTACTACTTCGTTTTCCATAAATTAGACCTTTCTTATAATACATCAGGAATTTCTTTTCTGAGCTTTTTATAAGCCCAGAGAGAAAGAAAACCTAAAACCAAATATAAACCTAAGAAACAACATAATTCCATCGGCTCCTCAAAAAACCATTTTTGGTAAATGAAGCAATTTCTGAAACCATAACAGAAATATGTAATTGGATTTATCATAAAGAATATTTTGAAAAACATATTGCTTTCAACAAGTTTTTCAATATCCCACAAAACACCAGAAAGCCAGAAAACTGCTGTAACAAAAGACTTTACAAGGTTTGAAAAGTCTTTACCTATGGCAGAAACCATACCAGCAAAAAGCCCCCACGCGTTAAAGAAGAGGAACATTAAAATCATATAAACTGGTAACTGTAAAAGATAAATTGATGGTGGATAACCACAAATCCAGAATAAGAGAATAACAACTACTACTAATATTGAATTAACTAAAAACTTTGAGAGATTGGTGTGAGTAGGAATTGTCATAACAGGATATTTCATTTTAGTAACGAGATAGCTATATCTTCTTATACACTCAGTACCACCAGTTATGAGTTCATTCATATAAAACCAAGGCACCATACCCGCGATAAGCCAAAGCACAAACGGATATCCTTCAACATCTCCGCCTTTTCTCAAGCCTATTTCAATAGCAAACCAGTAAACAAAAATTGAAACTACTGGTTTTACTATTGCCCAGAACCAACCAAGTGCTGCACCATGATAGGTCTTTTTTAAATCGGAAATAGAAAGTCTTAAAATTTGAACATAATTGTCTTTATGTTCTTTTATATTTTCTTTTAAAAGATTAAAATAACTCATAAATTCAATTCCTTATTTATGTTGTACTATTGTCACTCTCTTCTGGAACTGACAAATAATTTCATAATTTATTGTGCCTGTCATCTGTGCCAATTCTTCGGCGGTAATTTTGTTATTGCCGTCTTCGCCCAGAATTACAACCTCGTCACCGACATTCACATTTTTAAGGTCTGTAACATCAACCATAAGCTGATCCATACAAACTCTGCCTATTACATTCGCAAATTCGCCGTTTATAAGCACTTTCCCTTTGTTTGAAAACTGCCTTGAATATCCATCCGCATACCCTATGCAGATTGTAGCAATTTTTGTTGGTCTTTGGGAAAAGAAGGTGTGACCATAGCTGACGCCACTACCCGCTGGTACTTCTTTTACATGAATAACATGGCTCACAATCTTCATAGCGGGCTTTAAGTTAAGAGAGCCATCATTGACACAATCATCAGGATAAAGACCATACATAACAAGACCTAAACGAACCATATCAAATTGCTCTTCAAGTGTTAAAGAACCCGCACTGTTACAAATATGTTTTATAGGAATCTTAATTCCCCTGTCGAATAATTTCTCATTGAAATCTTTAAAAAGCTTGGTCTGTTTCTCGGTTGTTGTCTTATCAGGACAATCAGCACAAGCGTAATGACTGAAAATACCTTCAATATAAATATTAGGTAAATCATTGATTCTTTTAACGGTTTCCACACTCTCATCATTACAAAAGAATCCAATTCTTGACATACCAGTATCAATTGCAATATGAACTCTTGCAATTTTGTTGAGCTTAACCGCGGCAGAAGAAAGTGCTACCGCATCATCATAGTTAAAAATAGTCTGTGTAAGCTCATTCTGTATCAGCGTTTCATACTGATAAGGCGAAGTATAAGAAAGAACTAAAATTGGTTTTTCCACACCAGCCTCACGAAGCTCAACAGCTTCTCCCAGCTCTGCTATTCCAAAATAATCAACCATACTTTGAATATCCACGGCAACACCAACTGCACCGTGACCATAAGCATCAGCCTTTACAGTTGCAAGCGTAAGAACACCATTTTTGAGCTTTTTCTTAAGTTCGTTTATATTATTCTCTATGGCAGATAAATCTACCGAAGCGTAAGTTCTGTAATATTTTTGTGTTTTCAAAATACATAAACATCCCATTAACAAAAATTTATCAGTTTATTTTAGCATATTTTACCTGAATAAACAATAGTTTAATGCTAATTTAAAAAAACTTAACAACTTTTTGTCTTGTTTAAATCGCAATACTATGATATAATCTAAAATGAGTTAATTTGTAGACGGGGTATTTTTATGAACGGAAATCCAATTTACAATTTAATATACGCTTTAGGTACATTTGTTACAGGACTTGTAACAGGTGCTATTCGTTTTTATAAAAGATACATATTATTCAGTCTTAGAAATCTCTCTATTTACTTTGTGAATTTTAACAAAAAGTCATTTTCTTCTGCTAAGACGTTCTTTATAAGAGCGGTAGTTTTTTTGCTTATTGTATCAGTTATTTTGGGTGTTGCTACGGTTATTAACACAACAAGCACAAAGGTTGCCGCTACAAAGGTAGTTTTTGATGGCGAAACAGTTGGCTATATACAAAACGCTGATGATGCAGAAAGCATAAAAAAAACAACCTTAAGAAAACTTAACACAAACAAGGACTATGAAATAGAATTTAAATCTGCTAAGACAGAGCCTTATAATATATCAACAAACGATGAATTAAGTGATAAACTAGTCAAGGCGATAGTTCCGGACTACATTAAGGTTTGCGAAATATATATTGACGACAATTTAATTTGTGCCGTAAAAGACCAATTGATAGCGCACAGTGCAATAAATGCAATTTTAGAAGAGGAAAAAGCAAAATTTCCAAAAGCGTCTGTTTCATTCAGCCAAAAAATCACTTATAAATACGCTTACTACAAGAGCAGTGACGAAAACATCTGGACAGAAGACAGACTCCTTTTATCCCTTAAGACATTCGAGCTTTTAACACCCCAGCATGTTGAGTGTGAAACTAAAATTGCTTCCGTACCTTTTGAAACTGTTGATATTGAAACAAACACTCTATTTATAGGTGACTCAAGAATCAGAAGACAAGGTAAAAAAGGCTCTGAGTATGTTATTGATTTAGTTACATATATTGACAACAAAAAAGTGCTTTCACAAAACCTTACAAGTCTTTCAATTAAAGCGCCCGTTTCTCAGGTTATAGAAAAAGGTATGAGAGCTGAAAGTATTTCTATGGGTGGGTACACTGTTAAACAGACAAGCGGTTATTTCTGCTGGCCTGTCGTTGGACTTGAGGTTGTTACCTCCCCATTTGGTTGGCGTAGCCTCGGTAATCACAAGGGTATTGATATTTCTGGTGCAAATGCCTCAGGTTCTCTTGTTGTTGCGGGTGCTTCTGGTGTTGTTACAACAGCTGGTTGGAGCACGGGCGGTTATGGTAACTATGTCATAATCGACCATGGCAATGGTGTTGAAACCCTTTACGCACACATGCTTGATAATTCACTTATGGTAAGTGCCGGTGAGCACGTTACAAAAGGTCAGGCTATAGGCAGAGTTGGTAACACGGGCTACTCGTTCGGTGCTCACTTACACTTTGAGGTAAGAATAAATGGTACAAAAGTAAACCCAGCGTGGTATATAGGATTGGAATAATATGAATATAACTGTTATTTGTTTAGGCAAATTAAAGGAAAAATATCTTACAGATGCCGTTAAAGAATATTCAAAAAGAATCTCTCCCTACGGCAAGCTTGATATAATTGAATTAAATCCTGTAAAGCTCCTTGAAAATCCCTCTGAAACTGAGATTAAAACTGCATTGGAAAAAGAAGCGGTTGAGATTATAAAAAAAACTCCTCAAAACGCATTTATTATTCCATTATGTGTTGAGGGCGATTCACTCTCAAGTGAAGAGTTAGCATACAAATTCAATAAGATTTCACTTTCTGGTAAAAGCAACATTGTTTTTATAATCGGCAGTTCCTACGGACTTGCAGATATTATTAAAGAACAAGCACATTTAAGACTTTCTTTTTCTAAAATGACATTCCCCCACCAGCTTATGCGGGTTATGCTTTTAGAGCAGATTTACAGAGCATTCCAGATTAATAATAATGGGAAGTATCATAAATAGTGGTCAGTAAGTCAGTGGTCAGTAGAGGCAGACCTTCGGTCGCCCGTGATTAGTTGTAAATAAAAGGATTGTAAAATATGATTTGCGATATGTGTCAGAATTATTGCTACGACGAAGAATTTGAAGAATATTATTGTGACATAAATCTTGATGAAGATGAATATTTAAGATTTTTAAGCACGGTAACTGAAACAAAGTGCCCATACTTTAAGAATGGGGATGAGTATTCTATTGTAAGAAAACAGAATTAGCTATTAGCCATTAGTTGTTAGTTATTAGTTATTATTAATATTATAAACACAACCCTGACAGTGAATTTTACATTTACTGTCAGGGTTGTTTATGTTTTATAGCTAACAACTAATAGCTAATGGCTAATAACTAGTAACTATTCCGCCGTCATCACATCTATAATCTGTGAATAAATCTGTGACGGATTATTTAAAAAGTTATCGCGTAATTTTTCTGCCTGTAAAATATCAGCAACATAAAGAGAAAGGGTTAAAAGATTTTCGCCGAGGCCGTCTATTGCAAACGTTACATTATAGCCAGTTTCGGTTTTTGTAATATCAACCTTGGTTTCTCTCTCTGCCTTTGCTCTTGCGAGCATTTTTAAAGCAGATTTTACGGAGCGTTCTCTCAACGTATTTGTAAGAGTGGTTTCAAGCGTTTCTGCGTTACTCCTGCCAGCTTCTGTTACAGTTATGCAAGATTCATTAAGATACTCTTCTTCCTGTAACATTTTCTGCTTGAGTAAATCGTCAATAGCTTCATTTAAATCGAAGAAATTGACAAGTCCCTCTTCCTGAAGGCAGTCGCAAAGTTGTTTTCTTGTCATTGGTTCTTTCACACGTGAGAGCATATAACAAACGAGAATTTTAATCTCTAACATATTTCGAAGACCACCGAGAGCAATATCCCCTGCGAATGCATCAAACTCAACCATAAAAACGCTCCTTTCTTTTAAAAATCTATTTTGTATTTTAACACAAATAAATTGTTCAGTCAAATATTTTTATAAGCTTATTTCTTACTTCACCTGCTAAATAAAGTGAGCCGACTACAAATAACATATCATTCTCTGTAATCTCGCTTTTTATTAAATCAAGAGAAGAAATTGCACTGTCACAAATAGTCACGTTGTGGCAATATTTTTTTGCTATTTCGCCTAAAACTTCGGCTTTCATAGCTCTTGGGTTTTCGGGGGTTACTGCAACAAATGTGTCTGCTTTTGAAATCAATGGTTTTAAAGACTCCTCTACCGCTTTGTCATTCATCATACCAGCAATAACAAAGAGTTTTTTGTTACTGTCAAAGCATTCTTTTACAGCTTCATAAAACGCTTTTGCACCATCTTCATTATGACCACCATCAAGAATTACCAGTGGCTTTTTACTGATAACCTCTACCCTTGCAGGAAGAATTGTTTTCTTTATTCCTTCTTTGATATTCTGTTCAGTAATATTATAACCTTTATCTTTTAAAACATTTACCGCTTCAATTACGGTAGTCATATTCTGCACTTGATGTGTGCCTGACATCGAAATATGGTACTCTTGTTTGTTATAAATAAAGTGAGTACCGAAGATGTCTTGATGCTTAATCGCTACAGAAGATATGTCTGGTACAATAACAGAATTGCATTTTTCGTTGCAGATAGATTTAATAACATTCATAGCACTCTCTGGCTGATTGTAAGAACAAACAAGAGTACCATTCGGTTTAATTGTACCACACTTTTCAAATGCAATTTGTTCTATTGTGTCGCCTAAAACGCCTGTATGGTCTAAAGAAAGTGACGTTATTACATTCACAAGCGGTGTAGGGATTACGTTTGTAGCATCGAGTCTGCCCCCAAGACCTACTTCTAAAACAAGCACATCTACATTAAGCTTAGAAAAACATAAAAATGCCGTAGCTGTAAGTGCTTCAAATTCAGTAATTTGTGCACCTTCTGCTGACATTTTTTCAATCTCGGGTTTTACAATTTCTACACACTGTGAAAATAATTCTTTATCAATCGGTTTGCCGTTATATTGCACTCTTTCAAGAAAATCGGTAACGTATGGTGACGTGTAAAGTCCAACGTTATAGCCCGCTTCAATCAATACGTTTGAAATCGCAGTAGAGGTTGAACCTTTACCATTAGTACCCGCAACGTGCACACATTTTATATTTTTGTGTGGATTACCTAAAATTTGCAACAAGGTATCCATCCTGGAAAGCCCCGGATGGATACCAAATTTTAGTAAAGAATGAATATAATCTAACGCTTCATTAAACGTCATTGAAGTTTTGAAAGACTTTCCTGAAGCATAGCTATTTTTGCTTTATATTTTTCCTGAGATTCACGTTGTGCTGCAACAACTTTTTCAGGTGCTTTTGCCATAAAGCCAGGGTTATTGAGTTTATTTTCAACAAACTCTAAATCCTTTTTAACTGCTTCTAATTCTTTATTAAGTCTTGCTTTTTCAGCCTCGAAGTCAACAAGCTCATTAAGAGGAATGTAAATTCTTGCTGCTTCTGTAATAACTGAAACTGCACCTTCAATTTCTGTTTCATATTTTTCTTCCACCTCAACTTCTGAAGCAGAAGCAAGTCTTGTGAAGAATGCAGAACCATTTTTGAAGTCATCACAATATTTAGTCTCAATATAAAGCTTA
>RHMF01000491.1_pt1 | contig 17020 bp, 15 predicted proteins | sample 5365151 | NCBI WGS metagenome assembly RHMF01 (sample SAMN10266501, study PRJNA497801) | feces metagenome | isolation source: feces | host: Bos taurus | place: China: Prairie of Fairy Mountain | collected 2017-08-14 | reverse complement strand
CGGTACCAAGTTCTGACATTCCTTTGGCGAAGTTTTCCATTTTAGTGCCTGTGAATGCTTCCCAAAGAGTTTTGTTTGGCAAAGTTTCATTGATCGCATTAAGTGCAGATATTGACGTCTGCAATTTTGCAAGATCTTCTTCTGTAACATTTGCCAAGTTAGTAACAGCTTCATCCAAACTGGACGTTGCTACATTTAATTTTTCTCCTTCGAATCCAGCTACAGCCCCGCCAAAGAAACCTCCGACAAGAGCACCGAGTTCACCTGTGATTGCGGTTATGACTGGGGATAGTGAGTGAATTGTACTTGCTACGTCACCAAGTTGCTCATCAGTAATGCCTGCTGCTTTCAACGCTGCGCCAACACCCCAAAGGGTAACTCCGGCAAGTCCGACAAACTCTAATAAGTTTACAAAAGCTTGTGCACCGGTTGCCCATCCAGAACCGGTGGCTGTACCGAACATTCCTGCCAAAGAGTTTAATAATTCAAAAACACCAACAGTTCCAGTTAGCTGGCTAATAATGGTTCCAAGAGTTTCGAATACAGGAACTATAGCATTAACATTGTCCATGTTAAGTTCTGTATCTTTTGAGACGGAGATTATCTTGTCAACAAGAAGTATTATGCTGCCTACAAAGCCCTCCATCGCAAGAAAGTCGATTACTTTCCCAACATTCGCTGCTTTTCCTGTAATACCAGAAAAACCAGTTAGCGCATTGGCTCCTTGCCGCAACGTGTCTATCCCGACAAAGATGTTTATCATGTCGCCCATCTTTTGAAGAATTTCACTTGCTTTTGTGGCTTTATTGGAGTCAATGTTTGCCAGCACCGATAAATCGTACACGAGTCCGCTGATAGCAATTACAAAACCAACGATTCCGCTTGACCCGTTTGGTGATTTCAATTTGCCTTTGTCATTAAGTTGGCTTGCTGCTCCGATGAACAGTCCTTTCAAACCGGAGAATATCTGGAAACGATCAATAAGCCAACCAAGCTTATCGATAATCGCCACTGCGCCATCAATGTTTCCCTGATCCTTAATAGACGCGATTCGACCAACCGCACTGATCATAGCTTCAATTGCTATTGCAAAGCCAATTAACCCAGATCCGCTTTTAGAATTTCCGCTTCCGGCATTAATTCCAAACATCGAAGGAACGTTGCCAAGAAGATCGACAACGCCTTTATAGACAGAAAACGTGTTGATAAGCTTGGTAAGTTCTTTTAAAACCTCAACGGCGCTGGTAACAGATTCTTTGCCTTTTGTACCATAAGCATCTGTTATCTGGCCAATGGCCGCGATCATAGACTTAATTGTAACGGCGAAACCAATAATGCCAACGGCACTTCCCAATGTACTATGGCCCAAATTTCCGTTGATAGCAGCAAACGCGGTCACAAGCATGCCGATTTGGCCAATAGCGTTTCCAGCCTCAGTAAACGACCCCTGATCAAAATCTTTAGATGACGTTATTCCGAGAACGTCTTTAAACGCATCAAGAATTGCCTTAATTGCGTAGGCAAAACCGATAAGACCAGTTGAAGCGCCAAGCATGCTCCCGTGCTTGCCAAGCATAGACAAGTTATTTATTCCGGTAAAAGCAATAATGATTCCAGAAATATGATCTATAAAACCTACTGCTCGATCGTAATCATGTTTTCTGAATTCATCGGCGGCGACAATCATTATAATCTCTTTAAAAGAATTAACAAGAACAGTAACCGCGTGAGTAAACCCAACAAGACCAGCCGCTGAGCCGAATGTGCCCGTATGATATCCGAGGGTGGAAAGATTATTAACCCCAGTAAAGACTGTGACCATTGCGCCCATTTTTTCAATAAGAATAGTAGCTTCGTTTATTTGGCCTTCTGTCAGGCCCTTAGTCACGTCAATGATGGATTTGAACGCTTTCAACTCAGCTTCTATTGCAAAAGCGAAGCCAATCAACCCTGTGAAAGAACCAAAATACGAATGACTGCCCAACGTTGAAACGCCAGCAATTACCTCAAAAGCACCTATTAATGCTGCCAGTTGGGCGACAATGAGCCCGCTTTTTTCAAAATCAATCGTCTCGTCCTTAGTCATTTCGGCAATTCGGTTAAATGCATCAACGATTATCCATAATGCCCCAGCGAATTCAATAGCCGCAGTCGCGAAATCTTGAACTTTTCCGGATGTACTTTTAAAATCCGTAGCTCCTTCAAAAGGTTTAAAATTCTCAATCCATCCAGATATCGATTTTCTTCCTTTTCTGGAATATGCGTCACTAAACGGGGTTGTTATCTGTTTTACAAAAGTGCTTAAAATACCGCCAAACGTATGACCTTCTTTAGTTTCTTTATAGGTCGCTTTTCCCAAATATTTTTCAAATTGGCCAGTCCCCTTAAAGAACTTCCCAAGACCAGACAGCAAAGAAGACCCAGAGAAAAGCAGACTCACTTCGCCAAGACCTTTTACATCTTCCACAGCACTGTCAAAGATATCGTCCCAGCTGTCTTCACCATCTCCGCCAAAAAACTTAGACAGCATTTGTCGGAACCTGTCGATTTTTTCCGGAACCTCTTTGATAAGTTCGTCCATATTATTTTTGGCTGTTTCCCAGTCAGTCTTCATCCGCTCGACAAAATTCATGAATTTTGTGACGATTGAGTCTTTTTCATCAAACTTTGCATATTCTGGATTATTTACGAAGGTAACATCGGATGCGCCTGCTCCTGCCAAAAGCCCAACAGGTTTTAACTTAATGGGTGAAGCAACTGCATCTGGATTCAAAATCCGATTAATCGCGGCAAAAAATGAAGTCAAACCAGACCGAATCTTTCCGCCGAGACCGGAATCTCCAACAAAAGCAGAAATCTCGGCCCATCCTCCCCAATCTCGAATAGAGGCCCAAGTGCTCTGCAAATTACTTAAAACGGAGGAAAAACCGCTTTCACCTGTTTCGGAGTCTTCTGGAGCTTTAAAGAATCCAACAATACCAGACCAAATATTTTCTGCTATGTTACGGATAGGATTATCATCGACGTCCCACCAGTTTTTAAGCTCATTCCACTTTGCCTGAATCTCAGATTTGGCGGTTTCGATCCATTCACCCATTTTAGCAATCAGAGAAGTAAATGGACTTTCTCCGTTTTCTCCTGGTGTAAAGAATCCAACAATACCAGACCAAATATTGTCGGTTATCTCCTTTAGTTTGGAGCCTTCCCACCACATCTTGATTTGGTTCCATGTTCCGGAAACATCTTCATAAGCTTGCTTTAGCCAGCCGATAAGATTGTCAAACCCACTCTTCTTGTCTTCAGATCCCTCGGGAGCTTTGAAGAAATTAAGTATACCATTCCAAACATTGTTAAGAAAGTTATGCAGCATGTTGTCCGGGGTATTCCACCAATCAACAACACTTTGCCAAGCAGCAGAAATATCTTCGTAAGCCTGCTTCAGCCATCCAAGCATTTTGTCGAAAGTGCTGGTGTCTCCTTCCGGAGCGCTGAAGAAGTGGATGATCCCATCCCAAACCGTATCAACGATTCCCTTCAATGAAGAATTATTATACCAATTCTTGACTTCCTCCCATTTTGAGGAAATCTTATCGGGAATGCCGGCGAACCAGTCAAGCACTTGCTTAACATTACCGGAAGCTCCATTCCGTAAAATGTCGAAGACATCTTTCAGATTCTTTGCACCTTTGAATTTATTGCCAAGAAACTCTCCGACTTTTATAAAGGCATCAAACAGCCATTTAAAAATTGGGCCAAGCTTATCGCTTACCCACGTGAACACATCTTTAACTGTTCCGCCAACGACTTTCAGTACGGTGAAAAAGCCTTCAAGCGCTTTGGTAATTCGTGGAAGATTATCGCGGACTCCTTTTTTAGTGAAATTCACCATGAAGTCGCGTACAGCTCCGGTAATTTGAGCGAGCTTCTTTCCATCAAGTTTCCCAAACACATTCTCCCATGCTTCGCCGAAACTCTTTTTCAACATGTCATAAATGGCAACAAAGCTATTTATAATATTTTGCAAAGCATCTCTGGTAGAAATAAATTTGCTCGTTACATCCTTGCCATTTTCAGTTGCAAAAAAGCCGCCGTCTTCTGCTTTGACTTCAACTTTTTCCTCGCTCCACTCTTTGAGCATTTCGTTTCTCTTTTTAGAAGCATTGTCGAGAGTGTTCGAGATGGCATTATTGATTCCAGTCCAAAATTTAGTAGCTTCTTCATCATCACCGAAGATATGCTCGTAAGACTGTGACCATCCGGACTGTGCTGCTTCCTTCAGAGCATCCATCATCTTACTGAAAGTGCGGACCTGAGTAGCGGCGTCCATGGCTTTATCACCGAGACTCATCAACCATGCGATCGTGCCTTGATCTTTGTCCTTATCAAAACCCATATTGATCAGATCGAGTTCAGTAAGATCTCCAGAAAAAGCTTTAAATACGCTTGTTATGGTATCTTTATCAAACCACTTGTATTTGAGTGTTTCGCGAAATGTATCTGCGGTAACTTCGGTAAGATAACCCTCGGCTTTTTCTGCTGCTTTTCTGGTTATTTCATCCGCGTCAGCCTGCTTCTTTTTTTTAGCTGCTTTCGCCTGGCCTTCAGCTATCGCTTTGTCATACTTTTCAATAGCCTCTTTTACATATATCTTGCCGTTCTTTTCGATAAGAGACCCCGTCTTAACGCCCATTTTTATAGCTGCATCGACAAAGTCTCTCGTATTTAAGCCCTGTTGCTCCATCGTTTTCCAGTCCATCAACTGAAAATATCCGAGACTCATGGCCTGACCAAGATTTCGCAAAGCAAAAGTGGCTTCGGTTGCACCTTTGCCGGCATATGCTGCGAGGTTGCTCAGACCTTTAACAACAGAGGTAGCATCATAAATATCTACGCCTACGTTTGTAAGTGTAGGAAGAGCTTTCATCATTTCAGAAAAGCTGTATATTGTCTGATCGGCATAAGCATTAAGCTCTTCTATCTTCTGTTTTACAACTTTTCGGTGTGTTTCTTCGTTGTATGTGGTTAAATTTTCTTTCGATGTTTTATAGGCAGCATCAGCATCTGCTATTCTGGCGTCACGTTCCTGGCGAAGAATTTCTCTGCGATCATAAAACTCTTTCTCGGCGATTTTGCCAAGCTTAGCTTCAGCTTGCATCGCCTGAATCTCTGCTTTATACCTGGCATTGGCCGCTTTTCTTTCCTCGGCATGTATTTTTTGAGCCTGTTTCAGATTCTTATCTGCATTTTTTGTAAGACTTTCTGTATAAGACTTTACCGTGCTCGTCATGATTGTTTTCATCGAGTCAACTTTCGTCTCATATTCCTGAAAGCCAGTAGTAAGCGGCTCTATTGTGAAAGCACGCAAAGTTTTTATGGCCGACTGCTCAAGATTATAGGCTATGTCAAGACCGAACAAGCGAGTCATGTCCTTATACAAGCCATTAACCACATTGCCAACCGATTTCAAAGGAGCAGTAAGACCGCTGAAAGCAGCTTTTCCAATTTGGCCAACCCTTGACAATGCATCCCGAAAACCATTTACAGATTTTGTTGGGTCATTAAATTTCAGATACTTTTCAGACGCTTTATAAACATCGTTAAAGGAATCGGCGGCTCCGTCAAGGTCGAGACCTTCTCGCAAAGCTGCCAGACTGGCCAGGCTTTCTTTCACGCCTTCTTCAAATTGCGAATTGTCAAACCGCATTGCCACAAGACGTTCGTCAATTTCTCTCGACATCAGGAAACCACCTCCTTCCAGGCGACATCCGCCATTTCATCAAAAATAGGTTGGATCGCTGGGTTAATATAGTCTCGCCCCTCGATCCAACCACCATTTCTTGTGGCGTGACCATATTGCAGAATCAAAGCAATGTTCACGCCGCGATTTACATTTGTGTTTTTCCAATAAACAACAAGCCGATTTTTCTCTTCCACAATTTCGTATGTCCAGCTGGCAGCAGTCTTTCCAGTATCAACAGGGGTAGCTCTTGACAAAGCGATAACCCCACGTTTTCCAAACTGATGCAGCTGATGCATGTAATGCCTTTCCAGAACCTTATGGAAAAATTTATCGGTCTTTTTAAAGTCTCCTTTATGGGTAAAGCTGATTACCTTTGGCATATCATCAACCCCGGCTGCCTGTTTTTGCTTTTCTGCTGGCATTCAAAGCTCTTCGCATAGCCAGATTGTCCTTCCGACTCATCTTTTCGTGCGACCCTTCTTTGATACTGCAAACCTGAATCAGCATCAGCAGCCGATTCAAATGCCACTTTTCACATTCAAATGGAATGTTGTAGAAGATCATCCAGTAATAAATCAGTTCTGATGTGATGATCTCTTTCTTTGGCGGACGAGCATCTTTCTTTCGATTAGTAATTGTGGTGGCCGTCATGCTGTCAGTAATGTAGTCACGGATTCGCTTACGTTCCGACAAAGGAATTCTTAAAAGCAAATCTCTGTCCACATTCTGGTCAACACACATACACCGGATGTAATCAAAATTCTCCTCGTCCGACAAATTCTCAGCATTCATGTAACTTTTATGCCATTTTGATTCCCATCTGGAAACGGATAAAAGCGAATGCTCCAAAACAATCGTCTTCGGCTTTGCGTCTATGAACGAATGTTTTGCTTCATCGTAAAACTCTCCGCCGGGAATATGTATTTGGAGCATACGCCATTCCTTTCTTTATTCAGCAGTCACAGGCAGCGCCGTGACATTATCGGCAGAGACTTCAGCCATGTTCTTTCGAGCCTCCGCAGCGAGTTTCGCAGGAAGAATCCCGATCATGAATTCAGATGCCTTCTCAGAATCAGAGATAAGTTCCATAAAAAGCTGAGAATAAGCATCTGTCTGACGGAATTCATCACGAACTTCAGGATTCTTAATGAACTGACGACCATCGATGCTCTTCTTGCCAACAGAGCTAAGAATGATAGCGTCAATCAGATCCATGATTTCGCCACCGTCATTTGTGCGGGAAAGAGTACGCAGCATGCCGTCCATGCCCTCGATATTGCGAGCGCGAATCTTAAAAGATTCAGCCTCATTCAAGTGAAAATACCAGGTGTCAGAATACAGTTTGCCATCAAAACCTTCATAGGTAAAAGTCCGAGTAATCATGAGTTTTTCTCCTTTCTTATTAAAAACAGAATAATCCCCGTGATAGTGCATCGACCATCACGGGGAAATATGCATCACTTAACCATTAACGGCTTTCAGAGCAGTAATGATCGCGTCAGGGGTGGGCAAAGAAGCAGAGCCGCCGCCAGTTTCATCAGAGCCATAAAGCAGTGCTTCCAAAGCAGCCATTTTGGCGGAGCCGAGTTCGATAGAATCGAATGTCATCGTGGAAGTGGGCTTCATGCCATTCACGGTAACAGGCAGAGAAGAGCAATCCCAGCTGAACTCGATAGCATCGGGGCTGTCGTTGATCGTAGTGAACTCCTGATCAGAAGGATCGCAGGTGGCATTGTAGATGATGTGAATCACATAGCCTTCGACATTCTGGTCGTTGCTCTTTTCAGTGCGATAGCACAGACCGAACGCTTTACGGGCCTGCTGACCGACGTGAACACCGGCCAGACCGGTGGGAACAGCCTTGCCCTGGCATTCTTCGAATTCTTCAGGATAATGATAAGCGCCGATAGAGAACTTGAAGTCTTCGGCAGAACGCATGGTGGCGTACTTGATGTTATCAGCCCACAGGTCGTTTGCTTCAGCGCCTTCGGGGCTTTCGTTAACACTGGTCAAGCCATTCCAGGCAATGCCTGCGCCATAGCCATTGCCGTTGGAAGCAATAGGATAGAACACACCATGGCTTACACCACTCTGATAAAAACGCTCGCCGGAGCCATCCCAAGTAAGTTTGGACATAATTCAGTCCCTCCTTAATAATAAATCTTGTATACAAAATGATGCAGATTATCTGCAGTGTAATGACGATCAAAACGAATCAACGGGAACCTAACAAGCATGTCATCGCTAAGATCATCATCCGGGTCATCGCTGATGTAAGTGACCAAATAGGCTTTCTTTTTCATATAAATACGGTTATCGGCGTGCTTTGCATCTATTTCGTCGAGTTCATACCGAATGCATGGGTAAACCATTTGAAATGAAGATGGTGGCTGAAAATAAACATTGTTTGAACCAAGAACCGCCTCAAGCTCAGCCTGAAGCTGCAATCTTCTTTCCATTGTAGACCCCTCCCAATGTCAAAGTGATCCTCGGATGCTCAATTTCCAGCCCAACCACTTTCCAGCATGTCCCCATCCAATTCACATATCGTATGGCTCCAGCATTTTTAAACGCAAACTCATCAGCCAATATCCGTATTTGATTCGTTGGTGATATGTCTTCTATCGGCTTCCCATCTCCGCCCCATTTTACATAGAGTTTCTTTGTTTCACCGTAGTAATTATGTTCCTCGGTGACTTCTGACCATACACCAGGACGAAGTTCTTTGTTAACCACATATCCAACTGTGCCATAAAATCGTGCCATTTTGATCACCTCAAAGAAGGGCTAATGCCCAAAAATGAAAAAAGCATCAGCCCTTCTTGAGCCAACGTCAATTAATAGTTACCCAGAGAATAGTAAGTGGTGCTCGCATCGACAGTAGTATCAGTGGTCAAAGAATATACACCATCGTCTTCCTCGTAGAAACCCTGAGTCTTAGGATTGCCAGTCGGAGAAGCAACTTCGGTCATCACGCCACGCACATAATAAGTCTTATCGTCATCGGCAGTGGTATCCGCAGTCTTGCGCCAGACGGAACCTTCCTTCTCATAGTAGCCGAGAGCTTTAGGGTTAGCACCATCGGCCGGAGCAACGGCATAATACTGAGGACCAGAGCTGCTGATCTCAAACACCATCGCAGAGAAGGGCTTGGTCAGCATGCCGCTCAAACGGGTTTCAATCAGATACTTGTACTGGTTGAAGTCGATATCAAAATCATCGAAGAAATCGGTCTGGCCGCGCTTGTTACTGCCGAAAGTGTAGTCCTTCAGGTCAACGGCGATACCCATCAAACGCTTGCCATTCCGAGTCAGGTTTTCCATCTGAGGAATAGTAACGATCTTATTGACACGAAGCTTGCGGGCCAGAGCATCCACAGTTTCATACAGAGGATGGCCAATCTGGTCTTCCAGCAGCAACATTTCAGCCACCCACACTTCAGAGGTGAAGAACACAAGGTTGCCACTGCCACGATACTTATAGCGGTTACGGATCATCTGCTTCAGCATATTCTTAGCGGTAGCAGCATCGTCAGAACCGGCAGGAACATTCACCTTGATGGCATACATGTCATCGTCGGTCCAGATAGGCTTGATATGCACTTCCTGAATTTTATCTTCGCTCAGGGCGTCACGGCCGTCACCGATAATAGCAGCACGAGCAACTTCTTCATTCAGCATATCACGCATTTCGACCTTTACCCAGGCCAGTACGTCGAAATCGGTGATGTCATCGATGTCATCCTTATCAAACTTCTGCTTTTTGTAAACGGTCTGAGGATCAACGGTCCGGCGCAGAAGGTTGAACACTTCTTCCTTCTTTTCGTTACCCTTCACATAACCCAGAGCACGCGCTTCGTCCATGGTGATATTGGCATGCACGGTGCGAATACGGGCGAAGGGAGTCTTCCGAACACCATTCATCACCACGTTCACCCAATCGTCGGGACGGCGAATGAAATCAGGCCGATCGTCCAGATTCTTATAATCAGGGAACAGATAATCAATATTGGCAATGCCATACTGCTGTTCGGTACCATCATCGTTATATACGGCATGCTTCAGGGTTTCATCGTTTTCCAGCGCTTCGTCCCAGGCTTCCTTCATAGAGCCCAACCTACGGGCGCGATCGATAATCTTTTTCTGAGCGGCATGGGTCAGAACTTCTTCGTAAGCCGCTTCCTGGTCAAACACATTCTTTTTCATAGTCAACACCTCTCCGTCATCATCAGCGTGTTCCGCTTCATCATCGCCTTCGTCCTTTACTCCGGCTTTCTTGAAAGCATTTTCTATCAGGTAATAGCAAAGATTATGCTGTTCGTCGGTCATGCCATCCCAAACTTCTTTAGGTGATTTGCCTTCGTCAGCGTGCTCCAGCTCTTCCTGATCATCAGAAATCTCTTCTTTTGTTTCTGCTTCCGTTTCTTTTACTTCTTCTTCGTTCATGTCCTGTTCCTCGCTTTCATCAGAATGAGAAAGATAGATGGTGCCATCTTCGTTATAAATGATCGCTTCATCATCTTTCTCTTCTGTGCTGTCGCCGTGGGCAAGGGAGACATTTTCGATAGTAGCCCCCATATTAGCCCCGGCAATCACCAGGCTTACTTCGCGAATATCGCCATGCACAACATTTCCCTTGCCCTGATGTTTCAAACCACCGGCATAAATAGACAAACTACCGATGTCACCATGCTGGACAAGTTCTTTAGCGAGATTGGACTTTTCATTCCCATTGAAAAAGCAATCCGCCCACATATCGCCGTTTTTGCCCTTTTTATGCAGAATCGCATGGCCAAGAACCATATCAGGATCATTGTGGTTATGCATCCAAACGAGAGGAACTTTCTTGCCGTCATTGCCATCAAAAGCGCCAGGCATGATGGTACGCCCGTCCGTGCAAAGAATATTCGTTTTTGTAGCCCAGCCGCTGAAATCTGGTACGTTCGGCATATACGCTACACCTCTTTTTGTTCAACTGAAGCCTCGTTCCCTTCTGTATTAGAACTCGTGTCTCCGTTATAACTGATACTGTCTTTCATTTTGAGGTTCTTATTTACCAATTCATTTGCCGCGGGATCGTCGACCGGTGTGTATCCGATAATCGCACGGAAATCATTAGAACTAAGAATCGCATTACGAGTAAACACGTCAGCAATACGAGCAAGTTCAAGCGCGGGGACAAGCTTAAAAGGATTACGAAAAAATTGAATCGATTCACGGCGAGAACGAGCTGTTTTCGAAAGAAATTTGCGCTTTCTTTCATCAGCTATTGCCGCTGCAATCGGTTCAACCGTTCGGTTATAGTAATTCAGCATCGTCTTCTCATCAGCGGTGCCGTCAAGAACAGATGCTGTAATACTCAATTGACTATAAAGCATAGTCGTAAGATACTCGATCTGAGCCAATAAGTTATTTTCAACAGGGCGATTCAGTTGAATGATCTTCTCGGTCGCCTGAGCATATGCTACACCATATTTGGAAGTAGCAAGCTGTGTCTCAAGATCTTCCATGCGTTTATTGACCTGATTTCTCTTAAGCTCAGTGCCAATCGTGTATGGAAGCTGGATGATCATATTCAGTTTGTCAGAACCGTTTCGCTCGTCGATCACGTCCAAAATGTTCAACTTCCGAATCAATCGTTGTGCAGTAGAATTTCGTTCATTCATGACCGCATAGAACGGATTTTCCACAATGCTTGTCGTTCGCTTATAAACCACGATCTCTTCCATTTTTCCGGATCGATCGTTGTATAATCTAACCCGAACATTTCTTGGAAACCATTCGAGAATCTTTCCGGTACGAATTGTCTGAATGTCGAAACCGGAAGAAGATTCCGGATTAATGTCAACGTCAACGGGAACTTCTGCAACACAGCCTTCATCCAGCATACTCATTACAACATCCTGCAAATAAGCACGAGCAGTCTGGTCGATATTAGCTTCCGTTGACATAATATTCTCAAGCCCATCATTAATTACACTTTTGAAACGTCCTTGTTCGTCGATTCGAACATGGTGCATTTCCATTGATGCAACGTCAAGCGATATCCTATTATAAATAGCATTGATGATGGACCGCTCATTACCTCGAGTAAGTCGAGTTCGGTCTATTCGATCAGAATAACTTGGCCCATAATATCGGTAAGTGTTGGGGTGATCCCGGCCATTGAATGCATTCCAGGCATGCTGAAGCCTATCTCTAAATCGTTCAAACATAGTAAATTACCATCCATTGATTTCTGCATCACTTGTCAGAATATCTAAGCTCTTTTGCAATGATTGCCGGGATAAGCTCGTTTTCAACAAGATTTTTGTATATGACAGAATCTTTTTCATCTTTATACATGAGCTTTTTACCAGGAGCACCGAGCAAATTTTTAACTACTTTAGTGACTTCTCGATCAAGTTTATCTTGTTTATTGCTTCGGTTGACCACTATTTTTGTGTAATCATAAGACTTAGCATATTTTCCGTAAGCTTTTTTGTAAGCTGGCTGCTGTTCGGCAAGCTGCTTTACAAAACTTCCTACAGCAGTTCGATGCTTTGTGCCGATTGTTTTATCAAACAGATAATATTTGGAATATTCTTTTACTAACTTTTTCTGACCTTTATGCGAAAGTCGATCATCACCTTTTAAGTATCGTCTTCGACCTTCTTCAGTCAAACTTCCATCCGGATTCTGAAAACGTCTAATTCCATGCCTCATTCCAAGAATGCCATGATGGTAGAGCTCGTCATTCCAATAGAACGTGTCCATTATGATCATCTCACTCAAACGCTTCGCCATAGATCTTATAGGCCACATAGGCGTCCATCATAGCAGCCACAGGGTCGATCTTTTCGTCGTTGCGTTTTTTATACAATTTTTTGTTATTGTTATTGTCCTTAAGAATAATGGCATTGCCCATAGCATAGCTCATCAATTGCTCATCAAACAAAAGTAATCGATCTTCGGCCATCTTCTTCAGTTCGCCGAGCGGTACGGATTCAGTCTTTGCGCCCTGTATTACTTTCTCAATTCCGTATTCGCCGTGCTCACGAGCCCATCGTTCAATGAAGTCTTTAGCATTATACGGGTCATAGCCGAAACAGCACACATCATATTCCTTCTCGCTGATATGCCGATCTAAATCATCGTAGACGTCCATCATCTTCAGCACTGAACCAGGCATAACGACCAGTGATCCTTCATCAACAAACTCATCATACTTTTGACGCGAAGCCATAGATAAATGGGCCATGGTTCTTTCTGTGACATATGCCCTGCACTTTATGCCGAACTCTCCATTCTGGAGAGGGAACATAAAAGTAAACGCGCAGAAGTCGTCACCCTGTGATAAGTCAGCGCCAAGAGCACAAGGCATTCCCCAAAAATCACGATGGCGATGAGGGAGCGTCTCTTCGTACAAGAAGTAATGCGTGTAGCCTTCAAGCGGAATGCCAAAACGCTTTGCGATAATCTCATTTCGCTTGACCGGATTCTTTTCAGCAGCGTCAACCTCTTCCTGATAATCAGCGTATGAAACTGTTATGCCAAGATTTGGGTTCGCTTTCTGCCATTTTGAAGGATCATTTACTTCTCTTATGTCGTCAAGCTGATACCAAAAAATAGAAGTGTGCGGCTGCTTGATCTCGCCTTTTAGAATCTGTTCAAGTTCCATCTTAATCGAGTCACCAATGGAATTGCGAACAGTACCTTCTGAACTCACAGCAAGGATCAGCCAATCGGGATTTTTCTTTGCGCCAGCCTCAATTGCCGTGATCGGATCTTCTCGAATATCGGTCGAAAGCCATTCGTCAAATGAGTTAATCTTGGTTCGATAACCCTGAAGCTTATCAATACTGCACGGACGGACCTCGAGAAGAGAACCATTCAAAAAATTCTCGATACCCTTTTTAGTTGAGCACAGCTTCGGACGATTAACGCGTGCGCCAGTTGTGTTCTGAATACTTCCTTCTGTTAAGAATTGGAAATATGGACCACGACTTTTAATAATCGATGTGCGAATAGGGCTGAGCGTTTCTTCGGCCTGATCCATTGTGTAAGCGATTGCGAACTGATGTGTTGTCGAATTATCGACATTCAGAAAATAGCTCTGAACGGTCGACACATACAGCGTTTTTGCAGCGCCACGACCGACAATCAGGTATTGCTTGTTGATCAGCCTGCGTTTGACATGCTTTTTCATATAATGACCGCCTTTTCGGTTCTTATATGGCTGCCAAACGTTCTTCACCACGAAGTAATACCATCCGAAGATTTGCTCTGCCCAAAGTTTAAACGCATCAGTTAAAATTAAATCAGAGCCGTCCGTCAAAGTCAGCTCTGTTTCACAATATTTTATGTATCCTTCAACAGGAGCTGGATCGTAGTAAATTGCATAGCTCTTAATGCGAGCCTCGATCCGATCCATCTCTTGAAGGATATGATAACAAACCGGAATATCGCCGTTCTGTACTTTCTCACGGAATTCGGCATAATATTTCGGCGTAGCTGTGTTGGATAGCATAGTGCGATCCTTTACTATTATTTACGTTTAAACTGGTATAACCCGTTTTCAAATAGTGTTTCATCAACTAATCTACGAGATTCAGCAAACTTGTTCGTTCGCGAAGATGGAACAAAGGTTTGCCCAGACCGATCGCGGAAACGCTTCTGATTTGCTATTGCACGGTTAACCATATTGGTTGCCGTTTCTCTATTAGCTGACAAATTCACTGTTTTATTTCCAAAAGTAATAAACTGATCTTCTCTTGTGGCACGCTTTGATTGATTATGTGCTCGAGTAATCGTCTCTTGAACATTCTTAGGAAGCTTGTCGTAAGAACTTTGCTTTGTATTACTATTTTCTGGTTGTTTGCCTTTCTGCTCCTGGCCGCCATCTTTTTTTGAATTTTCCGTTTGCTTATTTTTCTCTTTCTTATTTTGCTGAGCCTGGGTTTTATCTTTCTTCTGAGATGAGTCTAGCTGTTTATTTTGCTGTTTCTGTTTAGGCTCATTCTTTTGAGAATTATCAGACTGCTTGGTTTGCTGCTTCTGATTATTATCTTTCTTTGGTGCTAAATCTTCGCTTTTTGCATTATTAACAGCATTTTTAACAGAGTCAACAAGCTTGTCCGTGCCAACGCCAATAACCTTTTTGATTGCATCAACACCGGCATCGGCAAGAGCTTTTTTGACAATAGAACTTGTCATATGCCTAATCTCATAAGCCAATCCGCCTTGGTTGTTGCGAATAGCTTCTTTGTACTGCTTTTCAAGATTGAGCCGTGCCGTTCTTTGTTTTAATTCCTCATCGCTCAACATCGAGCTTGCTTTTCTCATAGCATGCCCACTTCCTCGAAGAGCACTTTTTTCGAGCCGTTCTTTTTGTCTGACTTCTTTCGCCTCTTTCTTTTTGACATGCTTCTCACGCATTTTTCCAATTCCATAATGAATCCGGCCAAGCGCCGTTAAACTGCCATCCGGGTTTTGATATCGCCGAACATACCAATGTGCACCTTTGACCTGGTAATGGTGCAGCTCATCAGACCATACATAGGAGTTATACATATCTAACCACCGCCATAAAAAAAGATCGCCAAAAAAGCGATCATTAACAGAGCATTCGTATTAGGCAATAAATTTCATTATAAACACCATAACAATCACGAAAGCGCCGAGCCCAAACAAACCGATAAGCATAACAATCATATACCTTCGATTTTCACGTTCTTCTTTTTCAAGCCGTTCCTGTTTTGTCCGTTCACGCTCAGTCACAATATGCTGTAGCAATGATGGACGAGGCTCTATTATTACTTTCTCGGCATTGTGAATTTCAACATTGCCGGATCGTTTCTCCATACCACAGAAAGGACAATAGCGCACACTTGCGGCGATTGAAGCACCGCAGTGTTTGCACTTTATTATCCCGCTGTCGCCCTTCATCAAATCGTTTTTAGGATCGCGATCATCACTTGAATCATCATTTCTTGATCTGAAATAATTACCAACAATGCCGACCGCGATTGCCAAAATTACCATTATTATCATTTGAAAATCCACAATGCTTGCACCTCCGGCCACAATTATATCATGGACTTTCAAAAATTGCAACTATTCTTCAGCGTCTTTTTGCACAGCAAGCCGCCATTCAAGTTCTTTGTATAAATCAGTTAATGCATTCGCCACATAAGCACTTGAAGGCGGATCAAAGGAAAGACGAACCCTCGTTACAACGTAGGTCTTTGCGCCTTCGTACTGCTCCTTGTTTTCAAGGAAGTCGGACCATGACGCGGACTCATCTAATACGGAAAAAGCCAGTCTGCCAACACCAAGTTGCTGCAACGTCATCAAATAGGTGTTGATCAATGGTTTAATTTCTTTGTCGAATACTGGGCTATCTTCTTCAATCGCGAGCGCATTCCGAACTGATGCCAAGATACTATCTTCCATAAAGCCTCCTTACCGCCAAGGGCAGTCATCATAAGGACGCCTCGGAACATATGTCTTTGGCGCTAAATTGTCAAGTCCGTAGGTTATTGCCTGATGTGTATTGTAAGAGCAGCATACAACCTGATCCGGGTCAAGCATTTTTGAAATATCGCCTTTTGCGTCGGCAACCGTTATCGGATTCATGTGATGAATGTAAATCGGGCCATTGATTGAAAAGTCTTCATGAGCCAGATCACAGCCATTGTCACGAAGAATGATACCTCTCCTGAAGTCTCGCCATTCTTTGCTATGATAGAATGTCTGATTCAAATATCGGTCATGCCCGAAAACCTCTTCGCCGACTTTGCCATTTAGTTTAAGGTATTCGAACCGTTCTTCGATTGTCGGAAAAGATATCAGTTCAGCATACGTCCGAATCATCGTAGAAATCCTCGAAATCATCTTCAGAATAATCTTCATGACCGGTGTACATAGCAATGGCTTTAATGACTTTACCGAACATCTCATCACGTTCTTTGGCCGCTTGGATAGCATCGGTCTTTGCCCGAAGCAGTTCGATCTCTTTTTCAAGTTTCTCTTTCTCAAGCTGCTCCTTTAAGGCGCCCAATTTCAAAAAATGTGTAAGAACCTGGGATGAGCATGTTCCGTTTTTCATTTGCTTTTCAGCAACATCCATGGCCATACTGATCAATCGGTTCTCCTGGACCTCCTGATTTCTGTCAGGGGGCCTTTTTATAGTGTTACTCATCACTTATTCCCCCCTTTCATATATCATTTAGCATCCTTTTCATCGAGGTAGCAGGCTTTTTGCATGGATAAGGAGGAGTTTACCCATACTCAGAAAGGA
>RHMF01000490.1_pt1 | contig 17023 bp, 12 predicted proteins | sample 5365151 | NCBI WGS metagenome assembly RHMF01 (sample SAMN10266501, study PRJNA497801) | feces metagenome | isolation source: feces | host: Bos taurus | place: China: Prairie of Fairy Mountain | collected 2017-08-14 | reverse complement strand
ATCGCGTAGGGCAGAGCCCAGGAGCTTCTTTTAGTCATCTCACTTTACAATCTTAATGTCCTGCGGAGCAATGTTAATACCTACAAGGTCTCCCTTGTCCCAAATATCGTTTGTGTCGACCCAGATGTGGTCGCCGTCGTCAGTCATGATGGTAAGGTGATAATGGTCACCCTTGTAGAGAAGGAAATATACGTCTCCGGAGAGCATACCTTCTTCAGGATGGTCGATGAGGTCGACCTTGGAGAATGCCACCTCGACCTTCACCTTCTCGCCGGCCTCGAATCCGCTCTGTGGCAGGCACTCGAATGTCTCGCCGAGGAACTTCACATGTGTCTCGTCAACGATCTCGCCTTCGAATGTGTTGCATGTCCTTTCCTTATGCATCACCTGGATGTCTGCAGGCCTGATGATGAGGCCTACCTCCGATTCAGGCTCGAATGCGTTGTAGTCCTGTATCATGAGCTCGTAGCCCTTGTCGGTATCCACGAACATCTCGTAATGCACGCCCTTGAATGTGCATGACTTCACCTTTGCGGTAAGCTGTGCGCCCTCGAGCCTGTTCATGATGTAGATGTCCTCCGGACGGACCACTACGTCCACGTTCACATTCTCGCCGAATCCTTCGTCGACGCACTCGAATTCATGTCCCACGAACTCCACAAGCCTGTCCTTTACCATCTTTCCGTTGAGGATGTTGGACTCGCCGATGAAGTCGGCCACGAATGAGTTCTGCGGTTCGTTATAGATGTCTGTAGGGGTGCCGATCTGCTGGATCTTACCCTCGTTCATGACGATGATGGTGTCTGAAAGGGTGAGGGCCTCCTCCTGGTCATGAGTCACATAGATGAACGTGATGCCCAGCTTCCTGTGCATCTCCTTGAGCTCGATCTGCATGTCCTTGCGCATCTTCAGGTCGAGAGCCGCGAGAGGCTCGTCGAGAAGAAGCACCTTCGGCTGGTTGGCGATGGCCCTTGCGATTGCCACACGCTGCTGCTGACCGCCTGAAAGCGACTCCACGTCCCTGTCCTCATAGTCGGTCATGCTCACCATCTTGAGCACCTTCATCACGCGCTTGTCGATCTCGTCGGCAGGCACCTTCTGGAGCTTGAGGCCGAACGCGATGTTCTCGTATACATCGAGATGCGGGAAAAGGGCATAGCGCTGGAACACTGTGTTCACAGGACGCTGGTGAGGAGGGACATTCGTGATGTCTTCTCCGTTTATGCGGATCTCTCCCTTGTCCGCCTGGCCGAAGCCGGCGAGAAGTCGGAGCATCGTGGTCTTACCGCAGCCGGAAGGGCCGAGGATGGTCACGAATTCACCTCTTTTAACATTGATGCTTACGTCGTCAAGGATCACCTTGTCTCCGAAACTCTTCGAAATGTTCCGGATCTCGATTATATATTCGTTGTTATTCATTTTCAGTCAGGTTTCAGGTTATCTGCAAAGTTTTCCGAACATGTGTTTTGCCGCGCCGGTAAGGTTGAATTTCCATGTCAGACCGACATTCAGGAAATTGTCTCCGAAATTGTTGGATGACCATGCGGCGTGCAGTCGTATGTCCTTGTCTTCCTTGAGAGGGAAGAACTCTATTCCGGCTCCATAGAAGAGATAATCGGAGCCCATGTATTCTTCATATGCAAGTTCATAAGGAAGATCTGCTGCGGTACGCTCCCATCCGAATTTCGCGAATGCGCGGAACATGTCTCCGAACTCATAGGACGGGGCCGCGATGAATGTGAAGTCATCCTTGAAAAGCGAATTCAGGCTTGCCGAGCGTGTCATGTACTCGAGGTCGAATGTGAGGCCGCCGAGGTAGAACCTGTTTCCGAGGTTCAGCGCCTTCACATAGCGCTCCGGCTCGAACTGCCACATGTTGACTGTCCAGTAGGATTCATAGAAATCCCATTCTCCCCTCCATGCGGCGTTATACGCGAAGAGGTCGTCTTCCCATGCGAATGGGGAATTGGCGAACTGGAAGATGACCGACTGACCGTCAGCGGGATACCATGCTGCTGATACTCCCCACTGCCAGCAGTCGAGCATATTGTAGAACATGGAATTCATGTCATAATATGTGTCCAGGTCGTATGCGTCGTATTCGAAGCTTCCGACAAGAAGAGCGTCCTTGCCGGCTGTGATCGAGAAGCTGTCTGTCTCGTAAGTGAGAGTCAGCCAGTTGGTTCCGTTGAATCCGGAGTTGTCCTCATAGTATGTAGAGGCGATCCTGTGATTCAGGCTGTATGAAAAGTGTGGACTTATGTACCCGTTGATGTCAAGATAAAGACCGTCGCCATTGAAACGACCGCTTCCGTCCGTGAAATATTGATTGTAGCCGAAACGCGTATCCAGACTTATGTCCGGCATGTAATCAATAACTTCATCTGTTTTTGCATCCCCCCAGGATGACTTCTGCAATGGCGCCATACTATCTGCTTCCTGCGCACTGACTGCAGAGCCGATTGTCATGAAGACAACCCCCAAAAAGACAAAAAATCTCTTCATCTATTTAACCTACACAAAAGTACATAAAAAGGAATAATGTGTTAAACTTTGCTTTTTGTATGTAAAAAACAGCCAAAAATAATTAAAACTTCCAATATATTCGCTTTTTCGGGGATTTTTTTTGACCCGGAGTCCCTATCTTTTCTGCAGGATGACCTGTGCGCGGCCGTTGAAGGTGCGGATGGCTGCTGTCTCTGCAGACGGGTCAGGAACAGGGGTTCCGGTCGGGCATGAGGCAGCTGCTCCGGTCTTGAAAGGCCTCTCAATGTGCTGGAAGGCAGGGTCTCCGTTGCCCCATCCGAGGATCTTCCAGTCTGCCTGCGGAAGTCTGAATTCCAGGTCGCAGTTTGCTGTAGGCACGAATCGTCCCTTGGCATCGCGCATCTCCACTTCAGCGACCATTATGTCACCGACAATGTCGTATGTCCATACTTCCTCGACAGGCTTTCCGGCTGTCTCGATGCGTGTCTCCATGACCTTGCGTCCGTTCCTGTATCCTACGGCCTTCACATATCCCGGTCTGTATGTCGCATCCCACTCGAGATGGCCGTTCAGAGGCATTCTCTTGCGCTCAAGTTTCTTTCCGTTTACGATAAGCTGCACCTCCTCGCAGTTGCTGTAGACCCATACCGAAATCTCCTCGCCCTCATGGCCGTCAAGGTTCCAGTGAGGAAGGATGTGGAGAACAGGCTCCTTTGTCCACCATGACTTCAGATAGAACGCCTCATCCTTCGGGAATCCGCAGTAGTCCAGAATGCCGAACTCCGAGCTAGTGGCAGGGAAAACCATAGGGTTTGGCTCTCCGCGATAGTCGAATCCTGTCCAGTAGAATACTCCTGCAAGCCAGTCTCTTTCAGCATAGAACTTCCATCCTCTCTCGATGCAGTTGTAAAGGCTGTCAGGGCCATGCTTGTGACGGTTGATGGCTGTCATCCTGCCGCCGCCTGCCTCAACGGCTGTACGTTCGCGTCCCACCGGCTCCTCGAAATATACGCCTCTTGTACCGCAGCCGGTAGTCTCCTCCGAGCCGAGGGCACAACGCTGTGGATAGTCCTTGCGGTGCTGCTCCACAGGATTCTGAAGAATGTAATTGTATCCTGCAACATCAGCCGGCTTGATAATGGTCGGGCCGCTGCTTGATGCTACGGTCATCAGACGTGTAGGGTCAAGACGGTGGCAGTACTCGCGCATCGATTCTGCGACACGCTCACCTAAATCCTTCCATTCGATACCCCATTCCTCGTTTCCTGCACTCCAGAGGATGATGGAAGGGTGATTTCTGTCACGACGGATCATACGTCCGAGAAGTTCGATATGCTCCTTGTTTATTCCAGTGAGACGGTTTTCCTCGATTACGAGGATGCCGAGACGGTCGCATGCGTCAAGCATTTCCGGAGTCATAGGGTTGTGGCTCGAGCGGTATGCATTGCAGCCGAACTTCTTCAGCTGGAGGAGTCTCCATTCCTGAAGGCCGTCAGGAATCGAACTGCCGACTCCTGCATGGTCCTGATGGAGGTTCACTCCCTTGAGCTTTACGATCTCGCCGTTGAGGAGGAAACCGTTGTCAGGACTGAACGCGATATGTCTGATACCTGTCACGGTGGTGTAGGTGTCAGTGAGCTGGCCGTCGCAATACACCTCGGTGATGACATTGTAAAGATAAGGGTCATCGCAGCTCCAGAGATGTGGCTTCGGAACCTCAATGCATGCTTCAGTATGATTCGAGTCCTTTGCAAGTATCTGTCTTCCGCTGACTTCCGCTTCTGCTACCTTTTTTCCGGAAGCATCGGTCAACGTATGCTTCAATGAATAATCCTCAGGCTTCACTCCCATGTTCTGGACAGTAGTTCCGATATGGAGATATGCCATGTCGAGCTGTGGTTTTCCGATACATGCGGCGCATCCTCCGCAGTCATCATAATTGAGGATGAAACGGGAATGGACGAATGTCCCGAAAGGAGCGACATGTACCTTCGAAGCCTTGTTGAGCCATACATGGCGGTATATTCCTGCACCTTCATAGAACCATCCCTCTTCGAGAGTCGCATCAACGCGCACGCATACAATATTTTCCTCGCCGTAGTTCAGATATTCCGAAATATCGTATGTCTGTGTGGCATATCCGCTCACTTCATGACCGAGATAGAAACCGTTGACCCATACCTGTGAATTGCGGAAAATGCCGTCGAACTGCAGCCAGATGTGCTTTCCATAGTCCTCGGCAGGAATGTCGAATGTCTTTCTGTACCATCCCACGCTTGTCTGCGGATACTTGTAGCCCACGGTCTTGTATCCATGGCTGTGGCTTGCCTCTCCTGCATACGGAAGGTCCACGACCCAGTCGTGCGGAAGGTCCACGGATGCCCATCCGGATGCATCGAATGCAGATGAATAAGGACCTTCATTGTGGATGGAAGCGGCCTTTGTCAGGTAGTTGAAATACTCGGTTCCGCAGCCGAAATCCTTTGCTGGGTCGGATGCGTCGCCGAAGGCGAACTGCCAGTCATTGTCAAAGTTCAGATGTTCGCGCTGATTCTGCGCAAATGTTGAAAGGCCTGCAAAAAGGCACATCAAGACAATAAAAATCCTTTTCATGATCATTCTTTAATGCTGAACGTAAATTTTCAGTGTAAAGTTAGTCATAAAAAATGTACATTTGCATAAAATGAATATTTCATGAAGAAACTTTTACTGATCATATCTTCAGCTGTATTGCTTCTGGCCGGATGTGGCGACGCCGGCAAAGGGAACGGGAACCATCCGGACAGGAAAGCGGGAGAAGCCGCTCCGGTGGAGGTGATGCCGATCACAGGCACATTCATCAATCTCATATATCAGGATGTAAGGAACAAGTATACCAACCCTCAGTATCTGGACAATACCGATCCTCAGATGTGGGCGGCCAAGATAGCCGAGATGAAGGGAATGGGCATGGAATATATTGTCATCATGGCCGTTGCCAATGAATTCAAGGCGTACTATCCGTCAAAGCTTCTCCCTTGGGTGTATCCGCTATGGAGGAAGAGTCCTGTCGATGCGATAATGGACGCCGCTGCGGAACATGGGATGAAAGTCTTCATGAGTACCGGATGGGCCAGGAATCAGGATGACAACCTGCGAGATCCTGCTGTCAAGGGCAGGTACATATACATGCTGGAGGAACTTGCCGGTATCTACAAGGATCATCCGGCTTTCTACGGATGGTATCTGCCGGTAGAGGACTGTCTGGGCCCTGTGCTTACCGATTATGCAGTCGATGCTGTAAATGCTCTTACTGCAAAGGCAAGAGAGGTCACCCCTGATGCCAAGGTGCTTATATCTCCATACGGAATATTCAATTCGGATTTCGACGATCCCCGTTATGAGGAGCAGATCCTTAAGCTCGAGGTCGACATCATAGCTTATCAGGATGAGATAGGATGCGTGAGGGAGAGGTATCCTTTGCCAAGGCTCAGGGAAAACTGGAAGAAACTTCGTGCCATCCATGACAAGACAGATATAGAGATGTGGGCCAACTGCGAATCTTTCGCATGGGAAAAGGGCACGAATGACAGGTCCTCTGCATTGATTCCTGCTCCGTACGGCCGTCTTCTCGCACAGCAGGCAGCCGCTTCGGCGGGCGGTGTGGATAAGATCATCTCATTCATGATGTGCGGTATTTTCGATGTTCCGTCTTCTCCATATCAGCTTGGCCAGCCTTATTGGTCGGCCAGGGCATATGAAGATTACATGTCATGGAAGGATGGAGACAGGTACTGGAGACTCATGGAAGTTTCGCTGACCGGAGGCCTCTCCGGTATCGGTGATTTCAAGGTTAAGGATTCGTCAGTCTCTGGCTCGGAGAAGCTCTGTGACGGAAAGACTGCTGGTGAAGACGTCGCGGATGAAGGATGGGTGTCATATCGTAAAGGCCTCAATGAAATATATATGACCTTTGCGGAACCTGTTGAACTGAAGGAGGTTATGGTCCGTCTGCTCAACAGCTGCAAGGACGGCGTCAGACCTCCTGCAAAGATGCAGCTTTCTGCAACCGTCGACGGAATGAACTGGATCCTGGTGCAGATGAAGGATGCTCCAGTCTGGCCGAATACGAATCATGATGCATTCGTCGACTGCATCCATTTTGACCATTTAATCATACCGATGGCAGGTAAAGAAAGGATGAAGCCGAAGTCGATAAGGCTGTCTTTCATTGCGGACGGAGAGGTTTGTATAGATGAGATTTATGTCAATCCCGTCATGGTTGAATAATAAGATAAAACACAACTGATATGTTTGAAGCAAATGTATATGTAAACAGACGCCGTGCTCTGCTTGAGAGGATGGCGTCGATGACAGCTGAAGGGAACCGTGGTATAGCTGTTTTCCTCGGCAATGTCGATGCTGCAGCAAATTACCGTGGCAATGACTACAAGTTCCGTCAGGACAGCAGTTTCCTTTATTTCTGGGGCATTGACGAACCATGGTTCGCCGCAATCCTCGACCTTGACAGCGCTGACGAATGCCTCTATGGCAATGATGTGGATATCGATGACATCATCTGGATGGGTCCGCAGCCTTCGGTTGCTTCGAAGGGCGAGGCCATAGGATGTGCGAAGACTCTGCCTCTGGCGGAGTTTGACAAGGCGGTGACTGCCGCTGTTGCATCAGGCCGTCCGGTTCATTTCCTCCCGCCAGCAAGGTACTACAACCAGATGAAGCTTGCCGAACTTACAGGCAGGTCGAATGCGGCTGTGCGAAAGGTGGCTCCTGTGGCTGCCGGCGGTGCTTCAGAAGAACTTGTGAAGGCTGTTGTTTCATTGAGACTCATCAAGGAACAGTGCGAGATCGAGGAGATCGACAAGGCGTGCGAGATCGGCTATGAGATGCATACAGAGGCACGTCGCGGCTGCAAGCCTGGCGTCCTTGAACAGGAGATTGTAGGACGCATGGAGGGTGTGACCCTTTCGAAGGGCTGGGGCGTATCGTTCACTACAATCCTTTCGCAGAACGGCGAGACTCTCCACAATCATTCTCACCATCAGATCATCACTCCGGGCCGTCTGCTTGTGGTTGATGCAGGTGCCGAGAGCAACACCCATTATGCATCCGACTTCACCCGTACATATCCATGCAGCGGAAAGTTCACAACAAAGCAGAGAGAGATCTACGACATCGTGGAGCAGGCGAATGAACTTGCGTTCAGCCTCACCAAGCCTGGTACATCATATTGGGACGTACATTGCGCTACCGTAAGGTACATGCTCGAGCAGCTCAAGTCTCTTGATTTCGTGAGGGGAGATGTGGACGAGATGGTCGCATGCGGCATTTCCGGACTGTTCATGCCTCACGGACTGGGACACAACATGGGTCTTGATGTGCATGACATGGAGGATCTCGGAGAAAACTATGTGGGATATGGTGACGAGCGTCAGCGTTCGCCGCTTCTTGGAATGGGCAATCTGCGTATGGCCCGCGACCTGAAGCCGGGACATGTAATCTCGGATGAGCCGGGCATCTATTTCATTCCTGCCCTGATCGAGCAGTGGAAGAGGGAAGGTACCGACAAGGGATTCGTGAACTATGAGAAGCTGGCTGGCTATTACGATTTCGGCGGCATCCGTCTCGAAGACGACGTTCTCGTGACAGCTGACGGAGCCCGCCGCCTGGGTTCAAGGCGTCTCCCAATCAAATCGTCTGATATAGAGGAAATCATGTCTAAGGAATAGTTGTTATGGATTTTGTTGTTTCAGCATTAGCTGTTCTGGCCGGAATCATAGGTATTGCCGGCAGCATACTTCCTGGTCTTCCGGGCACACCGGTCAGCTGGTTCGGTCTCCTGATTCTTTATATATGGGGCAACGGCACAAATGCGGCCGGAGAAGAAATATCCATGAGGACTCTTATCGTCTGGGCAATCGTTGTAGCGATCGTCTCCGTGATTGACTATGTAGTTCCGATGTGGTTTACGAAAGTGACCGGAGGCAGCAAATATGCAGAGAGAGGTGCTTTGGTCGGACTGATTGCTGGCATCATCCTCACCCCGATAGGAATGATCCTCGGCTCTTTCCTCGGAGCATTCCTCTTCGAACTCTATTACACACGCCAGGGCGCAGGTCAGGCCCTCAAGGCAGCCATCGGCTCCTTCCTCGGCTTCATCACCGGCACCGGCCTCAAGACCATCGTCGCTGTTATCATCATGTGGAAGATAATTGTTTATATGGCATAAAGTCTTGATTTCAGTAAAAAAAGACTAAATTTGCATCAATCTGAAGAATTCTAAAACTAATATATCGTGAAAAAGTTACCATTCCTTTTTTTATTTGCATGCCTTGTCTTTACAGCATGTCCTGAATTGGATAACGATGATTTAGGAGGCGACGGCCCGGTTATCGTAAATCCTGATGATATCATTGTCGATAAGAAAGAGGTGCTTGATGCTGATCAGCAGAAACTCAAGCTTGAGCAGGTCGCGATGAAACTTATGGATATATTCCCTGCTGATGAGTATGAGGATGTGATGAAAGCCACGGAGAAACTGTATTCTCATTGTGACAGATATTTCACAGACGATTATTATGATTGGAGTGACATGGAATATGCACTCGAGGATATCGCAGAGACCCTTTATGATGAGAAACAGAGCGGTGAGAATAAATGGGAATACACATATACCCTCTTCTTTTCAAATTGTACAGGTGTCCTGACTTTTGAGAAGGATGAAGTCAAGTATAAGGAATCCGACATCGTTAAAGCCATCATTAAAGATGTAGATGGCGAAGATTGGGAGATTGTGGTTACTCCGAAGGGCCTCAAGAAGGTTTTCCTTGGGGAATTCCTTGAAACTTATTACGATGACTATTACGATGAGGAGTATACTGAGCTCTATAATGTTACAGTAGAAATACCGTCTTCATTATCTCTTAAGGTAAACAGAAACGGCAAGTTCTTCGCAGACGTGGAGGTAAGACTTGACTATAATGTAAGCAAAGGCGGATTTGATCTTGAAAAAGACCGTATCGGTGTTGAAATGGATGTGAAGATCGATGATCTGGTTTTCACTCTCAAGAAAGCTTCATTTGATGCGTCTACCGGCAGGATAGAATATGCTCAGTCTCTTCGTAAAGGAGATTATTTCATCTTCTCTGAGTCGATATCTGTCAAGGCGGATATTGAATATGAAGACGATGGAGATGATTATATATATATTGAAGATTGGGACGGAGAATTTGAAGTCGAGGTAAATGTTCTGGGTGAGATCCAGATAAAGGGAACAGGCAAAGACCTTTACAAGCTTAGCGAGTATATAGATGCTTACTATGAATCTGAGAGGGAATGTGAGAGGGCAGCAGAAAAGGCGACAGACCTTATCGATCTCGGCTTATATTATGATGGTACTTCGACCAGACAGGCAAATATTGAGTTCGATCCTGTAGCATATGATGATGGTTATGGATATGAATATTATTGGATCGACCTCGTGCTTGTGTTTGAAGATGGTTCAAGATACTTCTTCTATGATTATTTCGACGATCGCATATTTGAGGATCTCATTGAAGAGTTTGAGGACTTCATCTATGATTATGAAGATGTAGTCGAGGATGTCTACGAATAGTCTTGACATCAGTTGAAACTGAAAAGAAATATATTTGTGCTGTTTGCGCTGTGGATCTGTCTGGCTTGTCCTTCAGAGATTCTGGCGCAAACAGATTCTTTATATATGGAACTGGATAGTACGATGTTCTCATCGTACAGGCATTCGTCTGCTTTGAAGACAGTATCCGGTAACATGATGGAAATGGATCTTGCAGAAATCCAGATATATCCGAAAATACTTGGCAATACGGATCCGATGAATATGCTGAAATATTTTGCCGGAGTCCAGACTGCCTCCGAGTGTGACTCGGGTATTCATATCCAAGGCTGTGACAATGCCCATAATTATATTTCATCAGGCGGTGTACCTCTATATGGCGCAAACCACCTTTTCGGATTGTTTTCAGTGTTCAATCCATCGCATTATCCTAAGATGCGGTTTCAACGTTCTGTGGTGTCATCATCTGTCGCCAACAGACTGGGAGGCCTGATTGACATGGAACTGCCGGACTCTTTGGATGGCAATGTCCGAGGTGATATCTCATTGGGAATAATGTCTGCGCAAGGCACACTTTCCTTCAAGGCAGGAAAAAAGTCTTTTGTACATCTGTCAGCAAGGCAGTCTTTCCTGAACCTTCTATATGGAAGGTGGCTGAGGGTGGACGGTAATCCTATGCGGTATGGTTTCGGAGATTATAATCTTACATACCATGTTGATGCCGGGGACAGGGACAAGATATGGTTTGATGCATATTTCGGAAAAGATGAGGCATTTTTAGGAGCAGGCAATTACAATGTAGACCTGGGCGTTTCGTGGGGCAATGTCATGGGTGCCTTTCATTGGAAACATGAAGGAAATGCTTATGGACTTGACCAGACATTGTTTATTACCGGATATGGATCGGATGCTTCGCTCTATCAGGATGATTCTTCATTGAAGGTGCCCTCTTCGATCGGGTCTGCCGGATATAAGGGAAAGATCAGATGGAGAAATCTTGTCACTGGTACAGATATTTCAATATACAGGGTCAGACCACAATCTCCTGCCAAGAATCTCAATGGGAATATCAGTACGGATAACTCGGAGTTGCAGAACGCTTGTGAACTGGATGTTTATGCAGATTATGCAACGACATTGGCTGATGATTTCGAATTGAATGCAGGGTTGAAAGGCAGCTGCTATATCAGTCCGGAAAAGAAGGCTTTCTGGCATTTGTCTCCTGCAGCCTCATTGTCTTATAATACCTATCAGTGGGGAAAACTGACTGTTTCCTATGCTTTTCAACATCAGTATCTTTTCCAGACAGGACTTTCCAATATTGGGCTTCCGATCAATTTCTGGTTTATGGCCGGCAGGCATAGTCTTCCGCAAAGTGCCCAATCATGTTCTTTAGGGTATGATGTGGGTTTTTATGGTGATATGTTCCGATTGAGCCTCGAGGCATATGGAAAGCGTCTGTATAATCAGGTGGAATATAATGGTGATCTTTTCGACCTTCTGAATGCCGAATATGATCTAGACCGCTATCTGCTGAAAGGAGACGGTATGAATTACGGCATCAATATAATGCTCCATAAGCAGTCTGGAAATCTGACAGGATGGATCAGTTACTCTTTGGGACGTGCTCTCAGGACCTTCGATGATCCGGCTTATCCATCCGTTTATCCGGCAAGCCATGAGAGGATACATGAATTGAATGCAATCTGTTCGTATGAATATCAGAAATGGCAGTTCTCGAGTACGTTTGTATGTGCAAGCGGAACCCCTTTTACTGCTCCTGAGTCATTCTATCTCTCGTCCGGCAACCTTATCACAAAGTATGGAGAATATAATTCTTCACGCTTACGCCCGTATATCAGGATGGATCTGTCTGTAAACTTCAGTTTCCGAAAGGATGACAAGCAGGAAAACGGGTTGAATGTTTCTGTCTATAATGTACTTGCCAGGAAGAATGAGATCATGTGGAGATTGAATATTGATGAAGGAACCTTCACTTACCGGCCAATGGCTTTCTTTATGAGGGTAATGCCATCGATAAGTTATTATCATAAATTCTGATGCCATGAGAAATATACTGCGAATATTGGTCATTTTCATGTCATGCTGCAGCTGTACGGAACTAAACCTTCAGCAGGCGGCATCTGATATGGTGCTGGAAGGATGGATAGAAGATGGTAAGTTCCCGGTTGTCCTGTTGAGCACATCAGTACCGGTAAGTACAGAAAGTAAAGATATGGAATCGTTGCAGGACCACGTCGTCAGATGGGGAAAAGTCACAATCTCAGATGGGGAAAAGGAAGTAGTGTTGACCGGTGGTCCGGATGATAGATTCATACCTCCATATTCATATACCACTGCCAAGATGCGTGGTCAGGCAGGAAAGACCTATACTGTAAAGGCCGAGTATAATGGTTATTCAGTCACGGCTTCAACTACAATACCTGAATGTAAGGAACTGGAGTATCTTAGGACGGAAGAAGTCCTGCCTGGGAAGTTCAGGATTCTTGCAGGATTGAAGGATGATCCTTCCCGGAAGAATTACTATAAATTCTTTGTGAGGAGAGAAGGGAAAGACAGTACATACCTTTCGTCGTTCCTGGGACTTGTGAATGATGAAATCCTTTCTGACCGGACAGAAGAAATTGCTGTATATAATGGTATGAGTGTCAGAGATAATGAATTCAATCAATATTTCAGTGAAGGTGATGTCGTCCATATACGCTTCAGTTCAATGGATGAGGCTTCATGGAAATATTGGGATGGATTTGAAGAAATCCAATCGCTGTCGAGGAATCCTTTCTTTCCGGTCTCAAATACTATAAAGTCGAATGTTGTCGGGGGCTTGGGATACTGGGCAGGTTATGGATCATCATACTATAAACTGCCCATATCTTCCTCAAGCGATGACGGTAATGGATTTTAGATATTCCGGATAATCCCACACATCTGCTCGTATTGTTCCTCCATGCTCTGGAGTAGCTTGTATTGAGCATGTGTGCGTACAAGATTGTGGTCATGGTATGCAATCTTGTAGTATCTGTCTCCGTCGATATAGTCCATCAGGAAGCGGAGCACCTGCTCGAAGGTGATGTATCTCGCAGAGAATGCAAGATGGTCGAGTTCGCTCTGCACCATGGATGCCTTCTGCTCATGGAGATATCCCTCAGCATATGCCTTGAACATCTCGAGGCTCATTCCCACATTGTCAAGGTTCCTATCGTCCTCGGCGCCTGTGTTGGTGTAAGACCTGATCGCGTCGCCAAAGTCATTCAGTGAAGTCGATGACATCACCGTATCGAGGTCGATCATGCAAAGCATGCTTCCGTCTGACTCGTTGAAGAGGATGTTGCTGATCTTGGTGTCGTTGTGGGTCACATGCATAGGGATGGTGCCGTCCTCGACAAGCGCCCAGAAGTCCATCATCTCCTTTCTGCGTGATTCTATCCATGAGATCTCTTCCTGCAGATGTTCAACTCGTCCGACGGGGTCTGCAGCTATGGTCTCGTCCCACTGCAGGAAACGCCAGCGGATGTCGTGGAATCCCTTGATGGTCTCGTTCAGAGGCTTGTCAAAGTCAGCAAGCAGAGCCTGGAAGCGGCCTGTGCCAAGGCCTCCCTGGTATGCCAGATACGGAGTGTCGGCACGCAAAGGAGAAGTGGTTCCCGGGATGAACAGGCAGACAGCCCAGTAATTCTCTCCTTCCTGTACATAGAGTTTTCCATCCTTTGCCGGAATCACTGTCAGCGTCTCGCGGAGCGGGTCTGAGACCTTTGTCTTGATATGCTCTGTGACTGCCTTGATGTTCTCCATCATGCCGGGAACGTCAGGGAAAATTACGTGATTTTTGCGCTGGAGGATGTAATCCGGAGCATTCCCTTCAGTCTTTACTACGAAGGTGTCATTGATAAACCCCTCCCCGAGAGGCTTTATTTCCGCTATTCTGCCTTCCAGTTCGAACCGTCCGGCAATATCAAGAAGTCTATCTTCCATCTTGCGGCCTTATTCCTTTATGTGTAGTTTCAAACCGTCAGTCTTATCCCATTCGCCGCGCGTGAAGTCAGGCATTGCAACAGGGATACTTCCATTTTCTATGGATACTCTTGTGAGTTCGCCCAGGCATGACCATTCTGCTGCGTCATATACATCCTGATCCAGAGGCAGACCGTTTTTAAGGCAATAGATCAGACGATAGTCCATGATGAAGTCCATTCCGCCGTGGCCTCCGACCCTCTTGGCGGTCTCTACAAGGGAGCCTTCGCGAGTGATAGGGTGCTGATACTCTGCCATAAGGGTGTCATGCATCTCCCTGCTTACATAGGTCTCGCCGTCCAGGTTCTCGAACAATGCCTTGCCTTCCTTGCTGCTTTCGATCTGCCTTCCCATGGTACGGATAGAAAATCCTGCATTAGGATATTTGTTCGCAAATCCCTCAGTACCTTCAACCTGATACATTCTGTTGTATGGACGAGGAGTCACGACATTGTGCTGTATCTCTATGGTCTTTCCTTTCTCTGTGCGTATGAGGGTAGTGGTATGGTCACCGTTCAGATATGCTTCTTCGCCATGCTTCTTCGCCAGCTTCTTTCCGTTGAATGCGTCGGTGTCCATTGCGATCAGGGTCTTCATCCTGTCGCCCCTGTGGATGCCCAGAGCCCAGCATGCCGGACCCATTCCGTGTGTCGGATAGACGTCTCCTCTATGCTGCTTGTTGTATTCGTATCTCCAGTTGTCCTGGTACTCGTTCCAGAACGGATCCAGGTTGTGGATATATGCTCCTTCAGTATGGATGATCTCGCCGAAAAGGCCTTGCTGGGCCATGTTGAGCGTGGTGAGCTCGAAGAAGTCGTATACGCAGTTCTCGAGCATCATACAGTGGCGTCTGGTCCTTTCGGCCGTGTTCACCAGCTGCCAGCACTCATTGACGTTCACTGCAGCCGGAACCTCCACTGCGACATGCTTGCCATGCTCCATCGCATATACCGACATAGGCACATGAGCAAGCCATGGTGTCACGATATATACAAGGTCAATATCTTCTCTTGAGCAGAGTTCCTTCCAGCCGTCTTCACCGCTGTATTCGGCTGCATGAGCCTTCCCTCGACGTTCAAGCAGTTTCTGCACGGGCTCCAGCTTCTCAGGATACAGATCACATATGGCTACGATCTCAACGCCGTCGATGTACGTGAATCTGTCGATAGCGCTTGGACCGCGCATGCCGAGTCCGATGAATCCGACTCTGACTGTGTCAATGGGATCTGCTGCAAAGCCGATCATTGAAATCTGATCTGCAGGTCGCTCAGGAGTGTTGTATACGGCGATTCCGTCCTTGATCTTGTATCCGTATTCATTTGTGTCGCATCCAACTGAACAGATGAAGCATAGTACAAGAATGGTGATGGAACTCAAATTGATTTTCATGGTATGCTGTCTTTACTCTTTTGGCAGGAATCCCTTCTCAATAAGTTTTTCAGCGATCTGGACTGCGTTTGTGGCAGCTCCCTTGCGGAGGTTGTCGGCAACGCACCAGAAGTTGAGGCCGGACTTGACTGAAGGGTCGCGGCGGATACGTCCTACGAACACATCGTTCTTTCCCCATGCATAGAGAGGCATAGGATACACGTTGTTTGCTGGGTCATCCTGGAGTGTCACACCAGGCATCTCCTCCATCATTCTGCGTACGTCTGCAAGGTCAAAGTCGTTCTCAAACTCAAGGTTGATTGACTCTGAGTGACCGCCCTGAACTGGTACGCGCACTGTTGTAGGGGATACTCCGATGCTGTCGTCAGCGAAGATCTTGTGGGTCTCGTTGACCATCTTCATCTCCTCCTTGGTATAGCCTGTCTCAAGGAATGAGTCGATGTGAGGAAGGATGTTCTGGTCGATAGGGTGTGGGTACACTGCAGGATACTCTCCCCATATGCCGCCGGCGCGCTCTGCTGTCATCTGGTCCATGGCCTTGTATCCTGTGCCTGTAACAGACTGATATGTAGATACTACGATACGCTTGATCCTGTATGCCTTGTGAAGAGGCCAGAGTGGAAGGAGCATCTGGATTGTAGAACAGTTAGGGTTTGCGATGATCATGTCATCCTTCTCGATCACATCTCCGTTGATCTCTGGAACCACAAGCTTCTTTGTAGGGTCCATGCGCCAGTGCGATGAGTTGTCCACCACGCGTGTTCCCACCTCGGCGAACTTCGGTGCAAGTTCTGCGGATGTGCTTCCTCCGGCAGAGAAGAGAGCGAGGTCGGGGCGTGCGGCGATTGCATCTTCTGCGCTGACCACGGTCCATTCCTTGCCCTGGAATGTGATCTTTCTTCCGACAGACTTTGCAGAAGCTACCGGAAGAAGTTCTGTAACAGGGAAATTCCTCTCTGCGAGGACTTCCAGCATTCTGGTGCCTACGAGTCCTGTGGCACCCACTACAGCTACTTTCATATTTTCTACTTTATAACTTTTATTTGACAATTCTTAACTTATCGCTGTTTTCGAGGGCGTGCATAATATGAAAATATATCCACGCTTTTTCTACTTTATAACTTTTATTTGACAATTCTTAACTTATCGCTGCTTTCCGGGACGTGAGGCGTAAGTGATTGGTCTATAGATGATTGGTTTAGAATCATATGCCCTATAGCGCTGCGTTCAGGTCTGCTATCAGATCATCTACATTCTCGATTCCTACACTGAGACGGAGCATGTTAGGGTATACTCCTGCTGCGACCTGCTCCTGAGGACTGAGCTGGGAGTGCGTGGTCGATGCAGGATGAACGATGAGCGATTTAGCATCTCCTACACTGCCCACGTGGAGAATCAGTTCCAGACGGGTGACCAGAGAGGCTGCTGCCTCAAAGCCTCCCTTGACACGGAAGGTGAGTACACCGCCGAATCCATGGCGAAGATACTTGCATCCGAGTTCGTGATATGGATTGCTCTTAAGGC
>RHMF01000489.1_pt1 | contig 17025 bp, 23 predicted proteins | sample 5365151 | NCBI WGS metagenome assembly RHMF01 (sample SAMN10266501, study PRJNA497801) | feces metagenome | isolation source: feces | host: Bos taurus | place: China: Prairie of Fairy Mountain | collected 2017-08-14 | reverse complement strand
AATTGCTGTAAAGTTAGACTGTCAAGCAGTTGTAAACTATTAACTAGTTCTAAATTTTAAACTAAAGCCACCCTGAATTTGAACTGATACAGGTGTATTATTTGTTACATTTGTGAATGATGTATTTTTTGCTATTGTTAATGATAGTTCATTACCGTTTATAGCTTTTGTTATAGTGTAATTAGATCCTGTTACACTAAAATATGATGATGCATTATCAACGTAACCACTTGTACCACGAGCAACAATGTTCATAGATAATATATCAACGTCTGTTATGTTATCCATTCTTTTTGGTAATGGTATTGTTATCCAGATAGTAGTACTACCACCTGATATAAAACCATCACTTGTAATAGTATATAGTGTAGTAAATTCATCATTATTTTTATAGTATAATTCATCTTGAATGTTAGCATAAGTTGTTGCTATTAATGAATTTAATTCATTAATTGCTGATACAATATCTGATTTGTCTGATGTTGTTAAATCTGTTAAAGCACCAACATTAGTACCAACTTGTGTTGCTTTTGAATCAGCAGTAGATGCAGCTGTATTTGCAGTATCAGCTAATGTATAAGCATTATCTGCTCTTGTTTGTGCATTACTTGCATTTGTAATACCCGTTTGTGCATTAGTTGCATTTTGATACATTTGTGCATCAATTTTTGACATATCACTGTTATAATCACCTAAATATGTTGGTTTATCACTTCCTAAATATTGTGATAACTCATAGTGTGTTGTTTTATTTGTACTTGCCATGTTTCATTCCTTCTTTCTATTATACAAGTATTGTTTTTGATTTAATATCAAAATCACGTGCTGTTATATTGTAACTGTCAAACGCTGTTGCAGTTAAATCTAAAGCATCAAATTCACTACATGTAATTGCATCTGTACGTGTTTGATCATAAATATTAGATAATACTACATCTAGTGGTTCACGTTGTCCTGTTGTTGGATCATATGCATAAATATTATCTGCACTAAAATTATCAATTTGTTCTTGTAATATTTCATCTTGTGCATCAGAATAATCTTTTAAAGTGTTATAATTTTGTGATATTACATCTCTTAATGTTACATTTAAATTTGATAAATCTGTTTGTACAGCTGTTTTATCAGCTTTTACATTATCTAATGTATCAACTTGTGTTTGTAGATTTGACAAACGTTGTAATATTTCTTCAATATCAAGTTTTTCAATTAGACCAATTAATTCATTTACAACATCACCGTTGTTATTAATTGCTGGTATAACAGTATTTTGTAAATAATTACAAAACCACATTACCATTTCGCCATATGTCATTGATTCAAGATAACTTGTAGGTAATTGTCCAATAGTCATGATGAATTTTTTAAATGGTTCTAATTTCTTAACATCAACTGTTGTTATAGTATTTGCCATATAATCACCCTTTCTATAATAATTTTACCATAAACCCATGAATAAATCATTTAATTCATTAATGATATCACGGTCTATTGCTATTATGTTTTGACGGTATTGTTCGACCATCTTTTGTGCTGATGCAGTTACACCAGAATTTCCTTTAACACGTTTTGTTGAACCTTCAACAGATTGTCCTGTTGATTGTTGACTTGAATTAGATGCATTTGTTGATTCACCAGCTGATGTATTACTTGCATATTTACCTGCAAGTATATTTGATTTATTGATTTCACCCTGTGGTGTATCAGATGCAACTGTTAAACCACTACTATTTTGTGTTGTTGAATCAGAACCACTTTGTGTATTATCAATTGTACGATTATATTCTTCAACATAATCAACATTGACTAATGGATCGTATTGAATAGATGCACTATATATTAATGGTAATTTTTCTTCCATTAGTTCCTGCATTTCAACTTTTGCCATATGTTTAAACAATGCAGGTGTTTCAAAACCTATTTCACGCATGAAGTAATGGTCGACAATCTTTTTTGCTAATTTTTCTTTTGACCATACACCAGCTGATTCAATTACATCAATTTGGTCATATGTAAGATAATCCTCAAGATTATAATCTTTAAACCATCCTTCAATTGTTTCACGTGAATAAAAATCAAATAAGTGTCTTAATTCATATGTGTATTTACTCATTTTCAGCACCACCCTTTAAAACATCATTTTTAAGGTCGTCATCAATTATTTCATCAGTATAGTCCATTACTATTGATTCAGCATTTTTTATTATGTTATGAAGGTCTGAACGTATTTTAACACTAATTTCATTTTCAGTTCCTTTTAAACCATATAATTCATTGAATTGATCACATGCTTTTTGACGTGGTGCTAAATGTGATTGTAAATATAAGTTGATAACTTCATTGTTTTGATTTGCCTCATCTGTTATAAGTCTTTCTTTCTTTTCAATTGAAATAGAATTAACACCTAAAAATTGTAAAAATTCATTCCAGATTTCCTTTTTATAATCATTAACTTTATCACAAATAAACGGTGCATCAGTTTTTAATGCTTTTAATGAATTATCATTTATATTTGCATCTTTATCACCAAATATGAATGGTTGATTTCCATCATATTGTGAATATAAGTTTTCCATTGTTAAGCGTTGTTTTTGTGAACATACTACCATTACTGGTGTACGTTGTGCAGACATATTAACATCTGCTGTACGTTGTGCTAAATACATTCTATATGCAAATAGTTCAATAGTTGAACATGTTGGTATACCATCCCAATCATTTAATACTAGTATGCATTCTTCTTTACGTTGACGTTCAATTGTTTCTTCATTTTCACCTAGTTCAGTATATAAATTTCTATACCAATGTAGACCATTATATGCATGACAATTTAATGCTGATGGTAAACCATAAATTGTGAAATAACCATTACTTGTACATTGTGTATTTATAAAGCCAGTATCTTTTGTTTCAAATAATGATGCTTGTCCTTTATAATAAAGACATTTTTCAAGATAGCGTTCATCCATACCTGCTGGTAGTTTCCATTCAAACATGGATAATGCCACCATCTTCATACGTCTTAAATAGTCATAATATGTTGAATCATTTGATAAAGCTTGATCTATGAATTTCAAGTTTTCAGGTCTTACTGTTTTTCTTGCCATAGTATCACCCTTTCTTAATTATTATTTTGTGAATAATCTAAATAATATGTTGGATTGTGCCAGATTGTAAACCCTCTATTATATAAAGATTTTAATTTTTCAATATCATTTTCAGGTATATCACCTTCAATATTCACGTTATTTGTTTTGATATAATTCCAATTAGATCTTGATGTTGTATTTGGTATCATTAAACGATTTATTTTATAACCAAACATTTCAAAAAAATTATCAATTATACGTGCATATTCTTGACGAATTGTCATTCGTTTTATTCTAAATCTATTATAACCAATAGTAGTTGTTATATCACCACTATTTAGATTGCCTTCTGCTTGTGGTGGTACAAGTGAATGTTCATATACTTCTTTAGCAGTATTAAATATATCATCAACACCACTCATTGCAACACCTGCACCTAACATTGAAAATTCAGGTGCTAGCATCATTGCACCAACCCCTAGAGTTGCTTTTGCTACACCTCCAACACTACCTAAACCAATGTTTACACCATTTTGTGTTAGCCAATTGGTATATTGGTCTGTTGTCCATCCTAATTGTGGATATTTACCTAGTGTCAATCCTTCATCATTGTTTATTTCTAAACCATTATAATATTTTGGAATCATACGTATTGAACATCCTGGAACTAAAACACCATATATTCTAAAAGTATAATATCCTGAATAATCAGTATTATAAAATTTTTCAACTTGATATATAGCATTTGCACCTTGTCCATTACTACCATCCAAATAACAATATGGGAATTGTAAAACCTTTGTATTTTTTGGTGTATATCCATCAACAGTATTAACAACAGGAACTTTTAAATCAGTTATTTTAGAAGCTAAACCACGCTTTACACTATGAACTGATGAATCATCATATCTTTCTACCACAAATTGTGGTGCTAAAAACATTGTTTGAATTGATGATTGTGCGACTTCTTGACTGATTGAATTTAATTTTTGTGATAAATTAACATCTTGTGATAATGGCCATTGATAGTATGGTATTGCAGAATATACACCTGTGTACATATTTCCAACAGCCCATGTTGACATAGCATCTAAATCGTATGTAGAACCGACAATAATATGTAAATTCCAATCAGTATTACTATTTGTATTATAATATTCACCACTACATTTATACTCGCCTGTTTCTAATTGTTCAGGATAAGTATATGTACCTAATGTATCACTACTTTTAGATACATGTGTTCTTTCAACATATGAACGTTTTAATACTTTTTCAAACATCCACGTTTGAAAAACATCAGTTTCTAAATCGCAAGATAACATATTACTATTTTCATATCTCATATCAGATATAAATGCATAAAACCATTTATTTGAAAATCCATTATTTCTATACATACAATAATTATAACCAATTAATGAATCAAATGAACCTTCAAAATATAAACGCCCGTCTTTTCTTAAATATGTTGCATCATCCATTAATATTTTTGGTAAACCTGAAAAATAATTATGTTGTGCAGTTGCAGAAGAAAAATCAAGTTGATTTAATGAATCAGATTTGATTGGACATTTTATTAAATATATATCTGTATCAGGTGTAATTACATAACTGTTTGCCATTGTATCACCCTTTCTAACTATTTAAAAAGGGATAAGGGTATATACCCTTACCCTTTATTAATAGGATATTAAGCTGCATCTGTAACAGTAAATGTTATTGTTGCACTAACTGTTCCATTTGTTGCTGTAATAACACTTGTTCCTGCATCTACACCAGTAACTTCAACTGTTCTATTATCAACTTTTTCAACAGTTGCTTTTGCTTCAGTTCCTGAAGTAAATGTTATAGTGTCATTTGCTTGGAATGGTGTTACATTAATATGTAATTTTTTCTTTGCACCTTCTGCACATGTTGCTTGTGCAGTTGTTTCAACATATTCAATTTTTGTTGATGCAACTGATGGTGCAGATGTTGCAAAAATTACACCGTTTGCAAATAAAGACATGTTATACATCTTAATGTTATTTAAGTAGTATTGAATTGATCTATTGTTTGGATTATAGAACTCATCCATGAACATATCTTGTCTTTTAATTCTAAACCATGATTTATCAGCTATCATACCAACGATTGCAGAACCATCAAATATTTTAGTTCCTTCATCATCATAGATATCAAAATCATTGATTGTTAAGATGTTACCTAATAATGTTGCTTTATCCATGTTAAATGCATCTGCTAATACATTTACATCTAAATAAGCACGGATGTTGTTTTTAACTATAAATACAACATCTTCAGGATTAGTCCATGTAACAACTGGACGTCCTTCACCACCAACTTTAGCCCATGCATTGTATGCACTTGATGGTGTTTGAAATTGTAAGAACAATTCTCTTGCTTTTGTAACAAAAGCTTTTGCAGTTGCTTCACTTGAAATAGCACTAACTGTTTCAATAACAGCAATATTATCTTTATAAGCACCTGCGATTAATTGTTTTGTTGCATTATATTCATCAATATATGCACCATTGTATAAGCTGTTAGATAAGTTTTCAATAAATGTTTCTAAATCAGACCAACTAACAAATGCTTTTTTAAGTTGTTGTCTTGAGAATGTAACAGGATATTGAACATCCATGTTAATAGTAGTATATTGAACTTTTACATCAGCTTCATACTTAACAAGTAAACCTACAAAATCATCAGGATTGTATACTCTACCTTTTGTTGGATTTACATATACTTCTTGTCCAGCATATCCTAATGGAATAGCATCACCTTCTAATACTACAAATGGATTTCTAAATGATTTAGCTAAAAATTGAGTATAAACAATTCTATTAACTAAAGCATTACAGAATTCATTGTATACTTCAGGGATATTTAATACTGGTTCAGCAAGTTTACCAATATCAGAATCACTAGTCAATTCAGGGATGTATTGATGATAAATTGTACTAGATATTTCACGTATACGATTTAAACTAGTAACTAGTCCTTCATTCATTCTTTTTTACCTTCTTTCCTTTATCTTTTCTTGAAATGCCCTTTTTCATCAAAAAATTCAAAAAAATTTAATGATGGTTTCTTTTCTTCTTTTTCTTGTTCCTTTGTATCTTCAACTTCCATTGGTATTTGACTTAATAATCTTGAATTTGCTTTTACTAACATGTCATTTTTTTCTTGCATGTCATTTATCTTTTTGTTTAGATCATTAAGTGTTGAAATAGTTTGTGTATTTTCACTTAACAAGTCCCCTAAATCATCACTTATTAATGCGATATTTTCATCACCCAATTTTTCTTTAATGGAATTTGTGATATCATCAAGTCTTTTACTATCCAATAGCATTTCACCTCCTTTATACCATAAATATGGCAATTTGTCAATTATGTGTAAACTTTACACTTACTTTACATTTCTTTTATGTCTTAACTTTCTTGCATATAATACCCACGGGAATTTATTCTTTCTTACGCCAATAGGTATTGGTGGTAATATACCTGAAAATTCACGCCAATTATAACGAATAGTTTCACCCCTATGATTTATATAATAATCGTGTACTAAATCAGTATTATTAACACCCATTAGATTATACAACCATGTTGAATTTTTTAACATATAAACGCCCTGCGAATTTCTAATATAACCTTCATATTTACCTTTTTTGCCTTCAATATGTATATGATCATTAGATGCACCATATGTACCAGTATGTCCTATTAAATCACCCTGACTTTTTTTTGCACCATATATTAGACCAGGTATAGCATTATCATGGTTATATGCAAAACATGCATAACCAGATGAACCATCAATAAAATTTACTTCTTCAACTGATTCCCATACTGCCTGATAATTTGATGAACTACCCCATTTTGCAACCAATCGACATGTAAATGGTGCATAAAATGGAACATGTGTTTGAAATGAACCGTCCAGATATCCATCAAAATCCATAGCATAACTACCATTATGTGTTGCTGTATATTCGTATGAACCCTGTGTTATCCACATATCCTGTAATGGAAATAAAAAATTTTCTTTACCATTATGTCCTAGCATTTTTTGATTTGGTCGCATTATTTTAAACACTTTCTTGAACAATACATTCTGTTGATGTTATCATCAACAATTGCATATTGTCCTGAATCGCCATAATATTCAATTTGTTCATTTTTATATAAAGTTTTAACACGTGATGATTTGTCAAAATTTTTCTTATTATGAATCCATAAATCCTGTGTTGCCCTTTTATATTTATGTTTTATTTTACTTTTAGATTTTGTATTTACTGTTTGATTTGACATCATACATAAATAATCACGTGGTGATAGCCATTTGTCTTTACGTGTATATGTTATTTTTTCACCTTTACATAAACCAAAATGTAAGTGTTCACCAGTAACATTACCAGTTGCACCCATTGTACCAATCTTTTGACCTTTTTTAACTTTATCATTAATGTTTACTGTCCATGAGTCCATGTGTCCATATTCTGATACAGTACCGTTTTTATGTTTTATATGTAATGTCTTACCACCACTTGTTTGAACATGCTTATATATTACAGTTCCATCTGCAACAGATAAAATAGGTTGATGGTGATGATTAGATGAATAAAAGCCAAAATCAACACCTTTATGCGTTAAACTTTTGTCACGTACTATTGCTATATAATTTACTGGATAAATCATATTATCACTCCTTAATTAAATGTTATACTAAACCCACCCTGTATTTGAATTGCAACAGGTGTGTTATTTGTTATATTAGTAAAAGCTGTATTTTTTGTTATTGTCAAACTAATAACATTTGGTTCGATACCAGTTGCAATTGTATAATCACTTCCAAGAACACTAAAATAACTACCAGTATTATTTAAGTAACCAGAATTGCTACGTCCGACAATATTAAATGTATTATATGTAATACTACTTATGTTATCCATTCTTTTTGGTAATGGTAAATTAAATGTTATTGATTTTGTTGATCCTGTTATATACCCAGTTGCTACTAATACTGTTGATGTTGTATATGTATCACCACTTTTATAAAAAATATCACTAGCTGTAACAAAACCTTTACCAGTTAAAACATTTTCAAGTGTTCCTTTACCAATAAAATGATAATCAGGTAATGTTAAGTATGTTGCATAATTTGATGTTGATGGATAAGGAACACCTGCACCACCAATATTAAAACCATAAGAACCTGTTTTAACAACACCACCAGTTGTTGAATTAGCATAATCTGTGTTTGTTACATAACCAGAATCATTTGTTAATTGACTAGTTGCTGTTGGTACTGTTGGTGTACCTGATAAATCACTATATGCACCTGTAGTTGCAACTGTAGCAAGATTTGATGATAATGTATAATTTGTAAGATCATTAACTGTATTTGTTATGTAACCTGCATCATTAGTAAGTTGTGATACAGCTGTTGGAACAGATGGAATATCACTCATTGTAGCTATTTTATTAGAGCTTGAATTGTACGTACCATTTGTTTGAATATCAGCAACATTTGAAGATGTTATTGATGTACCGTTGATTTGAACATCAGTTGCTTGACCTCCACTAATTGTGATATCACCACTACCTAAAAGTGATTGATTATTGATTGTTTTAATGTTTGTACCTGATACAAGTGTATCTTGTTTTGTTGCAAGTTGTGTTGAATTGACTAAACCTTTACCTGTTATAACATTTTCAAGAGTTCCTTTTGATATAAATGCATTATTTGATTTACTTATATATGTTGCATATGTATTAATACTTGCATTTAATATACCTGAACTTGCAAAATAATTATATGTTGTACTTGTTTTAATAACACCAGCAGTTGCTGAATTTGCATAACTTGTTGTAGTAACTAAATTTTTACCTGTTATAACATTTTCAAGTGTTCCTTTTGATATAAATATATTATCAGATGCTGTACCATAATCAGCATATGTTAAAGCATTAGCATATAATACACCACTTGAATTAACTGCTGATTCATATGTTCCTACTTTAATAACACCACCTGTTGATGTTCCTGCATAATCAGTATTAGTTATAAAACCTAAATCATTAGATAAATCAGAAACATATTCTGGTATATCACCTTTTACTTCATTTATTGCAGAAACAAGATTTGTTTTATCTGTAGTTGTTAAATTTGAAAGTGTACCAATAGCATCAGAATTATCTTCAATTAAACTACTCATTGATGCAATAGTTGCTGATTGTGCATCAGTTATATTTGTTAAAGTTGTTATATTATTTGTATTTGTTGCTATATTAGTTGTATTTGTTGCTATATTAGTTGTATTTGTTGTTACTTGTGATTGTAAATTGTTAAAATCTGTTTGATTTACTTTATTTGTTAATGTTTCGTTTATTTCTTCTATTTCTTCATTTATTTCTTCTATATCACTATTTACATTTGTTATGTTATTTTCAATAGTTCCAACTTGATTTGATAAACTTGTAAATTCATTTGTTGTTACATATCCTGAATTAATGAATCCTGAATCATTTATTAAATCTGATGTTTTTGTTGGTATTGTTGGTTTATCAGTTAATATATTATATGATAAAGAAATATATGCTGTATCACCAATAACTTGTTGTTCAATATTATTTACATATATTGACCTTATACCTGATACAATAACACCATTACCAATTGAACCGATTAAAGCATTTGCAGTTGTACTTGCTGTCATGTTGTTTGTACTACTTTGACCGATTAATGTATTTGCTGATAATGTTGCATCAAGTGTTGGTACTTCAACAGATGCTGAAACATTATCTGTATTAATTGTACTATTCATCATTACTTGCTTCAGGATAAATTATAAAATATTTTGCACCATCATTATCATAACCAACAACTGTTTCAGTTTCATTTATTGATATATCATATACATATTTACGTGCTGATGCTAATAAAGAACCAAAATTTGTATCATAAGCATTTAAACTGATTGTTGCTGTATCTGTTGGAGAACTAAAAGTTATTATTTTTCTTATTATATAATTTGAATCTGCATAACTCTTTTTAACTGTGAAATAAAGACGATCACTTGTTTTAAATTGATAATATGTATTATCACTTTGTTTTACTTTTAAAGTAAATGATGCAACATCACCACGTGTTATGCCGATAGTTTTATCAGTATTAATTGTTATCATTTTATCACCTACTTTATCTTTTGTTCAATATCATTAACTCTTTCTGTTAATGATGTTAAAGCTGATTGAATTGCTATTAATGTTTTGCTAATTTCTTGATTTGAAGATTTAATATCTTTTAGAGATGTTGACATAAAGTATATTAATGCAATAAAGGATGCAAAACCGATTCCATTATTCATTAATACTTCAACTATTTGTTCCATACGCCCACCCTTTCTATACTTGCATTATAACATAAATTATGGTATAATACTAACCTTTTATTGTAAAATCTGTTGGTACTAATAAAACACCACCTTTTACATGTACAAAAGTTAATTTTTTATCTGTATAGTTAGGATCATCTTTTAAAATTGAAAAACCAATTTTAAAATTATCTAAATTGATATATTTACCAAGTTTTTTAGGTAGTCCTGCAATAGTTGAATTTACTTTATCATCATGACCTATTTCAACATAACATTTTTGTCTGATATATTTACCAGCTTTAAAAGTTGATTCCATTTTATAAGCACCTAGCTGGTAATCATCAATGTCCATGAATTGTTTTAATTCATCATTTGATAGTTTTAAACAATGAATTGAATCTGTATCAGAATAAATATAGTAATCTTTACCATACTTTTTTAAAGTATAATCACGTATTGCTTGACTATTTTCAATAATATCACGTCTTGCATAACTAGTTATAAATGATGCTACTGGACAATAAATTGTATCACGTTCTTTTCTTTCATAGCATTTATATTTAATTGAACCATCAGGTAAAAGCGTTGGATATTTACCACGTACTGAACCACCCATGCCAAATTTACCATATAAGCTGTTAAGCATAAGTTTTGCAATTTGTCTTTTTGCACCGTTACCTTCTTTACCTGCATCAATTTTTTCTTGCATCCAATGGTCGATATATGCATTAAATAAACCTTTTATTCTTTTGAATTTAAAACCATCATGAAAATATAGATCATCAACATCATAATGTTTGAAAAATAGCTCTAAATCTATATTCGTTAAACATAATGTTTCAATTCGACCATTTGTTGTTTCTATATATTCATTATCCATATATCCTAATGTATGTTTTAGTTGCACCGTTGGTAACATACCATCTTTAATTTTAAAGCTACAACTGAACATTTGAACGTATAAAGGATAGCATTTATCATACTTGTACTGTCCATCAAAATAAACTGGATCACCGAACGGTAACCATTCGTTTCGCATCATTGAAGGATACATGCTGTTCTTGTCTATTACAATGCCTTCACCAACAGTTTCATTTTTATATAAAGGATTTAAATATGTCCATCCACCACGATAAGATTTACGTATTAATTCATCCTTTTTACCAATATTTGGATAATAATTTTTAAACTGTCTTATTGTTGTTTTATAATTTGCAAGTGCATCAGAACCAATTGTCATTTTTGTTAAGTTCTGTTTAAACATTATATCTAATGCACGTGCCATTATTTCAACGTCATTTCTTATATATGCAACTTCATGTTCATTAAGTTCATAACCAACTGGTCGATAAGATGCATAATCTAAATCAAGTTTTTGAATCGGTAATTTAAAATCTTTAGCAATTTTTTCAACTGAAAAGTTAAGTATTTTAAGTGAATCATAAATACTAACTTTATTCACGTGTTTGCCTTTTACTTCAAAATATATTTCTATTGAATAAAACATACCTGTATCAGACAAAAGACACGTAAATGTTTTATCTTTACGTGCCTTTTTATCTTCAATACATTCATAACCATTTGATAGTAACCAATAAAATATGTATTCACCATCAAATTTCATATTATGAAAATAGCATTCTTTGTTTCCTTTATCAGAACACCATTTCATAAAATCGTCAATATTGTTACCATGTATAAAGTTTTCAGGTTTACCTATTTCACAAATAGAATAAGCCCATACACGTGCATAACCATCTTTTAAATACCATTCAAGTGTTGATGTTTCAAAATCACAACAATACTTTTTTGACATCTATTTATAATCTTTTAAGATGTCATCAATGTTTTCAAATAGTGAATCAAATAAAGATGTTACATCACCTTCCATTGATTCAAAAGCTACATCTACACCAACATCATTGATTTGATTATAGTAATAAAGAATTTGTTTAATAGTTGATTCAGTCTTAAATAATTTATCGAATTGTGAAGGTGATAAAGATAAAATCTTTTCACGCAAGTCATGAAGTTTGGCGTGTGGTATTTTATAAACATAACCAGAATCAAGCAACATATCAGCATAATTTTTTTGCCATGATGATAAGTTTACAGTTTGTGCATTTGATTCCAATTTTTCAAAATAACTAGCGAGTTCACCTTCATTATATGATAAATAGTCAACATCAATTAGTTTACTTCTTAAAGCTTCAATATTTCTTTGTTCTTCATTAAATTGTTCTGCAATAGTAAATTGTTCTTCTTTACCTTCATATGTTGGTTTAGTTGTTTCATTAAATTTTTGTCTTTGATTTAAACGTCTATTAATTAAGTTTCTATATCTTTGTATGTTTTTGTATTGATAACGTGGTAATGTTCTACCTTTTACCATTATATTTTGTTCACCACCACGTTTTGTAAATTCTTGTAAATTTTTTAATTTTCTTCTTAAATCTGCACGTGATTTTGTTGATTGTTTCATTGATTTTAGTGCTTGTCTATTAAATAAAGGTGGTAGTGTTAAATCTTCACGTTTGTTTAATCTTCTTATTTTTGCATTATAATTTCTTACAATACGTCTTATTTCATTATTAAGCTTTTTATCATAACGTATAGCCATTTAAAACACCCCTTTATAATATTATATTTTTATATGCTTTATCTTCAGCAAGTAAAATATTATCACGGAACACCAAAAAACCCCTGTTTTCGACTTTTTTATAATAAGCTATTATAAAAACGTCTTTTAAATCAACATTAACTTTATATCTATTTCTAAATTTTAAACTTTCATTTTTAATATATTCTTTTATAGTCTTTTTAAATTTATTTTTATGAAAAACACTAGAAAAGTATAGAAGAAAGCCATCCATTTCATAAGTGAATGGCGATTCTTTTAAATCATTATATACTTTATTAGCCATTATTTAACACGTACAAGTGTTAATGTTGAATGTCCATTTGCAGTAGCTTTTTTAGATACTTTTACTTTTATAGGATGTTCTTCAGATGGTTCACCAAATATTTCAAATATCATAACTAATGCATTATAAATACCATATGAACCAGTTGCATATGTTTTACCCTCATCATCAAAAATGATAATTCTATATTTTGATGTAGTTCCAACAACTTCACCAGTTTCATCATTTAAAATAGGTGATGGATGTTTGTCCATATATGCACCTGTCATTACTATTTCTTGATCTACCATATCATTAAGTAGTGCATCTGCATCCCCTGTAAGTACATTATAAAGTTGTACTTGATGATCTTCATTTGATAAATCAAGAGTACATCTCTTAACACTTTCATTAATTTTATCTGTTAAAGTTAAGTTGTTTTCAGCCACAACTAATGCTGTATTTTCTTCATTTTTCATATTATTTACCTATCTTTCTAATTAATTCTTTATTTTTCTTCATTATTTCATTAAAACGTTCTGTTGTTATTTCAAGTTCTTTATCTTTTTTATATAACTCTTTTGTGTATTTATCAGTAAAATCTTTTAATACTTTGCATTTTACAATTTCATTAATATTTTCAGTTTTAACTTCTTCAGTTTTAACTTTCTTCGGTCTTGCCATCTTCACCATCCTTTCCTAAAGATGATAATTCATTGTTAAGTTCATCCATTGTTTGTTGATACTCTTTAGATGCTTTAGCTTGTTTAGATACAAGTATTGCTTTTTTAACAAGTTGACCATACTTTTCATCATTATCAAGATCTAGTTCATAAAGCAAATCACCTAACAATATAATATCGTCTTGATTCATTCTTTACCATCCTTTCTAACTACTTAATAAGCAGTTTAGGATACAACAAAAGTATAGGAGTAAACATGCATAACTAAAAGCTCAAATAGGAATTTTTATGTGATATCTATGTCAAAAAGAATAGTAATAATTTCATAAATTAATTGCATTTAAATTTGTTGTACCCTAAACCACCTATTAGGTGGTTCAAATTATTTTTCAAGTTCTTTTATTATTTCAGGTAAATTAGGATCATAACCATCAAAATGATATTCTTCTAATTGTTCTTGTGCATTTTTTAAAAATTCTATTGCTTTATTTATGATATTATTTAATCTTTCTATTTCTAACTCTGCTTTACATTTATCATATAGTAATTGTTCTACATTTCTATCATAGTCGTCTTTTGTCATAATAATTTTCTCAACATTATCTGGTATCATGATTTATCAACTCCTTAAAATATTTTATATTCTGATATTTTGTTATTATTTAATACATACATCATGTTTTTAAATGTAACACGTAACCTATCAGTTTTATAAAGTTTAGCTAATTGATAAACAAAATTATACACAGCATCACGATGGTTTATGTTTACATTTATTTCATATATGTGCTTTTGTTTTTCTATTTGATATTTGTATCTGATATATTTTTGTTTTTCATATTCATCTATTATATCATAAGTTAAAAGTCTAAATCTCATTTTTCAGTCCTCTTTTCATTTCTTTTTTCAAATTTTTTAAGTTCATATGTTTCATTACTAGATATAACTTTATTCTTTCTTTTTCTAGCTGTTTTATATCTAAAATTTTTTACATAATCTTTATGCCCCTGATAATACCAGTTCTTTTCATGTCCATACTTTTCAACTTGATAATTAACTATAAGACGGTATAAACGTCTAGCATCATCTGGTTCAATGTGATATCTATCGCAATATATTTTAGATGTATTTTTACATCCTCTTAAATAATCATCTTTTTCAAGCTCAAATATCATTCTTTCTTTAAATGTTAGATCATTCACTTTTAAACACCCTCTTATCATGTTCATAATGTGTGAATTTAATTAATATTTTAAGTAACTTATCCATTATAACCCTCCACAACATTATTTGTTTCAACAATACGTGCATCAATAAGTATGATACCACCTATCATTATAATTAAGAAAACCAATACCCCTATAAAATTGATAACCTTTTCTTTCATTGTTACCATCCTTTCAATTTTCCTTTTGGATGATTCAAATATATCACCACCAAAATAATAAGTCAATAACATTTTTGAAAAAAGTTTTATAGTTTTACAAATTTGACATTTTTATGTAAAGTGATATAATAATGATACAAGTCTTAAATGTAGGTTTATTTGTTTGAAATTATAATGCATATGTTCATGTTATCACGGTGAAGAATCGTTTGAATATATAATGTTTTGATAAAACCGTTATAAAAACTTATAATACTTGCAACGTTAAGATTTGTCCTATTAGAAATACACAAAAGCACGGCTTGATACAACCGTGTTTTTGTGTTATATTTAGGGTGGTGATAATATGAACGATAAAAACTTTTATTATGATCCATCACGATTACTTTCATATAACGCTTTTATGTCATTCGTGATTGGCGAGCGCGGGGTGGGTAAGACTTATGGATTTAAAAAATTCTGCATTAATCATTATATAAAGAAAGGTAAAAAATTTGCGTGGTTAAGACGTTTTGGTACTGATTTAGGTGAAACATTTGGTGATCCAAAAGAACCAGATAAATTTTTTAAAGGTATTAAAAAAGAATTTCCACGTCATGATTTTAGTGTTGAAAATGATGAAAAAGGTAAAATCAAATATGCTATGATGGATGATAAAATCATTGGTTATGGAATGTCTTTAAAATCAGCTGAATCATTAAAAGGTACAGAATATAATGATGTTGATACAATTGTTATGGATGAATTTCTTGTTGGTGATGGTGGTTCACGATATATTAAGGATGAACCAATGTATTTATTATCCTTAATTGAATCAATTGCTAGATTTAGAAAAATACGTGTAATCCTCTTGGGTAACGCAACATCTATTGTCAATCCTTACTTTGATTTTTTCAATATTCATTTACCTTATAAGAGCGAATTTAAGACGTTTAAAGACGGTACAATCGTTGTTCAATATGTTAAGAATGAAATATACCGAAAAGCTAAAAAAGAGTCTGAATTTGGACGTTTAATAGCAGGTACACGATATGAATCATATGCTGTTGAAAACTTGTTTGTAAATGATACTAATACATTTATAAAGAAAAAATCTAAGAAAGCACGATTGTTTTGTAATATTATTTTAAATAATGTTATGTACGGTGTATGGATTGATAATTTAGAAATGTATATATCTAAAAAATATAATTGCAACTATAATGTTAACATCACGTTTGATTATAAAAGCCATAATGAAAAAACACTACTCTTAAAATCACGTAATGTGTTTATGCAAAATATTGTTAAACATTACCAGAATGCAACACTATATTTTGAAAACCAAAATATCAAACATGCTATTCTGGATCTATTGAAACGTACTAATAGATTTATTTAGTTTACAACTGCTTGACAGTCTAACTTTACAGCAATTTGACACTTGACAAAATATAACTTTACAGTTTTACATGCGGCAATTGGTACAATAGAGTGCTAATTGCCCGTGTTTACTGGGTTTGAGAGTGTAAAGTAAATGTAAAGTAAATGTAAAGGGGAACAAATGTTCTCTTTTTTAAGGGGATTTTACTCT
>RHMF01000488.1_pt1 | contig 17042 bp, 22 predicted proteins | sample 5365151 | NCBI WGS metagenome assembly RHMF01 (sample SAMN10266501, study PRJNA497801) | feces metagenome | isolation source: feces | host: Bos taurus | place: China: Prairie of Fairy Mountain | collected 2017-08-14 | reverse complement strand
TGTACAAACCCTGCATCAGATCTTCGCGGCCGCCAAGATTCTTCCAGTCGACAAGCGTTGCAAGTCTTGTCTCGGTTCCAAGCATGAAAATATCATACATTTGGTTAGCAAGATTTGTGTAGAACTCTGTTGCCTCTTTATAGTTACCAAAGACGATCTTCCATGTATTCATCCAGCCTGTTGAAACAGCGTCCTTAATAGAATCGAGAACATCTCCCCAGGATCTTGCTTCCTGAGCGGCTTTAAACGCTTTTAAGCCAAACGCATCGATCTGATCGCCCATTTCTGCGATCGCATCGGAAGCCGTCATACCTTCGTGTGCTTGCGTGTATTCATATAACTGATCGATTGCCGACGCATAGCTCTCAAAAGTCTTCATCATGACTTCATCGGAGAACCACATAGTTTCAGTCAAGTTATTTGCAAACTGACCAATCTCAAATGTCGCCGATTTTGAACCTTTTACGATTGAGGTATACGTACCGTTGGCATTCTTTCGAAGTGTTCCTAAAGCAACACCAGCGTCTAAAGCTTTCTGTCTAAATTCTTCGGTGTCCATGCCAGCGTTCTGAATAGACTTATAATCTTCTTTACGCATGACACCTGCGCCCATAGCTTGAGAAATCTGATACATAGCTCTTGAAGCTGTTTGAGCATTCTGACCAGACAAAGCAGCCCAAGTGGCAATACCTTCCATAGCATTAACAGATTCTGTGAGGCCCTGTCCAGAAGCTGTGAATTTGTTAATACTGTTGACCATGTCTAGAAAGCTATATGAAGTTTCATCTGTAAACCAGTTCAATCTCTCCAACTGACCTTCTACTTCTTCGAGTTCCCATTTACCCTGAGCCATCAAAGTTGAAGTACTTCTGGTTAATTCTTCGAACTTTCCGTAACCTTCGCCTATCTGATCAAATGTTAAACTCTTTGCAATGTTGGTTACCTTAAAGCCGAAGTTTGCAATCGCGTCGCCTATCCGTCTTAATATCTGATCGCCAATGATACCAAATCCGGAGAAGTGATTTGACAGCTGTTCTATTCCGGCTAATGCTGCCGAGAAGTCCATACTGTTGAAAGAGTCTTGGACCGCCTCTGCGCCTTTTGTTGCTCCACCAAGATTTAACGCATTTTGAAGTTTTCCGAGTGTGGCAAGGCTAGTCTGCGCTGCACGCTCGAATTGGTTGTTCTCCAATCGCATATCGACAACGCGTTCATCAACTGTTCTGCTCATTATCGAGTCATCTCCTCCCACAATTCTTTAGTTATCTGATCAAATATCGGTTTCATAGCCGGATTGACATAATCCAATCCTTGAACGTATCCACCATTTCGAGTCCCATGGCCATACTGTAATAGGATCGCTATTAAAACGCCGTTTTGACGATTCGTGTTGTACCATTCTATAGTAATTCCGCCAACGTCGGTCTTGATTCGGTAACCCCAACTTGCTGCGGTGCGTCCGGTATCAACTGGCGTAGCACTAGACAAAGCATTAACACCAAGTTCTCCATACTTTTCGAGAATTACTCTATAACGGTCTTTCAGACTTCCACTTAGAAATTTTCTAGTTTTACTAAAGTCTCCTTTTTGTGTAAAAGTGATCATAATTTAACCTTTTGATTTCATGAGCTTTCTTCGTTGTGCATTAAGTTCTGCATTAGAACGAAGGACTTCGCTTTTGCTCATCTTTTTTGTATCAGTCTTAGCATCTATTACTCGAATCAATGTTAGAAGTCGATTAAAATGCCATTTCTGAAACTCGATTGGAATTCCGGTTAATATCATCTTTGCGTAGATCTCTTCTGACGTAACAACACGTTTTCTTGCTGGATGTTGTTTCATGTCTGTTATTGTTGTGGCCGTTTGTGGAGACTCTATGTATTTAAGAATTCTTTCTATGTCTTTTTCCGGAATGAAATAGTAGTAATTAGGATCAACATTTTGAGTTAACGTCATGCAACGAATATAATCGATTGTTTCTTCGTACGTCTTCTTATCTTTTTCTAATTCTGAAATAAAAGGCTTACACCACGTTGACTCCCATTTAGAGATGGAGACCAGTGAATGCTCTAAAACAATCGTTTTTACTTCTGGGGTAAAGAACTCATTCTTTTCTTCGTCGTACTGCTCTAATGGACGAATTGTTAGTTTTAAAGGCATACCTGGTCTCCTCAATAAATGGATTACTTGTCTAAATTAGGCAGAAGGTCTTTAATGAACTGTTCTGCCATATTGTCATTAGAAAGAATTTCGTCCATGAAAGCCTCAAAAGCATTTGATTCGGCAAAAGACCGAGAAATTTCTTCACTTTTCATGAACCGTTTGCCATCGTCAGATTTAATTCCGTAGGCGAGAAGAACAATTTCCTGAAACATATCAGCCATTCCAAAAACGTCTTTTGCAACAACCATATCTGTAAGGAATTTCTGCATCCCGCCAGGAACAGACTTTGCAAATTTATACATTTCTGTCTTGTTAATGTTAAAAAGGAATTCTTCTTCTCGTTCTGTTCCGTTGAAATCAACGTACTTAATCTTTTTTGTAATCATTCTAGATCTCCTTTATTAAAGGGTTGGCTCTAGTTTCCCAAAACCAACCCTATTTTGAATGTTTTAGATTAACGCAGAGTCGTGATGACTTCATCCGGGAGCGGCAGATACGGATCTGTGCCAGAGCCACCATAAAGCTTCGTTTCAAGCGCTGCAAGCTTCGTTGCATCGGCCTTTGTGGAATCAATAGTAATGCAAGAAACAGGTTTGAAGTTTGTCCCTTCAAGCTCGATAGCCGCCGGAACAGTTGAGTATTCCCAGCTGAATGTGATTGCTTCAGGAGAATCATTAATTGTCTGATACTGTCTCTGAGACGGAGAAGCCGTGCATCCATAAACCAGGTGCAGCTTGTAACCGTATGCGTCGAGCTGTGTATCATTACCAATGACAGTTCTGTAACAAAGGCCAAACGTTTTTCTTGACTGCTGACCAAGAACAATACCTGTGTCTGTCGGATTCTGTCCGGTTGTCATTACGTGTGCAGAACCATCGCATTCTGCCCATTCATCAGGATACGTGTAAGCTTCGATCGTTCCACCGAATTCTTCAGCAGCTCTCAGAGAGAGGTATTTGATGTTGTCGGCAAAGATCTTGCTTTCATCTGCTCCAGACGGAGTCTCTGTGATAGAAGAAAGTCCGTTCCAAGCCACGCCAGGGCTATACGGATTCTCTCCAACTCCGGCAGCAGAATTGTACGGATAAAGGACGCCGTTACGAATACCAGTTTCGTAAAAATGCTTGCTGGTCTCATCCCATTTTAAAGCGGTCATTAAAATTTTCCTCCATTTTGAATGTTTTTACCAATAAACGTCATACACTTCGTGATTGAGGTTATCGGAAGTAAAGTGTCGATTGTGTCTCGACTTTGGAAAGTGCATTGGAAACATGTCGACAAGCGGTGAATCTGGAGCGTAGTAAATGTAAGTCACAACGTATTTACGCTGACCGACATAATTGCGATCATTTGCCTGAAATAGTTTGATGTCAGAAAGCTCGTATACAATACAAGGGTATTCAAGCTTTTGAGATTCAGGAGGTTGAAAATACACACGTCTTGATCCAAGGAAACTACAAAGTTCCTCGTGAAGTTCAAGTCTAGTTGCCATTCTCTTCCTCCTGCGGTCCTATTCCTGTATAAATATCACCTAGACTAAGTGTTAATCTCGGTGTATCAACTTTTACGTTTGAAACTTTCCATCTAGTTCCGTTCCACTTCACGTATTTAATGTTAAAAAAGTTCTTGAAAGCATACGGATCAGCCACGATGGAGATCTCATTGCTTACAAGAATGTTGTCATTGAGATGCTCAGATGACTGGTGTCTGCGCGAAATACTTAAAATATCCCCAGAGTATAGGCGCTCGGTAATCTGCTCTTCCCATACTCCGGGGCTTGTTTCAGAGGTTTCAGCGTAGCCAACTGGTCCGTAAAACCTAGCCATGTGTTACTCAGTCGTCATTGAAAGATGTACGGATGTAGTATGTCTTATCCTGGACAGCAGATGTGTCAGTTGTCTTGACATACTTGTTTGTTGTTTCATTCAGTTCATACAGACCGAGAGCTTTCGGGTTTCCACCTTCCGGAACTTCTGCTTCTGTATAAGTTGTCTTGGAGCGCTGTACGCCACCGTCAACAGAACTCGGAGCAGCTGCTTCCCACAGAACAATTGCAGAATACGGTTTAACAAGAGCGCCTGAGCAACGAGTTTCAATCAGGTATTTCTCCTGGTTGTAGTCGATATCGAAGTCTTCGAACATGTTGATCGCGCCACCCTTGTCTGCGCCAACGTTGTAGTCAGCGAGGTTGACAATGATACCAATCAGGTTCTTTTCGCCAAGCTGAAAGCCTTCCATAACAGGAACAGTTACGATCTTAGTAACACGCATAGCTGTGGCAAGTTCAGTTTCTGTCTTATACATTCTATGACCGATGCCGTCTTCAAGAAGCAGCATGTTTGTCAGCCAATCTTCAGTTGTGAAGAATGTTGGGTTACCGGAGCCTTTGTAGTCCTTACGAGCCTTAACAGCAGCCTTGATAACAGCTTTAGCCTTCTCGTCATCTGTAGCATCCTGTTCGAAGACAACCGCTTTCTTAATTGTGAAGAGGTCAGCATCGTTCACGATCGGACGAATATGATCTTCAGAGATCTTGTCATCATCAGAGGACAGACGGCCATCACCAATCAGATATGCACGAGCGAGTTCCTCGTTCAGCTGCATACGCATTTCGCCCTTGATCCAAGCAACAACATCAAAGTCTGTGATGTCAACAATATCATCACGATCAAGCTTCTGCTTCTTATAGACAGTTGTCGGAGTCGTAGCTCTCTTGAGCAGGGAGAAGACTTCTTCCTTCTTCATACGGCCTTTAATGTAACCACGAGCACGTGCTTCATCCTCAGTAATATCAGCATAACGTGTCTTAACGCGGCTGAACGGAGTGTGATGAACGCCATTCATTACTACCTGGACCCAGTCAGTATCCCTTTTAATGAATTCAGGAGTATTGTTGAGCTCACGCTCTTCCGGGAACAGCCATTCTACGCCGTCAATACCATAGTCTTCAGCGTGTGCAAGAACTGATTCTCTGAGAGAACCTTCTTTCTTACCGTCTTTGATGATCGTTTCCTGGTCTGCATGAGAGAGATAGTCGCCACCGTCGACCATGCTTCTGTCAAATACGTTATACTTCATGTCTTCTCCTTCGTAAAAACCATAGTGTTCAACTTCGTCGTCATCGTCATCTGATCCGCCTTTGCCAGCGTCTTCGAGCGCCTGACCGATCATGAAATAGACAACATTCTTCTGTTCTTCTGTAAGGCTGTCAAATACGTCCTTAACTGTTTTTTCTGCCATTTCTTTCTCCTCCTTAGCAGGTTTTTCTTCTGTTTCTTCTTCCTCTTTTTCTGATTCAGCATGATAAAGCTCAAGAATATCGTTATCGAACTGGTAAATAGTGGCTTCAAACTCATCTGAATCTTCACTATGAGAAAGCGATGGAACATCTATAAAGGCACCAGGATTTGCTCCGGCAAGCACGAGACTAACTTCTTTAATTTCTCCGTGAAGAACATCTCCGCCTTTCTGTCTTAAGCCGTTTGCATAGATTGAAAGATGGTCGATGTCCCGATTGCGGACCGACTCTTTTGCGTGCTGTCCTCTTTCGGTGTCATTAAAATAGCCATATGCATAAACACCTTCTGGCCTGTTTTCAAGCAATGCATGTCCAAGAACGTTTTCCGGAGCATCATGTCCATGCATCCAAACAAGTGGAACTACTTTTCCATCACAGTCTTTAAATGCGTCTTTACGAATCGTTCGACCGTCAGAGCATCTAATGTCGTTCCTGGTAGCCCACCCACTAAAATCGTAAGTAGCATTCATTTTGAAATTTCTCCTTAGTTTTGCATAAGCTCTTCTTGCTGTTCTTCTTCGGCTTCTTCGCCATAGACAGGCTGATCCTCTTTTAGCTCTTCATCACTCTGATTAATGTTCTTATTTCTAAGTTCATCAGCTTTAGGATCTGTCGACGGTTTCATACCGATAATTGATCTGACTTCATTAGAAGTAAGGATCTCATTACGAGTAAACTTGTCTGCAATTTCGGCAATCTGATTAACCGGAACAAGGCGGAAAGGATCTCTGAAGAACTCAATCGACTGAAGCTGTGTTCGAGCTGTTTTTGTGAGAAATTTACGTTTCATTTCGTCAGTAATTGCAGAAAGGATCGGCTCTACTGTTCGGTTGTAATAGTTAAGCATGGTCGCTTCGTTTGCGGTTCCATTCATGACTTCGTCTGTGATTCCTAACTGGCTGTATAGCATACTCGTTAGATACTCGATTTGGCTCATGAGGTTGTTTTCAACTCCGCGATTCAATTGTGTAATGTGCTCTTGTGCATCAATATAAGCAATTCCATACTTAGATCCAGCTAACTGAACTTCAATATCTTTCCTTCTCTGTTCTGCCTGCTGACGCCTAGCTTCAGTTCTTGTAACATATGGAAGCTGAATGATCAAATCCAACTTTCCAGATCCACTCTGCTCATCAATCGAGTCAAGAATGTTAAGTTTCCTGATAAGTCGCTGAAGAGTAGAGTTGGGTTCGTTCATTACCGCATAAAGCGGGTTTTCGACTAACGCAACGGACTTTTTCGGAAGAGTAATATCTTTATGCTGTCCGGTACGATCGTCGTATAGGTCTATTCGCACATGCTGAGGATACCATTCTCTGACTTTTCCAACTCTCATTGTCAAAATATCGTACGAATTATTCCTGATTGGACTAATTGAAGTGTCAACAGGAACAATTGCAATAACTCCCTCATCCAGCATGCTCATGACAGCATCCTGAATAAAAGCCCTTGCGGTTTGATCAATGTTTGCTTCTAATGTCAGACAATTATTCAAGGACGAATTAATATCTTCCAAAAATCTCTGATTCTCGTCAATTCTCACATGACGAATATCGATAGCCGCACAGTCGATTGCGATACGATTGTATACGGCTGACACAATGGAACGCTCATGTCCTCTTGAGAGTCGATTTCGGAATGGATTGTAAGAATATCCTGTTCCGATCTCATACGGATAAGGACGTGTCGGTTCCCTATCTAAAAAAGCGTTCCAAGCATGCTGGATACGCTCTGTTAAAGACGGCATGCTTAGCCCTCCTTTTTATTATTTAGTGCATCGTCATTTTTTCTTATTCTTACGTGATTTTTCAGCTCTTTGGTCAATATATCGTTTGGTATCTCTTGCCTGTGCATAAACGTTATAGGCAGTGCTGACGGCAATATTAGCTGTTGCCATTGCTGAAATAACCTTTCCAGCAGCCATTGCGCCGGCTTTTACCTTAGGATTCCCCTCTGATGCAACATATGCGGCTACTGCTGCAGATGCTGCAGCCGATCTTAGATATTGCATGGCTACTTTGTTTCCTTTATAAGCGTTCTTTCTTAAATACCCTTTGAGAGCCAATCCTGCGACAGACTCTTTGGCCCCGTTTTTCTGTGCTTCTTTGTATTTCTTTTCGGATTTTTCTATCCGTCCAGTAGCACCTAGAGTAGCCACATTAGCTGCTACTTTAGCTGCTTTTACCAACTTTCCGTGGTTTTTAGCGAAGTCTTCGGTCTTGGTTTTAATCGATGCTGTTGGATTGCTGCCGTTATTAGTCATTCCTCTTGAAGCTTTCCTTCTAGCAATTGCATCGTTAGCCGCGTTCATTGCCGAATCATAATCTTCGTCGTTCATGCCTAAATATTTTTTAGCAAAGGCTCTATCTCTAGCTTCTCTTTTCGCTAAAGACGCTTTATCAGCAGCATCTGCTTTTTTCAGCTGCCTTCTAGCAATTTGTTCTTTTGAAGACGCCATTGATCGATTTCCAAATGCTCTGTTAATTTTAGCGCTAGTTGTCAAAACCTTGGCATAAGCGCGCCTCGCAGCACCACCAACAGAAACGCCATAACGTTCTCTGCCAGCTGAAGTCAACGATCCATCTTCATTTTGAAAACGACGACGTCCCCATCTCTGACCTTTAATACCATGGTGGTAAAGTTCGTCCGAGTAATATGTCATGTAATATGTCATGTAGTTTCTCCTAATAATTAGATGTATGACTATAATAAGCTCTCAATTTTCTATTAGGAATTTCGTCTAAGAGACCTTTTAATCCGCTAACGACCGTTGCACCAGCAGCTACTACTTGAGCTGTTCTTGCTGTTTTGGTATCAATATACCCATAACGACGAGCTAATTCTGCTCCAGTGGACGCATAAACGGCCGCTCTAGCTATTGCTCTTGTGACAGCGGCATTGGATCTGATCCGGACACCTTTTTTGTATAAGATTTTTCCTTCGTCGGCGAGCTTATCCTCTTTAAGGTGCTTGTAATCTTTCTTAAGCTGACGTTTTGTTTCAGCTACTCTTGCTTTTGAGTACTTGACGTCATACTTACTAGCTTCACCGGTCTTGTATTTGGCTTTGGTTGCCTTATAGGCATCTTTAGCTCTTTCGTGACTCGCCAAGGAACTGTTGTATCTTTTCAGTCCAGCTTTTGTATAAGATCCGTCGTAGTTCTGATAACGCCTTACTCCCCATTTCATTCCACGAACGCCGAAATGATAGAGCTCGTTATTCATAACTTGACTACCTCGTTCGCTCGTAAGTTACACACAAGTGGATTTGTGACTTCGATACTCGTATCAGTCACTTTGTAATAATTCGTGTCGATGATTCCAGGCTCAGTTTCTGTAATAAAAATGTAGCTCGAGCCTCTATCAGCATAAGCTACAACTTTCTTCTTAATCTTTCTTTCGAATTCTTCTAAAAGTTCGTCCAACATTGACTTGTCTCCTTAAATATAATCAGGATGGTCTTCTACTAACTAAACCTCTAGCCATTTCGCTAGGTCGACAATCATTAAGTCTTGTATGGTGTGATTCTTTAACATTGATGTTCGCAAAAATCTGTTCGGCGGAATACTCTTGTCCTACCTGTGCATCTATATAGTGAACTTCACCGTTCTTAACGGTATAAAGAATGCTGTGTCCGCCTCCTTGTTTCCAACTAACGGTAAGATTTCCGTATGAACCATCTCCCTCACGTTTTAACTCATCATTAAAACTGGAAGCCGATATATAAGCATGAGGTGTAAACCGTTTAATTTCAGATCCTTCAAACCAATCTTCGATCATATATGTCGGGTAGCCAGAAGCAGATTTCCCAGCACTAACTTCATAACCCTTTAATCTCATGATCATCGCCGACGTACACAACATACAATTATTAGTTGAACCTGGTTTAGGATAGTCCGGGTTTACATCTTTCATCAGTTCATATGAATCTGCATCATCGCTTGTGAAATAATCCTTATAATAGTCTGTATGAGCTTTAGGAATATCATCCAGTGTTTTAAATTCGCTCTTGTTAACAAGATCTTGCATACGTTTTTCGCCAGACCCAGCTTTTTTAGCAGCATGAAGACCAACTACACCAATACCAGCCGCAGCAGTACCATAATAAACCATGTTTATAAGGGTGACATCATCTATATATCCTTTTTCATAAAGATACATTCCTCCTGCTGCCATGGCAGTTCCGCCTAATATAGAAGCAACACTGATTGCACTTACCTTTTTTATTGCTTTTTTGCTTTCTTCTTTTAATCTATCTGCCTCAGCAGATCCAATAAGAAAATCGGCAGATCCATGTCTGCCGTCTCCTATTCTTCGTCTTTCTTTTCCGAGAGATGTATAAGTTCCATCCTCGTTCTGGAATCTACGAACTCCCCATCGTTGACCTTTAATGCCGTGATGGTATAGCTCGTCGCTATATGTAAATCTATATGTTACCATTTAAACCTCACATATGATCTAGTTTTTTAGTCATATAGTTATACCAATAGTCATAATCTTTCTGATTATCTGACATATTTCTAGCAAACGCATCCGCATAACCTTTTTTATCGGTCGGAACGTCTATAGAGGAAACATTTCCATCAGCGTCAACTCTCTGTCTTCGTTCGAACGTAAAATCCTTTAGATCTTTTTTTTTACCATATGAACTTTTTCCATACTGGTTCAAAGGATCTCTTGGTTCAGTGCTCGGAAACATCCTTGCATACTTATTAGTAGCCCTTTCTATTGGCTTTACAAACTTTTCTTTTCTATAATCCCTAATCTCATCAGCAAGCTTCGAAATATCTTTTTCCGATGGCTTTTTTCGTTCATATGCATCAAACAAATATTGTGCATCATTTGTGATTTTAGAACTTTCCAAATCAGCATACATCTTCTTGTCACTCTCAGCCATGCGCCGACCAATATCAGTAGCTCTTCGTAAAGCATCTTCTTTTAAGGTATCACTGGCCATTTTGTATGAGATTTTGTTATCTAAAAGTTTTACTGAACCATATGCAGCAACACAAGCGACCGCTACCGATGCACCTATAATCAAAGCCTTCTTCTGGCCTTTTGACAGTTTAAATTTTGTTTTTGCTGACGAATTATTTCCAATATGGTTGCTTACACCGGTCCTACGGGCCCTGGTTTCGTCATTCCAAACTCCCCATTTCTGGCCTTTGATGCCGTGATGGTAAAGTTCATCGCTATATATAAATCTATATGTTCTCATAAGAACCTCAACCTATTTCTTTTTAGAAAGCATTTTTTCGGCTTCGGCCAAAGACATTTTTGATTCGGGATGATCTTTTAAATACTGTTTGGCCTCTTTTTTCACGGTGCTATTTGATGAACTGGATTTATTATTGCTTCCGGACTGTAGTTTCTTTTGAGAACCGCTCATTTGCATTGAAGTTGCTATTACAGCAGCATACGCCGAGACAGTGGCTGCCGATGATGGAGTCATTAATACGTCTTTAATTGCTTTGTTTGCCACATGCTTTTTGCCAGCTTCTATTTCTGCATCAGATAGTTTTTCGACTTTTACATCCATTGCTCCCTGTGCATTTTTCCTAAAGCTGTCATTATCAAAGATGATTGCTGCTTTTGTATTAAATCCGGAATACTTTCTGTCGTTAACATCAGCAACACCTTGATAACCTCGTTTTGATAGTTCACCGTAGAATTTTTCTTGGAGCTTTTTAGAATCGTCATCGTTTTCTAAAAGATTTCTAGCATTAAATTTCTCGTATGCCGTTTTTGCGCCATTAAACCCTGGCTTTTTACTGTTTTTCTCAACCAATGATCTAAATTCGGCATCATTTTTCATCATTTCATTAAAGACTTTTTCAGAACTCTTTAATGAAGCGATTTTTACATCTTTTTCTGTGGTGGCCTGAAGTTTATACTTATTTTCGCCGGATCCTGTTTTGATTCCAAAAGCTTCTCCTTCATCTTTACCAAACTCGCCAGCATATGTTTTCTTATCGTTTTCTGTATAAGCTGTATAAAAAGCTTTACCATTGTTCAGACGGTTTTCGTCCATAGATAATGTTTGGAATGTTGTTCCAGCCTTAAGCACTTCGTCGGCATATTCCATTCCATACTTTTTATATGCATAGATGCCTGCCGCTGTAAGAGTGACTGCTGCAGCTGCTATAGCTGCTTTTTTAGCAAACTCTATGTCTCTTGCTGCCGCCTCATCGGCTTTCTCTTTTGAAACGCCGTATTTTTCTTGATAGCTTTTAGAAAAACTGGAATGGATTTTTCCGCTTATGCTATCAGGATCATATCGTCCTTCCGCGCCAGGTTTATAGCTGCCATCTTCATTTTGATAACGTCTTATGCCCCATCTTTGGCCTCTAACTCCATGATGAAAAAGTTCGTTAGAATATGTAAAATTATTTAATGTCATAGACACCTCATTCGAATTGATCGACCCATAGTTTATAGGCAACATAAGCGTCCATCATTGCTGCAACATTATCGATCTTCTCTTCTCTGCGTTTCTTATAGAGTTTACGATTGCCGTTTGTATCCTCGAGAGTTATGGCATTACCCATACAGAAAGACATAAGTTCTTCATCGAACAAGAGCATTCTTTCTTCGGATAGCTTTTTAAGTTCTCCTAAAGGAACAGATTCTGTTCTTGCTCCTTGAACAACTTTCTCAACTCCCATTTGACCATTTTCCATAGTCCACCGATTAACAAAGTCCTCTGCGTTGTATGGATCGTAGCCAAATGCACGAACGTCGTATTCTCTTTCGTCTATATGTGCAACAAGATCGCTATAGACTTCTATCATGTCAAGGATCGTTCCTTCCATGACGATTAAGCTTCCTTCTTTGATGAATGTTAAATACTTCTCTCGCATAGACGGCCTAAGTCTGTTGTATGTTAGCCTCGAAATATAAGCCCTCGCTTTAACTCCGAACGAGCTATCAGACAAAGGAAAAAGAAATGTAAATGCACAGAAGTCATCTCCTTGAGATAGATCAGCCCCCATTGCGCACAACATTCCTTTAAAACTTCTATGTCTATGCGGAAGTGTTTCATCATAAGAAAAGAAATATGTGTAACCCTCGAGAGGAATACCGAAACGCTTAGCAAGTATGTCGTTTCTAGCTGATGGATTCTGTTCAGCACGTTCAACGTCTTGCTTGTATACCTCATAGCTAACGGTCTTACCAATATTTGGGTTAGCTTTAACCCATTTTGAAGAATCTGCAACTTCTTTTACATCGTCTAGCTTGTAATACCAGATCGATGTTTGAGGAGCATAGTATTCTCCTCTAAGAATCTTGTAGAGTTCCATTTTAATGTCGTCGCCACTACCGTTTCGGACGGTTCCTTCAGAACTTGCAGCTATAATCAGATAGTCATCAAGTTTTGAAGCACCTTGTTCAAGTGCACCGACAACATCTTCCCTCACATCGCCAGAAAGCCATTCATCAACGGTTGAAAGAACTGGTCTTAAACCTTGAAGTTTATCGATTGACATTGGTCTTGATTCAAGTAGGGATCCGGTCATGAAATTTTCGATTCCCTTCTTCGTAGAAGCCAGTTTAGGACGATTTGCTTTTGAGCCTGTCGTGTTTTGTATCGATCCGTCGGTTAAAAACTTAAATAGCGGACCTCTAGATCTTGTTATTGCGGTTCTGATTGGAGAAAGCACTTCGTCGGACTGTCTAATCGTTGGAGCCGTTGTAATCTGATGCGTCGTAGCGTTATTGACATTAAGTACAAAAGATTGATGACATGACAAATACATAGATTTTGCAGCGCCACGTGCGACAATCAAATACTGCTTCTTTCTAAGTCTTTTCTTAACTTTTTTTGTAACAAATCGTCCGCCGTTTCCTGATTCATTTGGTTCCCATACAGCTTTGTCTTCGAAAAAATACCATCCATAGACATCTTCAAGCCACAGCTTAAAACTATCTAATAAGAAAAGATCTGATCCATCAGTAAGTGTCATCTCGTTTTCGCAATATGCAATAAAGCCTTCTACCGCTTTGTCGTCATAGTAAAAATCCGGATTAGCTATTAAACCATCAATAAGATTCATTTGCATTGAAACTTCTTGATTAACAGCTATTTCTCCGCGAATAACAGCATCTCTAAACTGTCCATAATAAATTGGGACAGCGGTGTTCGAAAGTGTCATTTCTTCTTAATATACTTATCGACTTTTCTAGACATATCAGGTCCAAACATCTTGCTGACGACAGCAAGACCAAGCACTGTAAGTCCGGCGGTTGTAACTTTTATTGCTGCATTTTTACCGCTCGTTGCCAAAATTTCAGCAACAGCTTTTCCACCAGGAATTATTTTCTGACGTTCAAGATCTTTAAGCTTAGCCTCGTTCTCAAGTCTCTTAATTCTTTGGGTGAGCTCCTCATCAGACATCTTACTTATCTTCTTGACTCTTTTTCTGTAAGCTTTTAATTCTTTTTTTCTTTTAATTGCTGACTTAGAAAGTCTTCTTTTTAGTCCAAGATAGGTGCTTGTGCCGTCCTTGTTCTGAAAACGACGAACGCCCCATCTCTGACCTTTAATACCATGGTGGTAAAGTTCGTTCCTTCTCATAAATATCACCGTCACTTCTGTAAGAGAGCTTCCGCTTTATCCCAAGCAGCTTTAATGTCGACCGGCATCATTGCATCTAAATCCTCTAAGATTGCCATGAGATAGTGTCTGTGTTTGTTTTCATCTTGTGCAATTGAACGAAGAATTTTTCCATATGGCTCGTTTGGGTAAGACAAATCTGCTTTTTCAGCAAGAGACATATACTTACTAACCGACTCACATTCGTCGATTAGTTCCGTCTTGATCATGTCAGCAATGGCTTTATGCATTGTGGCCTGATCAGCTGTTAATGTAGTGTTAGCCATACTAACCTCCTTACGAAAAAAGAAGGTCAGATGTCGATCTCGGCACCCAACCTTCTCTATTCAATTTTTAGCCGTTTGTTGCTGCCTGAGTTCCGGACGGGGTCCAGGCAACAAATCTGCCAAGCTGACCAAGCAGATACTGACTCTGGTTAGCATTGCTGATGGTTCCCTGAGCAGCCACAAGCGCAGCCTGCGTGCTGTCAAGTTTGTCCTGGAGCATCTGTGTCTTAATTTCACAGCAGCACTGATCCATATGGTAACTCAACTGGGCAATCTGCTGAGCAAGCTGATTGTTCATCTGAAGCATGTTCTGATTTACCTGATTGAATCCCTGGATAGCATTGATAAGGTTCGTGTTGTTCTGCTGCAGCATCTGATTTGTCTGAGCATTGATCAGCTGTGCAGTTTCGTAGTTGTTGTTTGCGGTTTCAACAGCCAGGGACTGAAGCTGGTTCTGTGTTGTCTGAGCGTTAAGCCCTGCAGACAGATCAGCCTGAGTTACATAACCGGCGTTATTACCGCCAAAGCCGAAATTTCCACCCGCCAGAATCAGCAGAGCGAAAATCCAGAAGAATGCGCTGTCTCCAAACATACCATCGCGGTTGGAAAGGAGAGCGACATCAGAGTTTGAAAGACCTTCGGTCATCGTTAATCCTCCATTTTGAAGTTTTTCGTCAAGGCTACAGTCCAAGACGAATCACTTGAGCATATTAATAATCTGGTTCGGATCCACACCCTTCTGTTCAGCTAGCTTGTAGAAGGCAGTTTTCGGATCTCCACCAGATTGATTAATCAGAGTCATTACTGACTGTAGTTGTGGGTTCTGCATAAGCAGAGTTTGCATCATAGCCTGAGGATTCTGGCTTGTGCGTAGCAAGTTCATCATGTTCTTGACTTGCTGAAGGTTATTCGTAGGTTGCTGGAATTGGTTTGGAGCTTGCTGCATCTGCGGCGGACCGAATAGACTGCTGGGCATTTAAAACCTCCTCTTTGAACTTGTTGAATTCCTCCATTGTTACATACTGAACCTGCTGAGGCGGTGCTGGCTCTGCTTCCTCGACGAAACGGAAACGCCTGATCGTCGGAAAGTTGCTAGCATCCGTCTGTTTAATATACATAACGTCTTCATTCGCATCGAACAAAGCATATGTGGAATTAGGTAGCGTCTTGAACGCCTTAGCACTCTCAAGACCATTTACCTTGTCGAGTTGATGCGGAGTTGCACCGTAAGGAATTTGCGGAATCTGCATCTGTGGTAACGTATACGGATTAGACCCTGTCGTAATGTCTGGTCCGTATGGGTTGTATAGTATGTTGCTAGCCATCACTCGTCACCGTCTTCCCATTTTCCAGTATCTGGATTAAGCCTGTAATTGTCGTAATCAAATACTGGAGCTTCTCCACCATAGACAGGAATCTCTTCCATCATGATCATTCTGGTTTCTAGTTCTGCTATCTGGTTTTTCATCGATTCCATTACAAAGGATGACTGAGGAGGATCAAAAGCCAACCTCGTCTTAAAATATAGATACTGTTTTACAAAGTTTCTTCTCGCCGTGTTTCCGCAGAAATCTTCCCAGGTTTCAGAGTCTCCAGTGATGAAAAAAGGAGTCGACCTATCGGCACCAACACCAAGTTGAAACAACGTATTGAAGGTTGAATTAATGTGTACGATTAGATCTGTGTCAAAGTATTCATAGTCTTCCGAAGGACCGACCATGTGCTTGATCGTGTTTAAGATGCTTTCGCTCATAAATATACCTCACTTCCAAGGACAAGTGTCATTCGGCCTTCTTGGCTCGTATTCTTGAGGCAATAACGACTCGTCCCCATAGTGTATTGCCTGATGCGTATTGTTTGTACAACAGATTAAAAAATCCGGGTTAGTTACAAGTTCTGTCATGTTCTCGATGTCATACACTGTAAGCGGATTTATGTGATGAACAATGATACGATCTAGTATAGGTAAGTTACTAACACCGAGATCACATCCGTTATCTCGAACAATGACAATATCTCTAAGTCTTCTCCACTCTGTTGAATGATAGAAGCCTTGATTGAGCCATCTAAACTCGTCAAACGTTGAATCGCCGACTAGTTGAGCGATTCTCAAATATCGATAGCGCTCTAAGAATGTTTCTAGTTTAGATAGTTCTTTATAGTTCTTAATCGTCCTGGTCTTTGCCATTAGAATTACCAGAATATATGCTCATAGCCTTAATGGCATTTGCATAGAGCTCTTCTTGACGTTCCATGGACTCTAACGTCTTGATCTTGGCTTTAAGAAGCTCGTTTTCTGTTTCTAACTTCTGCTTTTCAAGACGTTCCTTTGTTGAACCGAGCCGTAGATAGTGGACAATCACCTGCGAGGAGGCTGTTCCTTCGAGAAGCTGCCTCTCTGCGAGATCTACAGCAGCAGATATAAGTTGATTCTCTCTATCTTCTACGGATTCGGCAGGTCTTCTGCGATTTGACACAGACTTTGTACTCCTTTGTGCCACGATCCTATCCACTTCCTTTCTTTTAAATATGAGTTTTCAGTTCTTTAGACGCCCTTCTAGTGAGATATAGAGAAGTTTTGGAGAGCAGGAACAATAAAAGAAAGGAGATCTATTAAGGACAACCGCGGAGACTGACGAGTACATACCCTATACCCCACTAGAAAAGTGTCTAAAATATCTTCCCCCGGAGAAATATCGGGG
>RHMF01000487.1_pt1 | contig 17051 bp, 14 predicted proteins | sample 5365151 | NCBI WGS metagenome assembly RHMF01 (sample SAMN10266501, study PRJNA497801) | feces metagenome | isolation source: feces | host: Bos taurus | place: China: Prairie of Fairy Mountain | collected 2017-08-14 | reverse complement strand
TTATTGAGATGGCGATAGAACACATGACTGCGAAAGAAGCCATCGAACTGGTCAAGATGAAACAATAAGTGCATAAAGAATTAACAAGGGCGTCTCCGGATGGGAGACGCCCTTGTTCGCAGTTGAAAACTACTCCGGACGAAAGATTCGGTGGAAAGATGATCGGGAAGAAAACCGCCTGTGTTCATTCTTTTTCCTGCGCAGACAGCTGCTCTGCAACATAGCGGTATTTTCCAAAGTTATATCGTTCCTTCTTCTGGGTAATGGCTCCATACTCGATGGCCTCGGTGGGGCAGTTTCCAATACAGGCCATACAGTGTGTGCATTGGTTGCCCCAGACAGGCAGCCCTTTGTCCAATGTAATATTGTTCAGCGGGCACAGTTTTGCGCACTTGCCGCAGCTGACGCAGTGGTCGGTGGTGTAAAAATCTTTGGCAGTCAGCTTGAATTTACACCATACCGGGTTGAAGGGAACGGTAATCAAAGTCTCGAAAAAGAAGACGTGTCGTGCGGAAAGAGATTTGCCCTGTCGAATTTTGGATGCAGTATCGGTGATTTGTTCCTGAGCATTGCGGATACGGGCTTCGATCTCGTCAGTTGTCAGCATGGGATAGGCGTCATTGGCCACATAATTGCGCGGCGTTTTGATTTCTGCGTGGCCGCGGTAGATCATCTGTTTTTTGCGGAACATAGATTTGGCCAAAGGGCCGGAAATGCCGCAGTAGCCGCCGCTGGTAAATACGCAGTAGACCTCGCGGCTGCCGCTGAAAGTTTGTTCCTTCAGATATTTGCTCAGAAAGCGGGGCATTTCACACACATAGACCGGAGCGCAGAGAATGAACGGTGTCTCTGAGTGCAGAATGGAGTGGTCGTTGGCTTTGATGCGGGGTAGCAAGTTGATGCATTCATCGTTCAGCTGGCGAGCCAGTTCCTGGGCGACATATTCGGTGTTTCCGGTTGCAGAAAAATATAGGATCATACGGTACCTCCCTGGTGCTGTGCGTATGGTTCATTATATCCTGCATTCAAATTTGCGTCAACGGCAGAGCGGTGCGCTGAAGTGCCTGGAATGGAGAGGGGCGGTATGAGTCGAGGGTGGTCGAAACGTCATAAAATGTTGAAAAAACATCGCAGAACAGATAAAAAAGTCGTACTTTGTAGGAAAATAAATTACCATAAATTACCATAAACGTATTGCGTATGCTGTCTGATTATGATAAATTATAGGTGACCGGTCGAACCCCATAAACTGCTACGAAGGCAAGCGTGTGCCAGAAAAGGAGAAGAACAATGGAACTGATGAAAAAGATCCTGATCGCTGATGCTGGGGAGGAGTTCCGCCGGAGTTTTATCGATAACCTTGACAGTGAGCCCGATATCCAGGTGGTGGGCGAGACGGGAGATGGCGAGGAACTGCTGCGCATGGTGCGGGAAAAACAGCCCGACCTTGTGGTTATGGAGATCGTCCTTGCGAAAATCGACGGCATCGAGGTGCTGGATGCTCTGGAGAGTATGGAACTGGATCGGCGCCCACGCGTCATTATTTTGTCCAGTTTTGCCCGGGGCAGCATGGCTCAGTTAGCTGCCGACAAAGGGGCGGACCACTACATGACGAAGCCGTGCCGGGTCAGTACAGTGTGTGAGCGCATTCGCCAACTCACTGGTGGACGGCATATGGAGGAGGAGCGGGATCGTTCCCGCAATCTGGAGAGCATGGTCACCGCTATCATCCACGATGTGGGTGTACCGGCCCACATCAAGGGCTACCAATATCTGCGGGAGGCCATCCTCATCGCGGTCAACGACATGGATGTCATTAACGCGGTGACCAAAGTTCTCTATCCCGAGGTGGCCAAGCGCTTTAATACCACTGCCAGCCGCGTAGAGCGGGCAATCCGCCACGCCATCGAGGTGGCCTGGGACCGGGGCGATCTGGAGACGTTGCAGAAATACTTCGGATACACCGTCTCCAACGTGAAGGGAAAGCCAACGAATTCCGAGTTTATTGCCATGATCGCAGACCGCCTTCAACTGCAGCAGAAGGAGATGTGAAGGGTCTGAATGTCTTGGAGCGCAAGGGTTTGCGCTTTATTTAAAAAATGGCGCAAACCCACCAAGGCTTCGATTTTTCAATGAACGCGGACAAAACAGACCTATAAACTTTTTTCACCGAACCTATGAACACTCCTGCTTTATTGGGTATGAAAATAACCCGATGAACAGGAGTGTTTATTGCTATGACGGATTTGAGTTTTGGTTGGCGACCCAACAAGCGCGGCGTGTTTTTACAGTATGTGCCGATGAAGTTTTAATTGTTATTTTATGCCGGAACTGATATAATAACGCCAAATAAAAATAGAGGTGTGAAAAACCATGAAGTATAAGTACAATCCCCGCGGGGTTTGTTCCCGCGAGTTCCAGATTGAGGTAGAGGAAGGTACCATTCAGGGAATCCAGATCGTCGGTGGCTGCCACGGCAACCTTCAGGGCATCGCCAGCCTGCTCAAGGGAATGAAGGTGGAGGATGCCATTACCCGCATGGAGGGCATCCGATGCGGCATGAAGGCCACTTCCTGCCCTGATCAGATCGCCCAGGCCCTGAAGCAAGCCCTGTGATATCAACGCTGAAAAGACCGCCTTGCGCGGTCTTTTTTTATGGATTGGATAAGCTATTGAAAAAGAGGAACTCTGTGTGCTATGATATAGATACCCCACCCCTGGGGGGTGTGTTGGAGAGAAAGTGTGGTGTACTATGAAGCAAAAATTCAACATAACCGGAATGACTTGTTCCGCATGTTCTGCCCGTGTAGAAAAGGTGGTCAATCAACTGCCGGGAATCCAAAGTGCCGCCGTTAATCTGCTGTCCAATAGCATGATGGCGGAGTTTGATGAAAGCGTCCTGTCCAACGAGGAGATCATCCGGGCTGTGGTGGAGGCGGGTTATGGGGCCTCGGTTCCTGAAACCGGGAGCGGGACAAAGAATGCCCAACCTCAGCAGGAGAACACCATGGAGAAGGAACTTGTGTCAATGAAGCGTCGGCTGCTCTGGTCCTTCTTGTTTCTGATTCCTTTGTTTTATATCTCGATGGGGCATATGATGGGGGCCCCTCTGCCTGTTTTTTTGACTGGCCTGGAGAATTCCGTGGCTTTTGGTTTGACCCAGCTTCTGCTGACCCTGCCCATCATGTATATCAACGACAAATACTACAAAGTGGGTTTTAAGACCCTGTTCCACCGTGCCCCCAATATGGATTCCCTCATTGCGGTAGGCTCCGCGGCTGCAGTGATTTACGGTGTGTTTGCCATCTATCAGATGGGCTGGGGTCTGGGACGAGGAGATCTGGAGCTGGTGGCGCGCTACCATATGGACCTGTATTTTGAGTCCGCCGGTATGATCCTCACCCTTATCACCCTGGGTAAATTTCTGGAGACTCGCTCCAAAGGAAAGACTTCTCAGGCGATTACTCGCCTGATGGACTTGACACCCAAGACGGCCAGCGTCCTCCGGGGGGGCCGGGAGATAGAGATCCCTGTGGAAGATGTGCGGGTTGGTGAGCGCATCGTGGTTCGTCCCGGTCAGTCCATTCCAGTGGACGGCATTATTGTGGAGGGTGGCTCTGCTGTGGATGAGAGTGCTCTGACGGGCGAATCCATCCCTGTGGACAAAACAGTGGGAGACAAGGTGGCGGCCGCTTCCATCAATAAGTCCGGATCCTTTATCTTTGAGGCCCTGCGTGTGGGAGAGGATACCACTTTGGCTCAGATGATCCGTCTGGTGGAAGAGGCCTCGGCGTCCAAGGCACCCATTGCCAAGTTGGCGGATAAAGTTGCGGGTGTGTTTGTGCCTGTGGTTATGGTCATCGCGGCCATTGCCGCTGTGGTGTGGTTTGTGGTCAGCGGGGGCGACGTTACCCGCGCTCTCACTGCCGGTGTAGCGGTTCTGGTCATCTCCTGCCCTTGTGCCTTGGGGCTGGCCACGCCTGTGGCCATCATGGTGGGCACAGGAAAGGGCGCGGAGCATGGCATCCTCATCAAATCCGCCGAGGGACTGGAGAATCTGCACACCATCGATACAGTGGTGCTGGACAAGACGGGTACCCTGACCCAGGGAAAACCTGTGGTTACCGATGTGATCCCGGGCGAGGATGTGGATGAAGAGGGGCTGTTGATCCTGGCCGCCTGTCTGGAGGCCCCCTCGGAGCATCCGCTGGCTGCCGCCATCGTGGAAGAGGCCAAGGTGCGTCAGTTGCCGGTCAAGGCGGTAAGCAGTTTCAAGGCCATTCACGGTCGTGGAGTGGCTGCCAAGCTGGGAGGTAAGCTGTGCATGGGCGGCAACCGGGCTATGATGGAGGAAACCGGCGTGGAGCTGGGTGACTTTGCTGCCAAGGCAGAGGAGCTGGCGGCCCAAGGCAAGACGCCCCTGTACTTTGCCGACGCGGAAACGGTCCTGGGCCTGATCGCTGTGGCTGATACGCTCAAACCCACCAGCGCACAGGCAGTAGCTGCTTTCCGACAGCTGGGGCTGGAAGTGGTCATGCTCACCGGAGATAACCAGCGTACTGCCGATGCAATCGGCGCCCAGTTGGGGGTTACCCAGGTGCTGGCAGAGGTGTTGCCGCAGGACAAGGAGCAGAAGATCAAAAATCTCCAGGAGAGCGGAAAAAAGGTGGCTATGATCGGAGACGGCATCAACGATGCGCCTGCCCTGGCCCGGGCTGATGTGGGCCTGGCCATTGGCGCGGGTACCGATGTGGCCATTGAGAGTGCGGATATCGTGCTGATGAAGTCTGACCTGCTGGACGCCGCTGCTGCAGTGGAGTTGTCCCGGGCCACCATCCGCAACATCAAGCAGAATCTGTTCTGGGCCTTTTTCTACAACGCTATCGGTATCCCTTTGGCTGCCGGCGTGTTTTATCCCACTCTGGGCTGGCAGCTCAACCCCATGTTCGGCGCTGCTGCCATGAGCCTGAGTTCCGTGTGTGTGGTGTCCAACGCTTTGCGCCTGCGGTTGTTTAAGAGTAAGTTCGAGTCCCTGAATGCCCTGGAACCTGTTGGAGAAGAAGTTCGGGCAGAGTCGGAATGCACCGATGCCTGCCCTGTGGAAGAAACAAAAAACATTGAAGGAGGAACTGTAGAAATGAAGAAGACGATGATCATTGAGGGTATGATGTGCCACCACTGCACTGGCCGCGTGGAGAAGACCCTGGCCGCAATCGACGGCGTGGAGGCCGTGGAGATGAGCCTGGAGGGCAAGTCCGCCACCCTGACGCTGGCCAAGGATGTGGATGATAAGATCCTGACCGATGCTGTCACTGAGGCTGGCTATGAGGTGGTGTCTGTCCAGTGAAGGCTGACCACACCCAGGTCCAGCGGCTGCTGAAAACGGCTCGGGGCCAGATCGACGGTATCTTGAAAATGGTGGAGGAGGACCGCTACTGTATGGATGTGTCCAACCAGTTGCTGGCCACCCAGTCCATTTTGAAAAAGGCCAACCGCATGGTGCTCAAAGCCCACATGGAGTGCTGCGTCCGCCAGGCGTTGGCCAACGGCGATCCGGACGAGAAGCTGGAAGAGCTGGCTCGGATCCTGGATAAGCTGGCAGACTGAGCTGATGAGCTGAAAGGAGAAATCCCGTACTTTGCGTCTGCAAAGTACGGGATTTTTTAAGTCTCTTACTGGAGCTTGAGCAGACCCAGTGCCTGCATCAGCAGGAACAGCAGCATGGCAGGAGTGACAAACTTGACCATGACCACATACAGCTTCTCGCGGTGGAACTTGAAGCCGCCCAGGGTGATCTCGTCGATGGTGGTCTTGGGCTTGACCACCCAGCCGATCAGGATACAGGTGGCGATGGCCACGATGGGCATCAGGATGTTGTTGCTGGTGTAGTCCATCACGTCCAGAACCTGAGCTACGCTGCCGTTGGGCAGGGGCAGCTCGAAGTAGAAGACGTTGTAGCCCAGGCACACCACAACGCCGCCGATCAGGGAAATGAGGGTGGTGACGATGGTGGAAGTCTGACGGTTGAGGCTGAAACGGTCCATCATGCTGGCAACGATGGCTTCCATAATGGAAACAGAGGAAGTCAGTGCGGCGAAAGCCACCATGACAAAGAATGCGATGGCAACAAAGGAGCCGATGGGGCCCATAGCGGCGAAGATCTTGGGCAGGGAGACGAACATCAGGCTGGGGCCGGAGGACATGCCCTCGGTACCCATGAAGGTGTACACGGCGGGAATGATCATCATACCAGCCAGGAAGGCCACGGCAGTGTCGCAGATTTCAATCTGGTTGACGGACTTGACCAGGTTGGTCTCCTTCTTCACGTAGGAGCCGTAGGTGATCATGATGCCCATGGCAACGCTGATGGAGTAGAACAGCTGGCCCATGGCGTCCATCAGAACAGTGATGAATTTGGTCAGGGTCATGCCGTCGAAGTTGGGGACAACATAGACCTTGAAGCCCTCCAGACCGGTGCGGGTGATGCCATTGGCATCGGTGTGGCTCAGGGTCAGGGAGAAGATGGAGATACCAAAGATCAGCACCAGCAGAGTGGGCATCAGCACGGTGGAGAACTTCTCAATACCCTTCTCCACGCCAGTGTAGACAACCAGAGAAGTGGCGAACAGGTAAATCAGGAACCAGATGATAGGCTCGGTGGTAGAGGTGATAAAGCCGGTGAAGAAGCCGTCAGCCACAGCGGCGGCACCGTTGCCGCTGATGTAAGTGAACAGATACTTCAGGATCCAGCCGCCGATGGCAGAGTAATAGGGCAGGATCATCATAGGGATCAGGCAAGCCAAAACGCCCACCCACTTAAAGTTTTTGTGCAGGAAACCGTAAGCGGTCAGGGGGCTCTGACCGGTTTTGCGTCCGATGGCGATCTCAGTGGTCAGCAGGGCAAAGCCGAAGGTCAGTGCCAGGATCACATAGCACAGCAGGAACACGCCGCCGCCGTCTTTGGCTGCCAGATAAGGGAAACGCCAGATATTACCCAGACCCACGGCACTGCCGGCAGCAGCCAGCACAAAGCCCAGTGAGCCACTAAAGTTACTTCGCTTTTCTTGACCATCCATAATTTGATGTCCTCCTACAAATTTTTCTCTCTTTTGCGCTGTATTTTACAGCAATGTGCTAAAGTGTCGATTGCAAAAACTACCGCAATCCCTGCGGACTGCGGTGTGAGTGGTGGACCTGAACGGGATCGAACCGTCGACCTCTCGGATGCGAACCGAACGCTCTCCCAGCTGAGCTACAGGCCCGTGCTATGTAAAAAATAATAGCGCGACCATTATAACAGGTATTTGAAGTAAAGTAAAGGGGAAGATAGAATCTTTTCATTGTCTGAACGGCAGATTTTGGCAAAAACGGGCTCTGGACGAAACAAAACGCCCCCGGAAGTGTTCCGGGGGCGCAGGTGCGGTCAGTTGACCGTAAGCTGATCGCCGCAGCACTCCACCGTCAAGTGGGTGCCGGGGATAACCTGATCGGCGATGATCTTGCGGCTGATGAGAGTCTCAACTGTGTGCTGGACAAAACGGCGCAGGGGACGTGCGCCGTAGATGGGATCATAGGCGCTGTCAATGATGAAGGCCTTGGCCTGGTCAGTGAGAGCTACAGTGAGCTGCTTGTTGGACAGACGGAGGTTGAGGTCGGCCACCAGCAGATCGATGATGTGGGTGATGTTATTCTTGGTCAGCGGCTTATAGAAGACGATCTCATCCAAACGGTTGAGGAACTCCGGACGGAAGGAACGTTTGAGCAGATCATTGACCTGATCCCGGGCACGCTGGGAGATCTCGCCGTCTCCATCAATGCCGTCCAACAGGAACTGGCTGCCCAGGTTGGAGGTGAGAATGATGATGGTGTTTTTAAAGTCTACGGTGCGGCCCTGGCTGTCGGTGATACGGCCATCATCCAGTACCTGGAGCAGAACGTTGAACACATCGGGGTGCGCCTTTTCTACTTCGTCAAAGAGGATGACGGAGTAGGGTTTGCGGCGTACCGCCTCGGTGAGCTGGCCGCCCTCCTCGTAACCCACGTATCCGGGAGGGGCACCAATCAGCCGGGAAACGGAGAATTTCTCCATATACTCGCTCATGTCGATGCGCACCAGATTTTTCTCGCTGTCGAAGAGTGCCTCGGCGAGAGTTTTGGCCAGCTCAGTCTTACCCACACCGGTGGGACCCAGGAACAGGAAGGAACCGATGGGCTTGTTGGGGTCGGCGATGCCGGCGCGGCTTCTCAAAATGGCCTCGGAGACAAGGCGCACCGCCTCGTCCTGCCCCACCACTCGCTGGTGGAGGATGTCCTCCAGGTGGAGCAGCTTCTCGCGCTCGCCCTCCATCAGGCGGGAAACGGGGATACCGGTCCATCGCTCGATAATGCGGGCGATCTCCTCCTCGGTGACCTTGTCCCGAAGCAGAGAGCGGGCGCGGCTCTCGCTGGCAATGGCCTCCTCCTGCTCCAGAGCCTTGCGCAGCTCGGGAATGCGGCCATACTGCAGCTGAGCAGCCTTTTCCAAGTCGTACTCCCGCTGGGCCTTTTCCAACTGTGCATTGGCCTCCTCCAGGTCCTGACGAAGCTTTTGTACCTTGCCGATGGCGTTCTTCTCGTTGTCCCACTGAGCCTTTTTGGCCTTGAATTCCTCCCGCATGTCGGACAGCTCTTTCTGGATCTCGGCCAGATGCTCCCGGGAGATGGCGTCATCCTCTTTTTTCAGAGCGGCCTCCTCAATCTCGTGCTGGATGATCTTTCGCTGGATGATGTCCAGTTCGGTAGGCATGGAGTCGATCTCGGTGCGGATCATGGCGCAGGCCTCGTCCACCAAATCAATGGCTTTATCGGGGAGAAAACGGTCGGTGATATAGCGGTTAGAGAGGGTTGCCGCAGAGATAATGGCGCCGTCGGTGATTTTCACCCCGTGGAAGACCTCGTAGCGCTCCTTCAGGCCACGGAGGATGGCGATGGCATCTTCCACGGAGGGCTCGTTGACAAGAACGGGCTGAAAACGGCGCTCCAGGGCGGCATCCTTTTCGATATACTGGCGGTACTCGTTAAGTGTAGTAGCACCGATGCAGTGCAGCTCGCCACGGGCCAGCATGGGTTTGAGCAGATTACCGGCGTCCATGCTACCCTCGGTCTTACCTGCGCCCACGATGGTGTGCAGTTCGTCGATGAACAGGACGATGCGTCCGTCGGACTTGCGTACCTCGTTGAGGACGGCCTTCAGCCGCTCCTCAAATTCGCCCCGGTACTTGGCGCCGGCAATGAGGGCGCCCATGTCCAGGGAGAAAATAGTCTTGTCTTTCAGGGAGTTGGGGACGTCTCCCTTGACAATGCGCTGGGCCAGACCTTCGGCGATGGCGGTCTTGCCCACACCGGGCTCGCCGATGAGAACGGGGTTGTTTTTGCTCTTGCGGCTGAGGATGCGGATCACATTTCGGATCTCGTCGTCGCGGCCGATAACGGGATCCAGCTTGTTCTGGCGGGCACGCTCAACCAAATCGGTACCGTACTTTTTCAGAGCATCATAGGTCTCCTCGGGATTGTCGCTGGTGACCCGCTGATTGCCGCGCACTGCGGCCAGAGCCTGCATTACCTTTTCGCGGGTGACATTATAGGTGCGCAGCAGTTCCTTCAGCGCTGTGTTGGGGTTGTCCAGCAGCCCCAGGAGCAGGTGTTCGACGGAGATATACTCGTCCTTCATAGAAGCCGCCACGCTCTCGGCGCCCCGGATGGCCTTGTCCACATCCTGGGCGATATAGACCTTTTCCGCCTGACGACCGCCGCCGGAGATCTTGGGTAGTTTATTGACCTCTGCCTGGACGGCGGCCTGGAAGGAGGGGAGGGTCATACCCATGGCGGTGAGCAGCTGTGGGATTAGGCCCTCGCTGTCCGATAGCAGAGCCAGGAGCAGGTGAGGCTGTTCGATCTGCTGGTTGCCGTACTCGGCGGCAATATTCTGAGCGCCCTGGATGGCAGCCAGGGACTTCTGGGTAAACTGATTCATATTCATAACAGAAACCTCCTTTGTGGTTTCAAATTGCATACATTAGCACTCATAAACGAGAAGTGCTAAACATACTATAAACCTTGCGTTGCAGTTTTGCAACGATTTTTTAGACTTTTTTCAGGGGTCATCCCGGGAAGGAGTCAATAAAATCAAGATTTTCTCTGTTCCTGGTTAGTATAAGAAGGGATTGTGAACAATATTGGAGAACAATATGACTAAACTGTAAATTCTGGCACTTTAGATACGTGAGTGCTAACGAAGGGGCGGAGGGATACACAGATAGCGCAAAAGAGGTCCCGAAGATTCGGGACCTCTTTGAAGAGAAATTAGTTGTTTTCTGCGTAACGGGTGAGAAACTGCTTGGTGCGCTCGTGAGTGGGATGCTCAATCACCTGCCGGGCCTCGCCCTGTTCCACGATCACGCCGCCGTCCATAAAAATGACTTGGTCGGCCACGTCCCGGGCAAAGGCCATTTCGTGGGTAACAATGATCATGGTGGTCTTCTGGTCGGCCAGGGAGCGGATAACCTTCAGCACCTCGCCGGTGAGCTCGGGATCCAGAGCGGAGGTAGGCTCGTCAAAGCAGAGGATGTCGGGCTTCAGGGCCAGGGCGCGGGCAATGGCCACGCGCTGCTGCTGACCACCGGAGAGTTGATGGGGATAGTGATTGGCGCGCTCGGCCAGACCCATCTGGGCCAGAAGTTCTCTGCCGTTAGCCTCGATCTCGGCGTAAATCTCTTTTTTACGGGCCTTGAAATCGGGGCGTTCCTTAGCCAACAGCTGGCTGGCCAGGGTGACGTTCTGCAATGCGGTGTACTGGGGGAAGAGGTTGAAGGACTGGAACACCATGCCGAAGTGAAGCCGCTTTTTGCGGATCTCGCTTTCTTTCTGGGTGGAGGGATCGGCTGCGTCAAACAGGGTGTTGCCCTTAACTACGATCTTGCCCTGGTCGGGAGTTTCCAGAAAATTCAGGCAGCGCAGCAGCGTGGTCTTGCCGCTGCCGGAGGAGCCGATGATGGCCAGAGCCTGTCCGGCTTCCAGGGAGAAGCTGATGTCCTCCAGAACACGGGTGTTGTCAAAATGCTTTTCGATGTTATGTACTTCCAGAATTGCCATTTCAGCACCTCCTTATCTGAAGTAGTTGAGCTTGCGCTCCAGCCAGCCAAACAGCAGGGTCAGAATACCCACAAAGGCTAGGAAGAAAATTGCGGTGGAGAACAGAGGCCAGATCAAACCCTTGGTTGCGTACTCGTTGGCCACCAGGATGATCTCCTGGCAGGCAATGATGCGGGCCAGGGAGGTATCCTTGACCAGGGTAATAAATTCGTTGCCCATGGGAGGGATAATGCGCTTGATGACCTGGAGCAGGGTGACCTGGAAGAAAATCTGAGTTCTGGTCATGCCCAGCACCTCGCCGGCCTCTTTCTGGCCCTTGGGGATCGCTTCGATGCCGCCGCGGTAAATCTCAGAGAAGTAGCAGGCATAGTTGATGACGAAAGCCACCACTGCCGCAGCCAGACGAGAGTGACGGCCCCACATACTCCAGGGATTGTCAAAGCCCAGCAGGCCGGGACCCAGGAAGATGACGATCAGCTGCAGCATCAGGGGGGTGCCGCGGATGATCCACACAAAGATCCGGGTCACGAAGCGAACGGGATTTGCCTGAGCCAGCCACCGGATAAAGGCAGAGCTGTTTTTGCGGCGCAGGAAGGCCAGAGGAGCCCAGTGGTTCATGGAACCCAGGGAGATGATCAGACCCAGGGGGACGGCAAACAGCAGTGTCAGGCCAAATATCTGACAGTTGAGCCAAAAACCCTCAAACAGGCGGCTTATGATGACATTCATACATACACCTCAAAAGACACCACATGGGACAGAGGCGCAAGCCCCTGTCCCAGCGGGTAAAATTTTCTTTGTATTAAACGTTAGTCGGCCAGATCCAAGCTGTACTTGTCAGCCAGAGCGCCCAGAGTGCCATCGGCAGCCAGCTCGTCGAAGCACTTGTTGACCTCGTCGCGCACATCAGAACCCTTGCGGAAAGCCACGCCGTAGTACTCAACGGCCAACTCGTCCACGATTTCCAGGTCGGCGTAGTCGGTGCCCTCGCCGATCATGGCCTTGGCCAGAGTCAGGTCCAGAACAGCGGCGTCACAGGTGCCAGCCTTGACTTCCAGCAGGCAGTCGGTCTGGACGGGCTTACCAACGAACAGAGCCTGGGACAGATTGTCGTCACCCTGGATGGTAGACTCACCGGCAGAACCGATTTCGGCGCAGACGGACTTGTCAGCCAGAGAAGCAGTGTTAGCGTAGTCGGAACCAGCCTTCATAACAACCACCTGGGCGTTCTTGACGTAGGGCTGGGTGCAGTTCATGTTGGCCTCACGCTCGGCATCCAGGGTCATACCATTCCAGATGCAGTCGATGGTCTTACCAGCCAGTTCGATCTCCTTGGTGCCCCAGTCGATGAGCTGGAACACGGGCTCCACGCCCAGCTTGCCGCATACGGCAGTGGCCAGCTCAGTGTCAAAACCGGTGAACACGCCGTTCTCGTCGGTGTAGTTCATGGGGGCGTAAACGGTGTAGCCGATGACCATCTCACCCTTGTCCTTGATGTAGTCCAGATCGCCCTCGACAGCGGCGGCGGAAGAGGAAGCGGAAGAACCGGCGGGAGAAGACGCGGCGGAAGAAGTGCTGTCAGCGAGGTTGTTAGAATTGCTGGAGCAGGAAACCAGAGCCAGGCTCATTGCGGCGGCCAAAATCAGAGACAGAGTCTTTTTCATGTTATGTAACCTCCAATTCATTTTAACAATTATGATCAGTATAAACAAGTATCTGGTGTTGAATAATATCCTCTTGACACTTTCGCATTTTAGCACGCTAATACGCTGTTGTAAATACTTTTTCGTCTTTTTGGAGTTTTGTATAAAAAGAGCCGGACATTCTTGGCGGTTTTGTTGAGGGCTGAAGGAATGGAGGTGGCTCCATTTTCAACAGACCGCTCCTCACCAGGGAATGTCCGGCTCTCTCAGAGTTGATTCAGAACGGGAAAATCAGTCGATACAGATCGTTTTACTGATTGTTGCCGCCGTTCTGCTGCATGTTGTTCTCGTAGGACTCAATCATCTTCTTGACCATCTGGCCACCCACGGAACCGGCCTGGCGGGAGGTCAAATCACCGTTATAGCCCTGCTTCAGGTTGACGCCCACCTCGTTGGCGGCCTCCATCTTGAACTTGTTCATAGCCTCTCGAGCGTTGGGAACCATGATCTTATTGCTGCCGTTACCGTTGCTGTTGGACATAATGTGTCTCTCCTTTGAGCGTTTTGTTTGTTTTTGTTTTGTTGTGGATGGAACATCCGCACATATCTTTACCCAAATGCGAGCTGATATGCGGAAATTCGATTTCCAATATTTGATTTACAGCGAAAAGGAGAAGAATGGAGAGAGTTTTGGCGTAAGCCCATTGGCAAAATATGTAGACTCGCAATGTGTTACCCGCACTTTTTTATTATTGTTGATTATAGTTGTTTGAGATAGAATGAACCCATAGAGAATAGGTTGAGTCCGTTTTATAGGAGCGATACTTTGGTATATCTTCACTGCATCATCGGGGCTGAGCATGCAGAACTAGGGATCACCACTTGGGATCACTGTAAGGCGTATCCTCGACGCCGTTGACGCGCAGTTTTTTCACCAGCTTGTCCAGAGGTGCACGCCAGAGGTTCCGGAACCAACAGGTACCGCCGAATAGCCGGACGATGGCAGGGCTGACAGTGTAATACATACGGATGAATACTCTGCCAGGAAGGGTTTTAGACAGTGTGTTGTCGCGGAATCGGCGCAGTGCCCAAACTTCGGGACAGTCATAGGAGCCGTAGACACAGGTGGCAACATAGCAACCGCCAGTGTCATTGTGATTGTAGCCGCCAAACGAACCTCTCAGACTGCCGCCGGTCTTTGAACCATTGGCATTGTAGTGATTGTACGAGCCGAAGGAACCCTGACGGGTGCTGCCGGTTTTCTTCCCTCGGGCGTCGTAGTGGGTGTAACCTCCCAGAAAACCGGGATCGCTCCTGCCGGTCACACGACCCTTGGCGTCATAATGGGTATAGCCGCCAAAGGTTCTGCGGCTGCTATGCCCGGTTTTATGTCCGTTGTTGTCGTAGTGCTTGTATCCGCCGGAGATGGTCGGACGACTGTAACCTTTATTTGCCATAGCGAAAACCTCCTGAAAAGAATCGCTTTATCTTTCTGATGATGTTAGTATAGCGGGAAAATAGTCCTATAAAATGGACTTTTAATTTGCGGCCAGTTTGTAACGAAAAAATCCTTGCTGCAGTTTGTGTGAACACAATGCAGCAAGGATTTTTATATCGTGGATGGGAGGGGGGAAGCGAAAATTATTGGAGGGTAATGCTTTGGATGACGGGCTGTTCGGCGCTGGGGATGGAACCGTTATTGTCGGTGGGGCGGGCATCCTCGCAGATGGCATCCACCACTTCCATGCCGTCAGTTACATAGCCAAACACAGCATAGTTGCCGTCCAGAAAGATGCTGTCCTCGTGGACAATAAAGAACTGGGAACTGGCGCTGTCGTATTTCTGGGAGCGTGCCATGGAAATGGCGCCGCGGATGTGGGACAGGTTGTTTTCAACGCCGTTGGCTTTGAACTCGCCCTTGATGGTTTTTCCGCTTCCGCCAGTTCCGTTGGCGTTGGGGTCGCCACCCTGGATCATGAATCCGTCCATGATGCGGTGGAAGGTCAGACCATCGTAGAAACCCTCCTCCACCAGAGAGATAAAATTGCCCACCGTTTCGGGGGCGGTGTCTGCGTTCAGCTCAACGGTGATAGTGCCGTAGTTTTCAACCTCAATCAATGCGGTGTAAAGGCCGTCTGCAACCGTGGGGGAAGATCCGTTTTCAGTCTGCACCTCCGCGTTCTGGCTTGTCTGCTCATCCGTTGCTTGGGTGAAAGTGTAGTCATGACTGCATCCTGCCAAAAACAGCAACATAACGGAGGCGGCGGTCAGCGCCAAAAATCCGGTTCGTCTTTGCTTCTTCATAATTCTATTTCCTTTCTGTGTGTCATGTATGATATGGCCTGGGGCCGGTATTCTTCTGTTCAAAAACGCCCCTCTTTTTGAGATGATGAGAGCGGTTTCGCTAAAAGATAGTATAACACAGTGGACAGAACTATTGATGAAATTTTTGTAGATGATTTGTGGGCATTGTTCTTGGGAAATGCTTGCATTGAAGTACAATCGAAAAAAGTTGTTTGCACAAGAAGCAGTTTGACTGAAGGGCTCAACAAAACAGACTTGATATGTAGCTTGTGTTGATTTGATGCCTAGCCGTTGAACTGTTGTTTCTGGCATAGCGAGAATTATAAGAGAGACAACATGTTTGCTTGAGTCACTATTTGATATAGTTGAATCTATCGATATTCAAATCGTTGGAAATTTCTTTTTGAAGAAAGGCGATCCCTTCATCGCGATTGGCGTCGGTAGAGAACTCGGGGATGATTGGGTAGCGTACACATACTCTTTCGCCCCCACCAGATTGACCAATTTTTTGAGGTTGCTGATTACGATATCGTTGCTCTGCCTGTGTATTTTTATATATGTCCAGATCAGAGCTTTTTTGCGGACATTTTAGTTGACAAGATATATGCCCCGTGGTATACTTCCAAAGATAACTACAGCGGCTTGCCGCATGACCGTCTTGCCGCTTTTCGGCAGGACATTTTTATAGGTAGAAAGGAGAAACAATTATGACTGCTAACATTAAGGCAAACGTTATTTCTGCTTCTCTGGGCACTGCTTTTGTTGACGGTATTGGTGCTTCTATTTCCACCCCTGATCTTTGTGCTTTTAATACTTCGCGTTATGTTGTTTTTCCCGGCTTTTGTGATGTGCATGTGCATTTCAGAGAGCCGGGCTTTTTTTATAAAGAAACCATGGCGACCGGAAGTCTGGCATCTGCTCGGGGTGGCTATACTGCTGTATGCACGATGCCCAACTTGAATCCCGTGCCCGACAGTGTGGAACATCTGAACGTTCAGAGAGATATCATCGAAGAATCTGCCTGTATCCATGTGTATCCCTACGGTGCCATCACTGTGGGAGAGATGGGTGAAGAACTGGCAGACCTGGAGGGTATGGCGCCGGATGTCATCGCATTTTCCGACGATGGCAGAGGCGTCCAGTCTGATGACATGATGCGCGCAGCCATGGAAAAGGCCAAGGCCCTGAATAAGCCCATTGTTGCGCACTGCGAGATCAATGAGCTACTGCGCGGCGGTTATATCCACGATGGCGAGTATGCTGCGGCACACGGCCATCGGGGCATCTGCTCTGAAAGCGAGTGGGGCCAGATTGCAAGAGATCTGGAACTGGTGAAGGAGATCGGTGTCAAGTATCACGTCTGCCACATCTCCACCAAGGAAAGCGTGGAGCTGATCCGCAAGGCCAAGGCAGAGGGCGTGGACGTGACCTGTGAAACCGGCCCGCACTATCTGGTAATGGATGATTCCATGCTTCAGGAGGACGGCCGCTTCAAGATGAATCCCCCTCTGAGAAGCAAGGAGGACCGGGAGGCACTGGTGCAGGGCATCCTGGACGGCACCATCGACATGATCGCCACCGACCATGCCCCTCACTCTGCAGAAGAGAAGGCAAAGGGTCTGGAAAAAAGCGCTTTTGGTGTTGTAGGCATTGAAACCGCGCTGCCTATCCTGTATACTTATCTTGTGAAACCGGGCATTCTGTCCATGAACCGACTGGTGGAGCTGCTGGTCGTCAATCCCAGAAAGCGCTTTGGCATTGAACTGGGCTGTGACTACTCCATCTGGGATCTGGAGGAAGAATACACCGTGGATCCTGCGGAGTTTGTGTCCCTGGGCAAGGCAACGCCTTTTGAAGGCTGGAAAGTCAATGGCCGCTGCCTGGCCACCGTCTGCGATGGAAAAGTCGTCTACAAAAAGTAAACCCATCAATCTGATTTTATATAGATCGCAAGTAATTTAGGAGGAAATTTCA
>RHMF01000486.1_pt1 | contig 17054 bp, 18 predicted proteins | sample 5365151 | NCBI WGS metagenome assembly RHMF01 (sample SAMN10266501, study PRJNA497801) | feces metagenome | isolation source: feces | host: Bos taurus | place: China: Prairie of Fairy Mountain | collected 2017-08-14 | reverse complement strand
TCTCGACGGTCGTGGCACCCTGCACGACGGACTTCAGGCTGTTAGAGGCCGCGTCCGCGCTCGCCTGCGCGTTGTCTGCCGCGTCGTGCGCACGTTGCGCGTCGGCCTCGGCTGCCGCAGCCGCCTGCCCGGCCTGCGCCGCGAACTCGACGGCGGTGTCCGCCGTCTTCTCCACGCGGTTCACGCGCGCCGTGCCCACGCTCGGGTCGGTGTAGTTGCCGTCGATGGACAGCTTGCCGTTCGCCACGGTTGCGTTCACCACATCGCCGGGTTTCACGGCGGCGGCGGTGTCGCTCGCGGGGGTCTCGACGGTCGAGCCGTCCACGATGACGTACACCGTGCCGTCCGTGTCCACCCTCGCCACGGTCGCGGCGGTGCGCGTCCGCTTCGCGGCGGCGTTCTTTATCTTCGCGTCGATTGCGGCTTCGAGCGCGTTGGATGCGTCGAGCGACAGGCTCATGCAATCACCTCCACGGTTTCCTCTACTGTCACGCCGCGCTTGCAGGTGAGCTTCTGCGACAAGACCCTGTGCAGGCCGTCCAGGCCGCGCTCGGGTATCGCGCAGTACACGAGCGAGAACGGGTGCACGTCAGGCGCCCATTCCCTCGTGTACGTCGCGGCTGCGCCGTCGCGCGTCACCTTCGGCATGAAGATGCACGCGCCCGACCTGTCCACGGACAGCGCCGGGACTGTGGGCATGGGCATGATGTGGGCTTCGCCGCGCCCGTCGAGCTGGATGATGTAGTCACCCGCCCGCAGCACGTCCCACACGGCCTCCAGCACCGACGCGTCCAAATCGAACACGATGTGGTCGGCAAGGCGGTACGACCCCTCGACATGCACCGGCGCGTCGATGACGGTGGACAGGCGCTCCCCCGCCCACGCAGCGCCGTCCGCGCCCTTCGGGGCGTACTGCCCATCGCCGATGGGCGCGTCTGCGGCCTGGTGGAGAGTCGAGCGCCCGCCCAGCTTGTCCTGGCGGTAGCCCCTGTCATACGTGGAGTTGTCCACGTCGAGCCACACGGTGCCCAGGTCGACGGCTTCGGAGAGCTGCCCTTGCGTCGCCTCCATGACCACCCGGTGCCATCCCGGCTCGAACGCTTCGAGCGCGGCGCGCGTGACGGTCATGCCCGCCGTCTCGAGCAGCGGGGCCGCATCCGTGCCGTCGCTCTCGATGGTCACGTCCTCGATGCCGCCGATGGTTTCGCACGGCTCCCATGTGGCCGGGTCGATGCGATCCACGCGCCAGCGGGACGCGTAGCCCTGCTGCCAGTCCATTCAGTTACTCCTCGGGTTCTTCGGTGACGGCCACCTCGTCCTCGTTCGCGTCGCGCAGCGTCTCGCCGTCGTATGTCCACCCGGCCTTGGCCGCGCCCGTGCCGTCGCGCACGGTGCCGTCCGGGTCGCACACGTACAGCGTCGTGCCTGCGTACCCAACGAACAGCCACGTCGGCAGCGGGAACTTGCCCACGCCGTCGTAGACCGTGCCGCCGAGCGCGTCGAGCGCGCCGCCGCCCCACGAGGGCTGCACGATGTCGGCGTCTGCCGGGCGGCTCTCGTCGGTCAGGTCGTGCTCCGTGGCTTCGAGGGACACGCCCACGGTGCCGGAGCCGTGCGAGCGCGAGATTGTCCCCGGCTGCACGTCCGCGGCGTAGGCGAGCCCGTCCGGCGTCCGCACGAACACGCTGCCGGGGTGCCGGAGCATGGAGCGCAGGAGCTCCTGCTGTTCCGCGTCTTCGAAGCGGATGAGGTCGGTGGACAGGCTGGACTTGCGCGTGACGCCGCGGTTCCAATATGCCTGCGTGGTGCCGTCCATGTGCTTGCGGGTCTCGGAGTCCTTCGAGATTTTGTCTTCGAGTTTCAGGTTGTAGGGCAGCTCGATGAAGTCAGCGCCCCAGTCGAACCGCAGCGCGCCGCCGGCGAGCGTGTACGTGTAATCGTCGGAGATGCACGTGTCTCCGTCCGCGGTGCGCGTCACCGCGAAGTAGCGCAGGTTCTCGCCGTCGCTGGTGAACGGGGCGAGCCTGTCGGTGATGGCCGTGCCGAACGGCTGCGCCGTGGCGATGCGCCGCTCGCCGTCCGCGGTCACGCGGTACAGGTCGAACACGTCGCCGATGGCCACGCCAACGGGCGCGTTCACCGTGACAGTGACGGACTTCGCGTCGCTGTCCACCACCACCGTGCCGGGTGCCTGCGTGGCGGTTCTCGCCCAGTCCACGGCGAACCTCGCCGTCGCGGTCGGGCTTTCCAGTCCCGTCGCGTTGTCCACGGCGGTCACGGACAGCTCGTAGTTCGCCCCGTTGTAGAACGCCAGCCCGCCCGGCAGCTCGATGATGGCCGTGCCGTTCGAGAACGTCGGCGTTAGCGTCGCGGAGTGGACGGTATCGCCCGCGAACTGCTCGCGGTCCCCGTAGAGCCCCGTGCCGCTGCTGCCCAGCGCCGTGATCGCCACGCGCACGGTGTCGCCGGTGTCGCTGGCGACCGTGAAGCTGTACGGCTGCGCGGTGAGCGTCGCGGGTGCCGTGAGCGTGCAGGTCGGCGCGTCAGCTATCTGCACGGTGCGGTCGTTGGACTTCGCCCAGCCGCCGCCCGTGGTCATCTCGACGTGATAGGTCACGCTCGACGCGTTGCCGTAGCGTTCTGGCGTCACGGTCGCGGCGCATGACGTGCCGTTGCCGCTCATGACCACCCTGCCGCTGCCGTCCACGAGCTTCCACGACTTCTGCGGCGCGTCGGTGTCGTACGTCCATGTGTACTGGATGTCGCGCCCGCGCTCGATGGTCGACGGGCTGGACAACGCCACGGCGCTAGGCGTCGTGGTCGGCGTAATCTGCACGTTGTTGCAGTACTGCCCGTAGATGTAGTTCCCCTCGCTGTCCACGTCATAGGCCCTGGCGCGCATGTAGTAGCGCGTGCCCTCGTCCAGGGCGCGCACGACGAGCGTGCTGCCGGTGGTGTGGAAAGCCTCGGGCTGCTCCGTGGATTCCCACGCGTCCGCGGCGGTCGACCACGACACCTCGTAGCCCACGTCGTCGGATTGCTTGCCCGTGAGCGTCACCTTCGCGGATTCGCCGTCGGCTCCCGACACGATGGACGTGATGTTGGCCGCGCCCGCCACCGTGCTCGACGTGAGCACGTCGATGCACTTCGCCCGCACGGGCACGCCGTACGTGGTGTAGCCGTCGCGTATCGCCACGGCGCGGAACCACGTGTACTTGCCCGCATCGGAAACACAGGTCGCCCACGCATCCGTCATGCCGCTGGTCTGCCCGTCGTCGGTGGTCACGTCGGCCCAGTTCTGGGACGCCGCCGCGCTCGTCTTGTCGTTCTCGGTCTCGCTGTTCACCAGGCGCTGCAATTTGACGGTCGTTGGCCTGATGGCCGTCTTTCCGTCGTAGGCGTTGCCGGGGTTGGTTATCGGCACGCGCACGCTCGCGGTGGACAGCGTGCCCTGCGTGGCGTACACCAGCACGGGCTCGCCGCACACGGGCGGGTTCGGATGGCAGACGTACACGTTCGCGGCATTCGTCTTGCCTGAATCGCCGCCCAGGCCGCGGTTTCGCGCGGACATGGACAGCTTCACCCACGCGCCGATGCCCAGCGTCGTGGCTCCCGGAATCTCCACAGCCGTGATGGTCTTCGTCGCGTCCTTGTACTCCGTGCCGTCGATTAGCTTGTTCTTGCCAGCCGTGACCCACACCTGCGTGGTGTGCGCCTCCTTCGCGCCGTCGGGGCGCTCGGACACGTAGCTCGGCGTGACCTTGCCGTTCTCGGCGTTGTAGGACATGGCGCAGCTCTTCGGCGCGTCTGGCTTGGCGATTTTGAGCGCCTTGTGGACCCATGGCCCGTAGACCTTCTTGGCCTTCGCGCCGCTGCCCTGCACGTTGTAGCCGCGAACCCAGAACTCGATGTTCGACATCTTCGGCTTCTTCGGGTACGGCCAGAACGACTTGCGGTCGAAAGTCTCCGTGTCCTCTTTGGTCTTGTTCTTGTTGGTCGTGTCGGCGGTCACCACGTCGCCCTTGGCCTTCTTCAAGCCTTTGGTCGACGGCACCGCGTCGAACACCCAGCGCATGTCGAGCCCCGTCACGCGGGTCTTGTCGGCTGCGCCGGATTTCTTCGCCTTCGCGGGAACCTCGAACGTAGCCGTGACGCTCGCGCCGCTGCGCGTGGGGGCCTTCAGCTTCTCGATCTTCGTCTCGAGCTTCGTCATTCTAGACCTCCATCGCGAGCTTGCGGGACAGCGCCCAGGCTATGTCGTTGGCCATCTCCGTGGCGTCCGCGGACGCGTCGTATTGCAGGTAGACGTTGATTTCGTTGCCGCCGTCGACTTGCGAGCTGACAGCCGCCGCGAAGTCGTCCATCAGGCGTCCGGTGCGCGGAAGCAGCAGCTCCGTGCCGCGCTCGCCGGCACCGAGCAGCGTGATGCCGTCCGTGAAGCCGCCCTCGGCGTTCCAGGACACGCTGAAGCTCGGCAGGCTGCCCTTGCCGCCGAGGCCGAACGGCGGGGTGCCGCCGTCGACGTGGATGCTCGGCAGGCTCAGGTTCGAGAACACCTTGCCGATGGACAGCGGGAACATGCCCTTGATGCGGTCGAGCGCGCCCCTCACGGCGTTCCTCGCGTTGTCTATCGGGTCTGTGATGGCCTTCTTTATCTTGTTGAACGTGCTGGTGACGGAGCCGACCAGCGAGGACAGCCCGCCGATGGCGTTCTTGATGCCGCCGATCGCGCCGGACACCGTGGACTTCGCCGCGTTCCAGACGCGCGAGAACACGTTTCGCACGGCGTTCATGGCGTTGGACACGGTGTTCTTCACGGCGTTCGCCGCGTCTTGCGGCACCGACTTGATGGTCTCCCACGCCTCGGACGTGGATTCCTTCGCGCTCTTCCACGCGTCGGCCACGCCCTGGTTCAGCGCGTCGATTGCCTGACCAGCGCCGTCCCACATCTCGCCGGCGGCGTTTATCACGTCGTTGGCGGCGTCCAGGAACATGGAGCCGAGCAGCGCGAGCGCGCCGATGAGCGATGTGATGAGGTCGACGATTCCCTTGAAGACCGTGCCGAGAACGGGTGCGACCTGCGACGTGAACGGCTCGCACGTCTTGGAGAGCTTGCCGAACGAATCGGCGAGCTGCCCGACGTACGGCACGATGTTGTCGTAAATCGTCTTGCCGAGCCGCGCGAACTCGTCGCGGAGCCCCTGGATATCGTCTTCGGTCATGCCGAGCGAGGATGCGACGGCATCGAAGATGTTGCCCGCCGCCGTGGCGACGTACTGCACGACGTTTTGCCCAGCCGTGGACAGCGCGTCCATCAGCTGCTCGAAGCGGTCGGAGACCGTCGCGGAGTCGGTGCCGAAGCTGGTCAGGAAGTTGTCCCACGCGGCCTGCGCAGTGTTCAGGCTCCCTTCCAGCGTGGACGACGCCTCCTTGGCGGTCGTGCCCGCGATGTTCTGCTTTTGCTGAATCAGGTCAATTGCGCGAATGGCGTCTGCAAACGAGTCGGTGGTCATGTCGCCGACCTCGCCGATGCTCTCGGCGTAGGCGTTCGCGTCGTCGATTAGCTCCTTGAAGCCTTCCTTGCTGCCCGAATAGCCGAGCTTCAGGTTGTCCAGCATGCTGTAATTCTCGCGGCTGATGCCCTGGATGGCGTTCTGCACGCTCTGGGCGTCGGTTCCGAACGTGTTCACGTTGTCGGACATGGCGCGCATGGCCACGTCTGCAATCTGCGCGGCCTGCTCCGTGTCGCCTTCGAGCGAGTTGATGAGCGATGCCGAGAACCCGGTCACCTGCTCCATGTAGTCGTTCGCGGACATGCCGCTCGTCTTGTACGCGATGGCCGCGTACGACTGCACCTGCTTGCTCGCATCGCCGAACAGCTTGTCCACGCCGCCGACCAGCTGCTCGTAGCTCGCGTAGTTCCAGAACGCGTCGGTGATGGTCTCGCCGAGCGCGTCGGCTGCACGCGTGGCCACCGACGTGAACGCGTTCGCCATGACGTTGCCGAGCGCCACGGCCTTGGCCGACAGCCCGGAGCTGCCCTTGTCGAGCTGGCTGCCGACCAACTTGGAGAAATTGCCGTCGGTCTGCGGGTAGATGGATACGTAAGCGGAGCCGACTTCGGCGTTCGCCATCACTCACCACCTCCGTACCATTCGTCGAATTGTGATATGGGTATCGGGTCTTTCCCGATGCGCCTGCCCTCGTCGGGCTCGACGCCCGGACGCGGGATGCGCTGCGGCCTCTTAGGCCATTTGGATTTCTTCACGCCCTTGGCCGCCGCGATCCACGCCAGCTCCTCGATGCCCTCGCATATCCGCGCGAGCAGCATGTCGGTGCGCGACCAGCCGGCCTTGTCCGGCGCGATGGCCGCCGCCGTGGCGGATTCTGGCGGCAGGTTGTCCACGAACGCGAGCAGCGCCCGCCCGGACAGCCCGCCGCCCAAATCGTCAAGCGTGAACCGCGTGCGGGTGAGCAGGTCGTATTCGACCGCCCCGCCGTGATGGGCTAGGATTGCGGCGAGGCTTGCGGTTCCCCCAGGCCGGGTTCGCCGATTTCGGCGCGCGCGTCCGTCCACGCCTTGATGAGCGCGGACAGGTCGTCATCGCCGAGCATGTCCACCACGTCGCCCATGTAGGTGCGGAAGAACCCGAACATGCCCTCGGTCGGGTCTGCCGCCTTCCCCATCTCCACGAACTCGGCTCGCGTGAACGTGAGCGGCACGCCCACCTCGCGCTCGTCGCCGATGTTCACGGTCAGCACCGGGCGCTCTGCCCGCAGGGTCACGGATGCCATTTACGCCCCCTGGGTGCCGGAGGACGTGGCCTCGTCCACGAAGATGTAGATGCTCTCGCCGTTGGAGTCGGCGTTGCACTCGAGCTTCACGTTCCACGTGATGGGCTCGTTCGCCACGAACGTCAAATCGCCGTCGAGCTTCGCCTGCGCGTTCGGCAGGTAGACGCGGGTCTTCGCGTCGCCGTCCTTCATGTTGAACGCGAACGACTTGGCGGGGGCCAGGTGCGCGCCGAGCGACACCTTGATTTTGTTACCGCTCCGCGTCACGTGGGACGCGCCGAAGATGGCGCACAGGCCCTCGTAGTCGGTCTGGATGAACGCGAACGTGACCTCGCCCGTGAACTCGTCGAGCAGCGTGCGCACGGTGGCCTTCGACCAGTCCTTGATTTTCGTGGTGCCGTAGTCGGTGGACAGCGTGAGGCCGTCTTCCGACACGTAGCCGCACTTCGTGTAGCCGGCGGCGAGCGCCGTGCCGGCGTCGGTCGGTGCGGTCGTGTTGAGGTCGGCGTAGTTCACCGCGCCCGTGGTGGACGACTGGTCAGGTGCGCCGACGAGCACCTTCTTAGCATCGATAGCCATTCATGGCCTCCTTAATTGTCGATGATGTTGACGTGCATCGTGAACACGAGCTGCCAGACGTAGCGCCCGGACTCGTCGCGCCCGAGCTGCGTGATGGTCGTGCCGCGCTCGATTGCGTTGATGCGCGATGTGCGCTCCGCGAGGGTGGGCAGGACGCGCGACAGCGCCAGGATGACCTGCTCGCCGTTGGCGTCGCTGTCTGTCCACACCTGGATTGCGAAACGCGGGTGGTCGTGCGGGTACGCCGTCTCGCCGCCGACGCGCTGGACGGTGGCGAAATCGCCCGACGGGTTCGCGGGCGGGTAGCTGCCGGTTCTCACTTCCAGCACGCCCTCCACCCACGCGATGACTTCTGCAAGGGATGACCACATGGAAAACCCCCTAGCCTAGCGCCTTTTGCAACGTGTTGTGCACGCGGTTGGAGTTCACGCTGTGCATGTCGCCCGTGTACACGAGCGCGTGGCAGCGGTTCTTGCCGGGACGCCCCGGAGACACCTCGTAGCCCGAAGCGTCGTACATTCCGTTGGCGCGCGCCGCGATTTCCTCGGCCTTGTCGGTGCACATGGCGCACATGGCCTCGGAGTTGTACAGGCGGCGGAATCCGGAGAACTTCGGCTTGTACGTGACGTTACCCATCGATTGCCTCCACCTCCGCCGCCATGTGCCACGGGGTCGGGCAGTTCGCGTCCATGTAGGGCGCTGGCGAGCCGACCACGCGGTACTTGCCCATGCCGTCGAACGGCGCGGGCAGCGTGACGCGTGCGCCGCGCATGTCGGCTGTCCACCCCTTCGGGAAGTGCAGCGTGTAGGCCACGCGCACGCCCTCGGGGCGGGTGCTGTCCAGCTCGGCGCAAGCGCCGGGGACGATTAGCACGTTGTCCACGGCCTGGGCGGCGGCGTACGCCTCCACGTCGTTGCCGAAGCTGTCGCGGGCATCGCGCTCGCGCAGCTCGACCGATACCGTCGTGCCGCTAATCATCGTCGGGCTCCAATCGCCCGTACGACGGGACCGCCACGCCCAGCTTGCCGCCGCCGAACCCGAGCATCGTCTTCTCCGTCTTCGTGAGGTACAGGTCGCCGCCGGGGTTGGCGTACGTCCATTGCTGCTGGTAGCTGCCAGCCGTCATGCTGGCCTGCGTCACGCCGAACACGTCGGACGCCGCCGCGCTCATGGCGCGCCGCACCATGTAGCACGACACGACAATCGCCGCGTCCTCCGATTTCGGGGTGCCCAGCGAATCGATGAGCACCGCCGCGTCCTCGAGCAAGACCGACGCGACGGCCTGCTCCGATTGCGTGAGGGATTTCCACCTCGCCTCGAGGTCTCCGACCGTCGCGTATGCCATTTACTGCTCCTTCGTCTTCGCCGTGCGCTTGCGCGCCGGCAGCTTCCTCACGAACCCCTTCTCCACGAGCCCGTTGATGCGGGCGGCGGTTCCCTCGAAGGTGTCGCCCACGTGGTACGTGTTGTCCGGCGTCGCCCTATCGCCCTTCTCCAGGTCGAAGAAGTCGCGGATCACTTCGGCTTTCATGGGTTATGCGCCAACGACGCCGGAGGAGCCTGCGCCCTCCTTGAACTGGGACTTGACGATGTAGTCGAGGGTCTCGGGGACGAGCTGGAGGCCGGTCATCACGTCGGTCTCCGCAGACGCGAAGTCGTAGGCTCCCTTGTGGGCGACGCCGATGAGGCCGCTCGCCTCGGTGTAGTAGACCAGCCCGCCACGGGACAGCTCGCCGAAGTCGATGCCGTAAGCGTGGATGTTCTCGGCAGGGGTGACGTACACGATGCCGTCCGCGACCTTGTTGGTCAGGAACACGCGCTGCACGCCCAGGAAGTTCTCCAGGTAGGTCATGCCAAACAGCGTCTGCGTGGTGATGCTCGCGTTCGCCAGGTAGTCGGCTGCGTCGTTACGGGAGATGAAGTGCACGAACGCGCCATCGTTCTTGTCGCCGTTGGTCTCCATGGCGTTCTCCAGCGCGGCGTCGCCGTAGGCGAGGGCCTTCTGGAGCGTGTTCACGGTCGCGCCTGCGGCCGGGCGTCCGGTGCCGTTGGCCAGGAACGTGAAGAACTGGTTGATGGTCTGGGCGCGGATTTGCGCGACCATCTTGGCGTCGGTGGCGAGCACGGACTTCTCGTAGCCGTCGAGCAGGATGGCCTTGGCGGTGGTCATCTTGCGGTACGGAATCGGCGAGAGGTCGCCGATGGAGGACTTGCTGACCGTGTACTTGGACAGCGCGACCTCCTCGCCCTCGACGTAGGCGGTGCCGGAGCTGGTGCCGTCGGACGCGGAGTTGTTCAGCGAGCCGCTGACGGTGTACTGGTAGAGCGCGGTGCCCGCGGCGCGGGTGCTCACGCCGAAGATGCCGAGGATTTCGGCCAGGCGGTCGAAGTCGCCCTTGAAGTTGCGGATGAACTCCTGGGAAAGAGCGCCGTCGATGTCGGACGCCTTGATGATGTTGGTCTTTGCGGCCATTGTTCTCTCCTATTCGTATAGGTCTAGGTGCTGGGCGCGCATCTTCACGCGCTCAACCGGGTCTTTGATGGCCTCGATGGATTCCCGCGTGATGGTGGGCGGCGTTGTCTCGCCGCCGTCGGGCACATGCCCGTACAGTGGGATTCCGGCCATCTGCTGCTTGAGGAACGCCGCGTTCTCCTCCACATCGCCGGACATGCGCGCAAGGAGCGCCGCGTCCACTCCATGCTCGGATGCGGCCTTGGCCACGGCATCCGCATGGGCTTTCTCGGCTTCCAGCGCGTCCAGGCGGGCGCGGAGCTTGTCGCGTTCCTCGACCGCCTTCTCCAGGTCGCTCTTGGCCGCCTCCTGGGCAGCGTCGTACTGCGCGGCCTTGGCCTTGGCTTCCTCGTAGTCGGCGTACTTCGCGCGCTCTCGCTTCAGGCGGTCGCCGATGATGGCGTCCATCTCGCTCTGCGTGAACGTGCGTTCCGGTTCCGCAGGTGCGCCCTGCGTGGCGTTGTTGTCCACCGTCGCGGTGTTCTCGGGCATGTATGCCCCCTTCCCGGCCTTTGGCCGTCGTCATGTTCCGCACGTAGCCCGTGCGTGGGCATTAAAAAACCCGCCGTAGCGGGTTGATTAATCGGTTGTGGCTAGTTGCTGTATCAGGTCGCACACGCGCCTCGCGCTGTGGCCGTCGCACATGTCGGCTGTCAGGTCGCGGCAATCCTTCTCCACCTGCCGCATGCCCGTGACGCAGGCCGCGCGCAGGTGCGCGAGCAGCTTGTCCTCGGCACCGCCGGCGGCGAGCCACCGCGAGCTGTACTGCGCCGGGTAGTCCAGGTACATGCCGCGGGTGGACAGGTACGCGCCCATGTCGTCGGTCAGCAGCACGGTCGGCTTGCCGAGCACGTAGGCGTCGAACACCGCAGAGCTGTAGTCGGTGACGAGCACATTGCAATCGATGAGGTACGGTGCCAGCGCCTCGGCTGTGGTGACCTCGGCGATTCTGTCCACGGTCGCCGTCACGATCGGCTCGCGCTGGAAGTAGTGCCGCTTGACCACGACTATCTCGTCGTCGTCCAGCAGGCTGTCCAGCTTCGCCCAGTCGATGCGCGGCGGGTGGCCTCCATCGTCGCTGTGACGGCACGTCGGCGCGTACAGGTAGGCGCGTCGGTAGCGCGCCAGGAACGTCTCGCCGTCCCCCTTGCGCTTGCCTATCAGCGCGTCGGTGCGAGGCATGCCGAGCGGGTAAACCATGCCCTCGCCGATGCCGAACTGCCGCGCCATGATTCCCACGGTCTGCGTGGACGCGCAGATTGCCGCGTCGATTTGCGCGAACGCGCGCGCGTCGATGCCGTCGCGCGTCTCGTCCAGGGCGTAGAGCTTTCCGCCCGTGATGCCGTGACCGATGACGATGGACTTGCAATCGCCCTTGTCCGGCATGTATCGCGGCAGCGTGTCGCACACGACCGCCGCGTAGCCGTCCCTGGCTGCGGCGGACATGCGCTCCGTGCCGCGAACGAACTCCTTGGGGCCCTTGTATGCTCCCCACACGGCGCGCAGGTTCTCGGCGCGCGCGAGCTGGTGGTCGGACGTGAACAGCACGGGTTTGCCCTTGTAGGCTTTCGCGTCGTGCAGCTCCATCGCCTCGTCCCACGTCATGTCGATGTAGAGGCGTGCTTCCGGGTTGTCCAGCCACCTGTCGCGCGGCGTGCCAGCGAAGTGGACGATGCGCGGGTTGTCCACCTCGGCGTTGAACGCCATCGCGCACCACTCGTCGGGCAACTCCGCGATGCGCCCCTGGCAGCACTCGTTGAACGCGTCCTGCTCTGGAAAGCTGAAGTGCCGGCTGTTCAGCGCGCTCATGACCTCGGACGCCTTGCCGTCGCGCAGCTGCGCGAGGTTCATCAGCGTCACGCCGAAGTTCACGTAGCGGCGTGCGGCGGTTGACTTTCCGCGCTCGATGACGCCCGCGAGGTACTTGCCGTCGAGGTCGGTATCCCAGATGCCGCTCACATCGCGCACGCAGAACGCGTCGCAGTCGAGCGACAGCACCTCGTCCACGTCCGGCAGGATGTGGCACAGCGCCGCGCGCATGAGCACCATCCACGTCCATGACGTGAACACGTTCGGGCCATCGGGCGGGAAGAACTCCTGCCCGCTCACGTCGTGGCACTCCACGATGTCCGGCAGCGGTCGCGGGAACTCTGCATCTTCAATCAGGAAGTGAACCTTGCCCACGTCGCTGTTCGCCACGAGCGAGCGCGCCGCCGCCTCCATGTCCGCGTAGATGTTGCGCGTGGCGCAGAATACGGCGTGCTTCACTTCGCCTCCTTCGGACATGAAAAAGCGCCCCGAAGGACGCTCGCTTGAATGGACCAAAGAGTTTTAATCCCAGTGTTGGCTTTCTGGTAGTAACTCGAAGATTGAATAACCGCCGTCTATCTCATCGATGTTTTTGCCTTCTTTCAGTTGTTGCAAAACCTCGATTTTCTTATCGAGCATCTTGTTTGAGTCGTAGTCAAAGTAATTCATCAGCGGATACGGAACGTCTGCTGAATCGAGCAAATCCAGGATGGCCATTTGCTTACTTAGCTCATCCATTCAAGCTCCTTAAAATATCGTCGCGCATAGAATCCATGGCTTCGACTAGGCGCGGCTGGTCTTGCCGTAACAGTTCTATTATGTCAGGCCGTGTAAGTGATAGCGAGCAGTAATTAGCCCATATTTCCTCAATCTGTTTTGCTTTCGAGCTGTAATATCGAGAACCGTGGCCGTAGCGGATTTCCACGCCTTCGACTTTAGTTCCCCGAAGGTTGCCATTGTTCAGCGCGTCGTAAATATCCATTAGCTGCTCAACACCACCCATGGCCTCGCGATGGGCAATGTCGGCTCGATTATCCCACTCACGACGCAGGGTTTTCCTGCCCTTCAGGTAGTCTTTATACGCTGCCAGCTTTTTCTCTCGCGTAGCCGATTCGCTTCCGTTCACGCTTTGGTATTTGTCGCTTAGCTTTTTCGATTCGGCTTTATACCAAACGTCAAGCCGGTCTTTAACAAGCCCGTATCGCGTATCAGCTTCGCGCATCAGCGCGAGGATTCTTCCTTTCGGTTTTACCGATTCGGCGTGGGCCTGCGCTGCCTGCCTTCGCTCGCCAGGAGAAAGCGATAGGTAGTCGGTTCGTAAGAAATCGCTGTAACCAGACGAAAACCACCTGTCACTGTTTTCTCCGCGCAGCACGTCGATAAAATGCCCGAGTTCATGGCATGTTGTCCTATACGTGCCGCCTATGTTCTCACTGGTCATCTTCGGTATTTTCACAACTAGCTTTGTGATGTCGCCCGTAGATCTGCTAGATGTAACGCTTACGCAGCCATTTCCAGCACCGTATTTAACATCGAAGTCCCCCGGGAGAAGCGGCGATTCGGCGACCTGAAGCATCCGCGAGTAAATCTCACGCACTTTCTGGTCTGCCCCTTCGACGGAGTTGACGGCTTCGAGGAACACGTCGAGCTGCTGTTTTTTCCCTTTGGTGTTTGAGAACTTGCCGGGATATTGGGCTGAAGAAAGCGAAATAAGCGGTTCTGATTGCGCGCTTTCTCTTTCTGCCTGCTTATACTTCTCCGGATGCTTCCACATGTCGTAGTAGGCGTCCGGGTCGTATCCATCGACGGTCATGCCGTCGAAGCCCTCCACGATGCGGCAGTCGCAGTTGCGGTGGTTCGCGTTGAGCGCGTTCAGCTCGGAGTGGTACACGAAGCCGCGCGACGCGAGCATCAGGCAGTACGGGCACGTCGTGGCACCCGTGGGGACGCGCGCGAAGCGCACGCGCTTGCCCAGCTTGCCAGCGTCGGCCTTGCCGAGCGCCGCCATCGTGTCGTTCGCGCCACGTTCCGCGAAGTAGCGCGACGCGTCTGCTATGGCTTTCGTGAAGCCGTCCACGTCTCCGTTTTTCAGCTTCTCCGCCTGGTATCGCGCCGTCTTGTCCACGTATTCTGGGTCGGGCGCGTAGGCGTAGTCCACGTCGGGTAGCTCCACGCCGAGCGCGTCGGCGCTCTCCATGCGCAGGGCGTATGCCACATCCCCGGCTGCTTGCCCGAAATGCGTCCCGAGCACCTGCATCAGCTCGATTGCGTAGTCGCGTGTCAACGCTATGTCAGCGCCGGGGTTCTCGGCGAACCACACGCGCAACGCGGCGTTCGCGGCTTTCTCCGCGTTGCCGCCCTGCTTCTTGATTGCGGCGTTGTACGCGTCGATGACGCGCCTACTCAGCCTCACCGCTGCCCTCCATCATGCCGAACAGCGCGTCCGCGCCACGGTTGCGCCGCAGTTGCGCCTGGATGCGCTGGATGGTCGGCTTGTCGAAGCCCTGCATCTCCCAGAACACGTCGGTCTGCGCGAAGCCCTCGGCGCTCGCGGCGATTTTCACGGCGGCGTCGGCGGTCGCGGCCAGACTCGGCATGCTCGGCGGCAGGAACCGCGCCATGATGTCGCGGTCTCCGTCGGACAGCTCGGAAAGCGAGCGGTTCCGCTTGATTGCCAGCGCCATGAGCGCGATGTCGCGCAGCTCGTCGGCGTTGAACGCGTTCAAATCCTCGGCGCGCCTGATGAGCTTGTCGTTCTGCGCGGCCAACGCGTCGGCGCTCGTGGGGTTCGCGTCGTTGACCACGCCCGTGTCAGTCACGCTCAGACACGAAGCCGCCGCGAACTGCGTGGAAAGCATGCGCAGCATGTCCACGTGCGGCTGAAGCGTGCCCTGGGCGAGCTGGCCGTACTGCGGGATTTGCCCGGTGTCGGGGTCCACGGTACCCAGCATCATCGAGTCGATGTACTTGGCGAACTTCGTGTCGATGAGCGCGTCGTACTGCGCGTCGCTAACGCCCATGAGGTACTTCTGCGGGGACGTGGAGAACTCCAGGCCGATTGTGGCCAGCGTCATCGTGCGGATGTAGCCGCGCGTGAGCGCCCGGACGCTGCGCGTGATGCGGCTCGTGCCGAGCGGCTGCGAGTTGGTCGGCTGGTTGCGCATGACCGTGGCCATGCAGCGCCCCAGGCCGTTCTGCGCGCGCTGCGCGTGCCACTTGCCGTCGTCTTGGCGCGTGACCACCCACGTGGCGTCGTCCGTGTACAGGTTGACCACCTTCGGGCGCGTCTCGCGTTGCATCGCGTCGCGCTCGGTGCCGATGATGGCCATCGCCGCGTCGATGCGCTGGAGCACGCCGTTCCACCGCGCCGCGCTCGTCTCGAACGTGTGGAAGCGGATGGAGCATCCGAAAAGCGGGCTCGGCGCGAGCGTCACGAGGATGCCGCCGTGCTTCAGCTCGTCAATCGCGGCCATGCCGTAGGAACCGACGAGCCGGTTGTCCCGCACGATTGCGTCCAGCTCCGGCACGCTCTCGCCGTTGGCGCTCACGAAGCCATCGAAGCGGCTGCGGTCGGCCAGCGCCGTGACGGCTTTCTCGGGCCAGCAGCACGCCATCTCGAACTTCTGGAGGTTCTGCGGCAGCGCGATGCCCAGGTTGCACTCCCCAGCCGTGACGCGCTGCTCATAGTAGCGCCCCTTCTCGGCGTTCGCAGCCGCGTGCGCCGCATGGATTTCCACCAGTTCGGCGGCCACCGCCTGCTCTCCGGGCGGCAAGCCGATTGCTTGCGCGAATCCCTGGAATCCGTAAATCATCCTATCCTCTGCTTCCTCTCAGGGTTGCGTTTGGAATTGAGAACGCCCCATAGCGCGAGCGATGCCGCGTCTATCGGTATGGGGTTCTCGCCTCCGAACCCCCAGCCCCCGGAGGAGCCGATTTTTCGCCTTGTGGACGTGATTGCGCTGTCGCGGAGGTCGGCCTGCCTGCCGAGCCATTCCAGCTTGCGCTCGTTCACGTGGTCCACGAGCGTCGCGTTCGCGCTGACCACCTGCGCGGCGGTCGGCGTGATTATGTAGTTCACGGGCATCTGCCCGAGCTTGTCCACGAGCGCCTGCGTGTGCGCCTTGCCGTCGATGACGCAGCAGCAGCCGAGCGCCTTGCGCGACGCGATCCACTCGGCGAGCCACCCGAGCCCGAGCGCCATGGTGTCGCGGCGCACCTGCTCGATGTAGACCTTGCCGTCGTGCGCCCTGGCTGCGCACAGGCTGACCTCGCTACCGTCCACGGAGAACTTCACGCCGTAGGCGGCGCGGCCCTGCGTGGGCGGGTTGTCCACGGCCAGGGCCTCGAAGGTGGACGCGGGGATGGCGTAATTCGCCACCATGGCGGTCGGAGACCACCACCCGAGCCGTTCGCGCGCGAACCCGTCGGGGCGCATGGTGTCGCATTCGTTCTGCACGGTGCGCTCCATAATGCGCGTGCCCATGGCCGGGTTCGTCTCGTACCACAGCTCCATGTCGGCAACGTCGATTTGCTCGATGCCGTCGGCCTGGACCGACCACTCCAGCCACCAGATGGAGCCGGGGTCGCCGCTGTGCGCCTTGTCGTGCATGTCCTTGAACACCGTGCCGAGGCACGTGGGCCCCGGCGGCGTGCCAATGTAGATGATCTGAGGCTCGTGGCCTGATGCCGATATGGTCGGCAGCAGGGCCTCCAGCTGGTCGTAGGTCAGCTCCTGCGCCTCGTCCACGATGATTATGTCGTACGTGCCGCCACGTCCGCCGGCGTTGGTGCGCGTCGAGAAGTCGATGCAGCCGCCGCCGTCGAGCTGGATGCTCTCGTAGCCGCGCGCACGCGATATGTGCACGACCTCGGCGGCGATTTCGGGATGCTCGTCCGGGTTCTCGAATATCGCGCACAGCTCCTTGAACATCTTCGCCGTGGTGGACGAGTGGTGCGCGCTGTACAGCACCCTCATGCCGGACAGCGCCATGTTCGTCGCGTACCACCTCGCGGCGTATGACTTGCCGTTCTGGCGCGGCTTGCTTATGCCGATGGTAAGCACGGCGAACTGCGGGTGCTCCCGCGTCCCGACGCGAGCCAGGAACAGCTCCATCTCGTAGCGCTGCGCCTGGTCGAACGTCGCGCCTGCCTCCGCCTCGAACGCCTCGACGGCCTTGAAGCCGTAGCTGAAGTCGTAATGCCCGACAACCTCGAACGTCGGCGTCTGCCTACCCGTTCGCGGCACGCTGCATCTCCTTCAGCGCGACGATGCGCGACTTCTGCGCGCTGTCCACCTGCGCCGGGAAGTACGGGCTGTTCACCAGGTCGGTGAGCTTGATGACCAGCGCCGCGATGTCG
>RHMF01000483.1_pt1 | contig 17073 bp, 12 predicted proteins | sample 5365151 | NCBI WGS metagenome assembly RHMF01 (sample SAMN10266501, study PRJNA497801) | feces metagenome | isolation source: feces | host: Bos taurus | place: China: Prairie of Fairy Mountain | collected 2017-08-14 | reverse complement strand
CAAAGGACAATCGTCCCCCTTGCCAACCTTCAACACAATAACCCCATCTTTTTTACTTGAATAAACACTTTCGCCATTCAAAAGCCCACACTCATACTCCACCTCCAAAACATCACCCTCAACAAACCCCTTGTCTGTATTAGATTCTGTCAAAATCTGAACAAAAACTCCTTCAACCAAACTCATCTTCCAACCACGCCTTTGAGCATAAGCAGAAATTCTCTCTTGCTCTTTGGTTATCATCACCTTATTTGTTTCCATCAAAAGCTTCTCTTCTCGTTCTTTGGCCAAACTAAGTGAATCAATAGACTGCCCACTATTGCTCAAATCCTCTTCCGTATAAGATCTACCACAAGAAGATAAAGCAAAGAACAAACATGAAACAACAAAAAACAATCTACTAAACCTTGTCATACAAACATTTCTCTATCTGTTGTTCTAAAAACGTACAAGTTAATTCTAAGCCAAAGGAAGAAGTACCACCAGCAGCTTGCACATGACCGCCACCTTCCCAATACTTAGCAGCAAACTTATTAACATCAACCTTAGGAGAAAGCGACCTAAAAGACATTCTAATCTTATCTTGACGTTCCGAAAGCAAAGCAGCAAAACGAATACCCTCCATTCGCAAGATATAATTAACCACTCCCTCTAAATCACCTTTCTTAAAATCAAAATTTCTCAACTCTTTCTTCGACACAGCTATGTAAGCAGCACCCTTATCTGGAAAAACCCTCATCTTCTCATTCAACAAATAACCCAACAATCTCAAACGATTCTCTGTCGATAAGTCCATAACTTGTCTTTTAATCGAAGCAATATCAACTCCCTTATCAACCAAGCGAGCAACCACTTCAAATACATCACTGCGAGAACAAGAATGTGAGAAACTTCCAGTATCGGTACAAATACCTACATAGAGACTTGAAGCACATTTCAAGCCAATTCCGTTTTCATTATATGCAGAAAGAATTTTGTAAACCAATTCACAAGTAGAAGAAGCATGGACATCAGAGAAAAGAAGACCTATTTGATCAGGTTCCTCATGGTGATCAATCACAACCTTCTCACACTCCATATCCCTCAAATAATCTTCCAACACCTCACAAGTTCGTGAATACCTTGAAAAATCGAGACATATCAACAAATCCGCCTCATTCAAACGCCTACGAACAAGCTTTTCTCCATTTGAAAAAATAAGATAATCCACCCCTTCAAAATAAGGTTCCATTACAACGGGGTATTCGTTAGGATAAATCACACACACCTTCTTACCCATGTCGGAAAGAAAATGATAAAGTCCCAAAGTAGAACCAACAGCATCACCATCGGGATTAAAATGTCCCACCAACACGATGTCATTTGCTTTTTCTAGCAAACTACTAAAAGCATCAATCTTTTCCTTATCAAAACTCATACCCTCGCAATTAAAACCTATTTATTGGAATATGCAAAGATAGTGATTATTTTTCAGAGAATAAGTGAAGAAAAACAAGAAAAAGACCGCTATTTATCAACAACAAGAAAATAAATTGAAAATTAAGTGTTTTTAGGTGAAAATTCCTCAAAACTATTATCCGAATAGAATATAACAATACGCTTGATTTCTCGCTCAGAAACAAGCACCGGAGAAGACACTTCAGTTTTGGGCTTTTTCTTCGCACGAACGTTCACAACAGGAGGCTCATTTTTCTCTACAAGTTCTCTATTCTCAACATTAGAATCAAACTCCATCGAAAGCTTATCGCTATCCGATTTTTCAAAATTAAGTTCCGACTCATCATCTTTAGGAAACAAAGAAAGATTACCACCAGAACTTGCCGCCTTATCACTCTTAAGCATCTTACCTTCGCCACGCAATAACCAATTTGAATCGATTTGCGGATACCTACTCAAGAGTTTGTTCACAAAATCCAAACTCGGTTTGTTTCTTCCCGAAAGAATGTGTGACACACTCGAAGGTTGCACACCAATATTCTCAGCTAAAGCAACCGCAGTAAGCCTTAAAAAAGACATAACTTCAACAATTCGTGTCTGTATCATAGTTCACTTTTGTAAATCAAAATAATAATACCTTACTTTACATATGTAATAAATTGACACCTCGATCAAGATGTATATTTATTCACATTTGTAATCATATACGATAGTTAAAGGAAATGGTTACATCTTTTCACTATCTTACATTGGAACAATGAGAAGAATATTTTTAATTAAAGCTATTCTTTTACTTTACATTGTTGTAATATATAGTGTATTCGTTATATGAAAACTTAGTTTTAATTTACTTTTGTGAATGATAAAATGTTACAAAAGTATTGAATAACAACTTCTTTTTTAAGTCTTAAATTATTTACATTTGTAAATACGAATACAGAAATAGAGAGTCCGTACATCAGAACAAACTCTCTATTTTCTCAACTTAAAATATGATTCAGAAATATCAAAAACAAGGAATAATCAAACAAAAGAATGTCGGAACAAATGTATGATTTATATCATTAAGATTTCAATACAATTCCGACTATTGATTGATTGCAAAAAAGAAAACAAAGTTTTTTTGAAAAAAAACAAAGAAAAAATCAGAAAAAACAAAGATTTATTTCGGAAAAACAAAGTTTTAATTTTCTAAAACAAAGAATGGGAAAATTAAAACGAAGTTTCAGCGAATTGAAACTTCGTTTTAGTAAAGGGGAAATTTGTTCTAATGAATCTATCTTGCCTTATCCCCTATTTATTAAGCCGTATATTCTTCGATGATTTGTAGTATTGCCTCGGCATAGTTTTCTATCTTTTTCTTGCCTATGCCTTTAATGGTTTCAAGTTCTTCTATGCTTTGTGGCTTTTTTGATACTATTTGCCTCAATGCCTCATTGTTCAAAATACAAAAAGCAGGTAGGTGTTGTTTTTTTGCTTCACTCAATCGCCATTCTTTGAGTGAGGAATACAAATCGTCCAATTCTAATTCTATTTCTTGTTTTGCTTTGGATTCTGTCTTTGATTCTAATTCTTCGACGTATTGTTTATAGCTTCTCCACTCGGTTCTATCACCCTCGGCTATGATTCGGTTTTTCAGAGAGTTCAATTCAACTATGTCAAACGAAGCTTTATTGACATGATTTAGCAATCGGCATTTGAGTTCTATCTCATTACCAAATCGCATCAAGGTTTCTTCTTCTTTTTCTTCCATTTCATCGTTTAATATGTTGGAAAGAGCGTGTAGAAATGTGAATAGAAGGTTCATATTCTTTAAGAAATATTCGCAAGCTTTCAAACAACGTTCCTCAAGGTAGGATTGATTGCCGATTATGCTTTGTAGCTGTAAGATGAATCGCTCACTGACTTGGAATATTTCGCTTTTGATGCTTTGCTCTACAAGTTTAACTTCTTCACTTAGCGAACTTTGATTGATTTTTGCAAAGCTTTGTTTCATCAATTCTTCTTGTTGCTCGGATAGGGATTTGAATGAGAATACTTCTTCGAGGATTTGTATGAGGTAAGCTTGCCTATCTGCCTTGTAGGTGTACTCTGAGGCTTGGTTATCGGCTTGTCGGTTGGAGAAATGACGGACTTGTCTATCGGTTATGACACTTGTGGGATTGAAAGCTTTGGTTAGGCTTACTCCTTTGAGACTTCGACAACGGCTTAAAGCAACATAGTATTGTCCATGGGTGAAAGATTGGTCTGCATCTATGATTGCTTTGTCGAATGTTAGGCCTTGGCTTTTGTGAATGGTGATTGCCCATGCTAAACGCAAGGGATATTGTTTGAATGTGCCGGTTACTCTTTGTGTTATTTCTTTTGTGGTTTTGTTTATCTCATAGCAGACTTTCTCCCATTCGTATGGCTCAACCTCTATCAAGTCTTTGCAATCTTGAAGGCAAACAAGGATTTTATCTTCGCTCAATTCAACTACCTTTCCTATGCTTCCATTGAAGTAGCGTCTTGGTTCGCTATAGTCATTTTTGATAAACATAACCTGAGCCCCTTCTTTGAGAGAGAGAATCTCTTTATTGGGATAGCTTTTCTGTTCAAAGTCGCCATTGATTTGTGCATGGTAGTAGTATGTCTTTTCATCAATTTCCTCAAGTCGCTTTTCGTTGATTGCGTTTGCCTTATGGTTGTGTGTACATAGTATTACACTACCCTCATTCTTCTGATAGAGTGCATCTTCGTTGTGGCAAGCGTTCAGTTTCCTTATGGTGCTTTCGTCAATTTTGTTTTCTCTAACTTGGTTTAGGATTTGGATAAAGTCTTTGTCACTTTGACGATAGATATGGTCAAGTTCTATGGTGTGGAATTGTGATTGTTGCCAAGCGTATGAGGAAAAGAAATATGGGGTTTCATAATAGGGTGAAATCATTTGCCATTCCTCCTCCGGCATAACTGGTGGCAGTTGGCTTAAATCCCCTATCAATAAGAGCTGAACGCCTCCAAAGGGACGGAAAGATTGACGATAACGGATTTTTCTCAACACATAGTCCATCTGATCTAAGACATCGGCTCTCACCATAGAGATTTCGTCTATTATTATCAAATCTAAGCTGCGTATGATGTCGAGTTTGTTTTTCCTAATGCGTTTTGGCTCCATCTTACAGCCGGGAAAATATGGCGAGAGCGAGAGTTGTAGAAACGAATGCATGGTTTGTCCATCGGCATTCAAGGCTGCTATGCCTGTTGGTGCGAGTACGACGAAGCGTTTGCCGAGTGTCTTTGTCAAATTCTTCAAAAAGGTTGTCTTTCCCGTGCCTGCTTTGCCGGTAAGGAAGATATTGCGATGGGTGTTCGCTATATACCTTTCTGCTAATTCTAATTTTAGATTCGTTTCCATTGACTTTGGTTGTTTGATGCGAAAAAAGCAGATTCCACTTTGTTGAGGAATCTGCTTGGAATTATATATAATTTGATTGAAAGGCAGCAAAGCCGGGCATAGTCTTCCTATACTCTTCTTTACTGCGACATCTCGAGTCTTATTTTCTTGAAATGGCTTTCTTAGCTGCTTCTACTATGTTACTTGCCTTCAAACCATATTTCACCATAAGTTCGTCTGGTGTTCCGCTTTCACCGAATTTGTCGTCTATTCCTACAAACTCCATTGGTGCAGGTTGTTTTCTGACTAACAATTGTGCGATGCTGTCGCTCAATCCGCCATTGTATTGATGCTCTTCGCAACCTACAACACAGCCTGTCTTTGCTACAGAACGCAAAATCGCTTCTTCGTCCAATGGTTTTATGGTGTGAATATCTATAACCTCTGCACTGATTCCTTCACTCTCCAATATCTTGGCTGCTTCCAAAGCTTCCCATACCAAATGTCCTGTTGCAATCAAGCTAACGTCTGTTCCCTCGTTCAACATCAAAGCTTTACCAATTTCAAACGGCATATCCTCAGGTATAAACACTGGAACCTTTGGACGACCGTAGCGAATGTAAACTGGACCTTTGTATTCAGCGGCTGCAATCGTTGCTGCCTTGGTTTGATTGTAGTCACAAGGATTTAGAACTACCATATTAGGTAACATCTTCATTAGTCCTATGTCCTCCAATATTTGATGTGTTGCTCCATCTTCTCCAAGTGTGATACCAGCATGTGAACCGCCTATCTTAACATTTGTATCTGAGTAAGCTACTGCTTGACGTATTTGGTCGTAAACCCTACCTGTTGAGAATGCTGCGAAGCTTGAAGCAAATGCTATCTTACCACTGAGTGCCATTCCTGCGGCTATGCCTATCATATCGGCCTCTGCTATTCCGCATTGTATCATTCTTTCAGGAAATTCTTTGGCAAAAGCGTCCATTTTTACCGAACCAATCAAATCAGCACACAATGCAACAACTTCACTGTTGCGTTTGCCTGCCTCCAAAAGTCCGTCGCCAAATCCGGAACGTGTATCCTTATTGCCTAATACTTGATATTCTTTCATTTTGCTAAGTTTATGCTTGTTGTTTTTTTGGATTCTATCTTAAATTCTTTGATTTGCGTATTTGTTGTCTTGGTTGAGTTGCCCGCTCTGACAACTACCATATACTGTCCGGGCAATAGGCTGATTGTCTCATTGATTCGTCTCTCGTCAAGGTTACATACCCAACGTGTTTCTTCACTATCTTTGAGGAAAATGCAGCCTAACATATTTTGTTTCCCCTTATTAAGTGTCAAAGTGCCACATTGAGGGATTTCTATGGTGGTTGTTGAACTCTGACCTATCTCTACGTTCTCTATTTTCAAACGTGGCTTGGTCAATATCTCTAAGTCATATTTCCCAACCAAATATCTCTCAGGCGTATTCAGCTCTTGAACATTAACAACTTCCAATTTACCAGCTTCCCTCACTATTACAGATGGTTTCATCGTGCTTTTCTCATCACCAGTTGTGATTATCATATTGCCCTGAGGGGCTTTGATTGGAATAATTGTATGACGTCCCGGATTAAGTTTTACATTTTCTTGCTTGACAGGTGGAATTGTATGTACTACAATGTCATAATCTATCAATGGGTCCAAGACCAATGTATCTGATAAACCTTTGCCGTTGAATGTATGCATAAATGTGTAACGCAGTTTTTTACTTTGAGCATCATAAAAAGTCATAGGAACATTCGTTTCACTCGCTTCCATATAGGCATCTAAGATATTAACTTGAGATGTCGTATTATCCAATGCTTGATAAACTATATCGTTCAATGCCTTAGAAAATTCTATCTCATTGGTTGCCTCATAGTAAACGCCGGCACACTTAAAGGTTTCTCTCATTCCTTTTCCTATGCCTATTATGAATGGTTTTAGAAATGCTCCTTGCTTTTGTAATTGTTCAGAAGCTGCACACACATCACCAGAACACTCGTCTGTTCCATCTGTTATCAAGACTATTATGTTTCGACAATTATCACAATCCGGGAAATCTTTAACACATTTTTCCAAAGTAGAGGCTATAGGAGTTGTACCTTTTGGAACAAGGGCTTTAAGTTTAGCTTTGATTTGTTCGGTATTGTCTGCCGAGAAACTAACTTCCAAACGAGTATCATCACAATCTTGTGGCGGATAATCCTTCGTATGTCCGTATGCTCTCAAAGCCATTTCCACTCCATGCCTATCGGAAAGTGTATCAACAATGTTTGATAACAGATTTTGAGCTATTTTTATCTTCGTATTGCTTTGCCACATGCCGTACATACTGTTTGAACAGTCCAAAATGAATAGAATACGTGTTGTTTGGAAAGCATTTTTCTTCGTTACCTTCACCCCTTTTGGTTGGGCTGAAAGCATACCGAATACTCCCAAACACAATACTAAAAACAATATTCTTTTCATTCTTACAATGTACTTCATAAACAAAGCCACTTATTCATTAATAATCACCAAGCGTTTCTTTCAATTGAGCCAAAGCCTCTGCTGCTTGTTCATTGCTTGGAGGTGTTCCATGCCATTTGTTTTTGTTTTGCATAAAATCAACTCCATAACCCATTTGTGTACGCATCAAGATAACGATTGGCTTTCCTTGTCCTGTTTTAGATTTAGCAAGTTTCAAGCCATCAACTATTGCTTGCATATCATTTCCTTCTGCCTCAACAACTTCCCACATAAAGGCTTCAAACTTTGCTCTAAGATTTCCCAAAGAACAAACCTCGTCTGTAGAACCATCGATTTGAAGGTTGTTTACGTCAATTGTTGCAATTAGATTATCAACTTTGTTTGCTCCAGCAAACATTACTGCTTCCCATATTTGTCCTTCTTGCAACTCACCATCGCCATGCAAAGAGTATATCAACTTATCGTCACCATACATCTTCTTTGCCAAAGCTGCACCCACTGCTACAGAAAGTCCTTGTCCCAAAGAACCAGAAGCTTGTCTTACTCCAGGCAATCCATCATGTATACTTGGGTGTCCTTGTAAACGAGTTCCTATTCTACGGAATGTAGCCAACTCACTAACAGGGAAGTATCCACGTCTTGACAAAACGCTATACCATACTGGTGAAATGTGACCATTAGAAAGGAAGAACATATCCTCTCCTCGTCCCTCACGAGTAAAGTTTTCCACATTCAAATCCATTACTTCGAAATACAATGCCGTCATAAAATCTGCACAACCCAAACTTCCACCCGGGTGTCCGCTTTGACAAGCATTTACCATTCTGATAATATCGCGTCTAACTTGTGTAGCGATATCTTGCATCTGCTTTACATCTGCCATATCTTTTCCTTCTTGTTTTTCAAAGTGCAAAGGTAGTCATTTTTTTTCAATCTTTGATTATCTGAAACAAAGTAAAATAATATCTACAAAACAAAAAAACCGACCTTGTTTCAAATAGGAACGTTGGTCGGTTTTTTTTAGATTTATTAAAACGAATCTTTACTCTGTTTTATCGTAGCAACATAAATGAGCCTTTTTGGTTGTGGAGTTTTCCTTCTAAGTCTTTGAAACGTATTATATAATAATAACCTCCTTGTGGTGCGTCTCCGTTTTTTGTAACTCCGTTCCACCCTTCTCTTATATCGTTTGTGCTAAACATTAACATGCCATTACGATTGTAAATATCCATTCTGTAATCACTAACTTCTGCAAAAGCTGGCTTGAATATATTGTTTGTTGCCTCTGAAGGAGTAAAGGCGTTTGCAATAAATAGTTTCGTTCTTACAGTATCTACAACTGATGTACTTGGACTATTTTTAGATTCTATGTTGTTTTCTACTACTTGTTCAACATTTGGTTTTGATGCCTTGATTTCGGTTTTTGGCATCATGGTTTGTGTCTTTAGGTTTGTTGTTTCAGATGCTGTGGTGCTTTTTTGTTCTTTTGTAGTTGTATTTTGAGTTTGGGTTTCAAGCGATTTTGCTTCTATGGATTTTGTTTGTTGATTTGAAGAAAACTCAGTCTTCGTTTCGTTTTGCTGAATCTTTGTTTCAGTAAATTCTTTCTTCGTTTCAATTTGCTGAATCTTCGTTTCGTTTTCTACGTTTTGAAATGCTATATTTTCAACATTTTCGTTCTTTTCAACATCTTGTGATTGTGTTGATATAGTATTTGTTTTTGTTGTTGCAACACTGCTTTCGCTCTTGCTTGGAGTAAGCAACAACACACCGACAAGGCCTACCAATAATGTCGATGTTGCTATCACTGCTCCCGTTAGATATGATATTTTTGGCTTTGCTACCTTTTGCGATATATTTTCCCACATCTGTGCATTAGGTTTTTCTTCGTATGATTGCATACGCTCTCTAATGCTTTCAAAATTCTTATCCATATCTTCCATTTCTATAATTGCTTTTATTTTATATCACTCTTACTATTTGCTATCTAAGGTTTTATATTCAGTTTCTCTAATTTCTCTTTAAGCATTTTTTTTGCTCTGAAATTCAATCCTCTTAATGTAGCTTGATTTGCTTGCCACATTTCTGCCAATTCGGAATAACTATATCCCTCTATTTCGATTAAATTGAATACTATGCGACATTCCTCTGGCAATTCGTTGATTTGTTTTAATAGTTCCTCTGTTGATATGTTATCAACTTGCACCGGTGTGTTGGGAATGAGCTCATACTCTGTTTGTTCTGCAAAGAAATGTGATTTATCGTAACGATAGTAATTCAAAGCGCAATTTACAAACAAGCGTCTAAGCCAACCTGCTAACGAACCCTTGAATGAATACTTCGGCAACTGCTCATAAACTTTCACAAAGGCTTCTTGGAATATATCCTCTGCATCTTCGCGAGATCTCGAATAACGAATACAAAGACCAAAAAGAGTTGGCGAGTATTTGTCATAGAGTTGTTTCTGTGCAGTAGCGTCCTTTTTAAGACACTTCTTTACTATTTCTTCGTCTGTAAGTTCCATTTCAAACCTAAGACACTATTAAATGCAAATTCGTTTTAGAAAAGAGTGTTTTTTTTGAAAAAAGAAAAGATACGACATCTATAAGCCGGGTTCTGTCGGATTCGAAAAATCGAATCGTTCTATCATTAATCTACTACTTGCCTTACGACAAGTCTCTAACGACCTACCCCTCAGAAATGACGAGACGAGCAGCCTCTATCTGATATACTTGGTCTTTCAACTCATAAGGTTTACCCGCTCAACATATCACTACGCTAAGCCGTGAGCTCTTACCTCACATTTTCACCCTTACCTATTTGCATAGGCGGTTATTTTCTGTGGCACTATCTGTCAGGCTTATCAACCTGCCTACCCGTTAGGTAGTATGATGCTCTGTGTTGCCCGGACTTTCCTCTCCGAATCAATGATTCGCAGCGATAGAACAATGCCGTATCTTTATCAATTCTTATTCTTTTTGTGCAGCATTGGCAGCACGTTTTCTTGCTATTTCGTCTAACAAGATTTTTCTTATCCTTAAGTGGTTCGGAGTGATTTCTAAGTATTCGTCTTCTGCAATATACTCCATTGCTTCTTCCAATGAGAATTTCTTAGCTGGTGCTATATTCACTTTTTCATCAGCTCCGGCAGAACGCATATTGGATAGTTTTTTGGTGATGGTTAGATTGATAACAATATCATCTGGTCTCAAGCCCTCGCCAACAACCATTCCTGTATATATTTCTTCTCCTGGTGATACAAAGAATGTACCTCGGTCTTGCAATTTATTGATTGAGTATTCTATTGCAGTACCTGTTTCTTTTGCTATCAAAGCTCCCATTCTTCTACCGCCTATCTCACCCTTCCAAGGCTCATAACCTTTTAAGCGGCTTGCCATTATAGCTTCTCCTTCTGATACTGTAAGAACGTTATTTCTCAAACCAATGATTCCTCTTGAAGGTATGGTAAATTCTATGTGGCTTCTATCGCCTTGAGCCTCGATTGAATCAATTTCACCCTTACGCATAGTAACCAATTCTATCACTTTACCAGCAAATTGTTCGGGAACGACTATCGTTAATTGCTCAACTGGTTCACATTTTTGGCCATCGATTTCCTTAATGATAACCTTAGGTTGTCCAACTTGCAATTCATAGCCCTCACGTCTCATTGTCTCTATAAGGATTGAAAGATGCAGAATTCCACGTCCATAAACTATAAGACTATCTGGAGAATCTGTTTCTTCTATTCTTAAAGCCAAATTCTTTTCTAACTCAGAGAACAAACGCTCACGAAGATGGCGAGATGTTACATACTTACCATCTTTGCCGTAAAAAGGAGAATTGTTGATTGTAAACAACATACTCATCGTTGGATCATCGACTTTGATCGGTTTTAGCGGCTCTGGGTTTTCTAAATCGCACACACTATCACCTATATCGAAGTTTTCCAATCCCAATATTGCACAAATCTCTCCTGCTTCCACAGGTGTCTTTATCTTTTCTTTTGCTAAGCCTTCGAAAACATAGAGTTCTTTTATCTTTGAACGAACTTTTTCGCCATCAACCTTAACAAGAGTTACGTCTTGTCCTGCAACAAGAGATCCTCTGTGCAAACGACCAACGGCAATTCTTCCAACGTATGAAGAGTAATCCAAAGAAGAAATCATCAATTGTGTATTTCCTTCTTCAGTTTCATAAGCTGGAATGTGTTCAATTATCATATCCAAAAGGTAAGATACGTCCTCTGTTTGGTTTTGCCAATCTTCACTCATCCAACCTTGCTTTGAAGAGCCATAAACAGTAGGGAAATCCAATTGTTCTTCGGTTGCTCCAAGTGAGAACATCAAATCAAATACCTTCTCTTGTGTTTCTATAGGGTTACAATTTGGCTTATCAACCTTATTTATTACCACAATAGGTTTAAGATTCAAATCAATTGCTTTCTGCAAAACGAAACGTGTTTGAGGCATTGGTCCTTCAAAAGCATCAACTACAAGAAGTACACCATCAGCCATATTAAGCACTCGTTCAACTTCTCCTCCGAAATCACTGTGACCTGGAGTGTCTATAATGTTTATCTTATGTCCCTTATATCTAATCGAAACATTCTTAGATAAGATTGTGATTCCTCTTTCACGCTCTAAGTCATTGTTATCTAAGATTAGGTCTTTTGTTTCTTGGTTTTCACGGAACAGTTTTGCTTGATGCAACATTCTGTCCACAAGAGTCGTCTTACCATGATCGACGTGTGCTATAATGGCTACGTTTCTTATGTTTTGCATTGTTGTTTGTATTTTATCTTACTCTTATTGTATGTTATCTATATCTTTTTGTGCTCTTAGCCAATTAGTTGTTCTTTTATCTCTTCTACTGCTTTGGCAATTCCGGTTGCGTCTTTTCCACCTGCTGAGGCAAAGTGTTTTTGTCCACCACCGCCACCTTTGATATTTTTAGCAGCTTGTCTTAGTATTGCAGAAGCATCTTTGCCTGCTGCAACCAATTCATCGCCTATCAAAAGTGTCAAAACAACCTTATCATTTTGCACTCCATGTGCTACAAAGCATATTTTACCAAATTCGCTCTTGAATTTGAATGCTATATCCTTAACCATATCGGCATTTAAGCTACTACACTCTAATTCTAAGAAGTCAATATCGCCACATTTCTCCACTTTATTCTTCAACAAATCGGCTAATTGCATAGCTTTTTCTTTGTGAAGTTTTTCCAACTCGGCTTTCAATGCTGCATCTTCATCGATAAGTTTCTTGATTGATTGAACAATATCTGGACTTGCTGCAAAGAATGAGCGTATGTTTTTCATTGTATCGGCTACTGAGTTGAAGTATTCTTCGCAAACCTCTGCTGTAACAGCTTCAATTCTTCTCACACCTGCTGCAACGGCTGTTTCACTCATTATGTTCAACATTCCAATTCTTCCTGTTGATTTTGCATGAGTACCACCACATAGTTCTATACTTTCACCAAAGCGAACACATCTAACCTTATCGCCATACTTTTCACCAAACAAAGCCATCGCTCCCATTTCTTTAGCCTCTGCTATTGGTATATTGCGGAAATCTTCCAAAGAATAGTCGGCTCTGATTGCTGCATTTACCAAACGTTCTACCTTTCTTATTTCTTCATCAGTCAGTTTTGAAGGGTGAGAAAAGTCAAATCTCAACTTAGTATCGTCCACATAAGAACCTTTCTGTTCAACATGCATTCCAAGCACTTGACGCAAAGCATGGTGCAAAAGGTGTGTTGCAGTGTGGTTTGCTTCGGTTGCAAGACGTTTTTGCTTATCTACAACCATTCTGAATGGCTTATCTATAACCGATGGTAATTGTTTTACAATATGTACCGTTAGTTCATTCTCTTTGCGTGTATCGATTATGCTTGTCTTTCCGCCTTCGTTTTCGATATATCCTTTATCTCCAACTTGACCTCCCATTTCGGCATAGAACGGAGTCTTATCAAAGACTAATTGATACAAGGTAGCGGTTTTTGTTGTTACCTTTCTATATCTCAACAATCGGCTTTCGGTTTCCAAAGTGTCATATCCAGCAAATTCTCCTAAGCCTTCAAATTCCTCAACCTCTACCCAATCTTCAGCAGAACTTTTAGCTGCATTTCTCGAACGTTCTTTTTGTGCAGCAAGGTTCTTTTCGAAGCCGACCATATCAACAGTGTATCCCTTTTCTTGAGCCATCAATTCGGTCAAATCCACAGGGAATCCATAGGTATCAAACAGTTCGAAAGCAAAGTCGCCATCTATGATTTTATCTTGTTTTTGTGATACATACTTTTCAAATTTCATTATACCGTTTGAAAGAGTACGTAGGAATGATTGTTCTTCTTCACGAATTATCTTTTCGATTAGGTTTTGTTGAGCTTTTATTTCCGGATATTGTTCTCCCATTTGCTCAACCAAGATTGCGACCATATCGCACAAGAATGGTTCATTGAATCCTAAGAAAGTATATCCGTAACGAACAGCTCTTCTTAATATTCTTCTGATTACATAACCTGCTTTGGCATTTGATGGTAATTGTCCATCTGCTATTGCGAAACAAACCGCTCTTATGTGGTCTGCACAAACTCTCATCGCAATATCTTTATCCTCTTCACCCTTTCCGTATGCTACCGCAGCTTTTTGGCTTAGGTGGTTTATCATTGGTTGGAACACATCGGTGTCATAGTTTGACTTTTTGCCTTGAAGCACCATACAAAGTCTTTCAAAGCCCATTCCTGTGTCTATATTTTTTTCCTTCAATGGCACAAGGCTTCCGTCTGCCATGCGATTGAATTCCATAAACACCAAGTTCCAAATCTCTATCACCAAAGGATTGTCCTTATTGACTAAATCTCTACCATTAACCTTTGTTTTGTCGTCGGCATCTCTCAAATCGACATGTATTTCCGAACAACCGCCACAAGGACCGGTCTCTCCCATTTCCCAGAAGTTATCTTTTTTGCTTCCGAATATGATTCTGTCCTCTGCAATCCATTCTTTCCAATATTCATAAGCCTCTTGGTCTGCTTGCAATCCCTCTTTTTCATCTCCACCAAAGACTGTAACATAGATAATATCTTTGTCAATTCCGTAAACCTTTGTAAGCAATTCCCAAGCGTAAGCTATGGCTTCTTTCTTAAAGTAATCGCCGAAAGACCAGTTGCCAAGCATTTCAAACATTGTGTGATGGTATGTATCACGACCAACTTCTTCCAAGTCGTTATGCTTACCGCTTACACGCAAACATTTTTGTGAATCGGCAGCACGAAGAAAACTCTTGGTAGAATTGCCAAGGAAGATATCCTTAAATTGATTCATTCCAGCGTTTGTAAACAACAATGTAGGGTCATTTTTAACTACGATTGCCGATGAAGGTACTATCGTATGAGATTTGGAAGCAAAAAATTCCAAAAACTTATCTCTTATTTCTTTCGACGTAATCATATGTGATTGATTTTTTATTTCAATAAAACAATATCAAGTTTCAAAAAAACTAAATCTTCGTTTCAGCAAACTGAAATCAAGTTCTAAAAATACAAAATCAAGTTTCAGAAAATTGAAATCAAATCTTAGTTTTCTTGAAATTTGATTAAATTTCTTCAAGAGGTGCAAATTTACAAAAAAAACTTCGATTCAAAGAAGTAGATACATACAAAAAGCGACAAAGACTTGCTATAAATAGCCTCCTTGTCGCTTTTGTTTATTGTTTTACGCCTAAAAGCGTTACACTCAAAGCCTTTTCACTATTGTTCTACACCGTTTAAGAATACTCTTTCAACCTTATTTGTTCCGTAATAGTAAGGAATGTATTCTAATGTAGGAATGTCTTTTGTTATATAGAAGTTTGCTTGTTTTCCTCTTGCTATTGAACCATGTGTTTTGCTCAATCCCATTGCGTAAGCAGAGTTTATGGTTGTTGCATTCAAAGCCTCTTGTGGTGTCAAACGATAATTCACACATGCAAAAGTCATTACCATTTGCATATTTCCACTTGGTGAACTTCCAGGGTTAAAATCCGATGCCATAGCCACAGGTAAGCCTGCCTCAATCATTTTTCTTGCTGGCGAATAAGGCATATTCAAGAAGAAGGCTGCCCCAGGTAAGATGGTAGGCATTGTTTTCGATGATTTCAATGCTGCAATTTCTTTATCACCTACGCATTCTAAATGATCAACAGACAATGCTCCATGTTTAACTCCTACTTCTATTCCTCCAGAATAATCTAATTCATTAGCGTGTATTTTAGGTACCATTCCAGCTCTTACTCCTGCTTCAAGCATTCTGTCAGTTTCTTCAACAGTAAAAAATCCTGTATCACAGAATACATCTATAAAGTCAGCCAATCCTTCTTTTGCCACAAGAGGTATCATTTCCTCTATCACCAAATCAACAAAGGCTCCTTGGTTTCCTCTATATTCCATAGGGACTCCATGTGCTCCAAGGAAATTTGCACGAATTGTTAGCGGCGATGCTTCTTTCAATCGGCGGATTACTCTCAACATCTTAAGTTCTGCCTCTGTTGTCAAGCCATATCCTGATTTGATTTCAACAGCTCCTGTACCCATTGATGCGATTTCCTCTAAGCGTTTCATTGCATCTTCAAACAACTCTTGCTCACTTGCTTCTTGCAATCTTTTAGCTGAGTTTAGAATTCCTCCTCCACGCTTTGCAATTTCTTCATAGCTTAATCCGCGAATCTTATCTATGTATTCGATTTCTCTCGAACCTGCATATACTAAGTGTGTATGTGAATCGCAGAATGATGGTAAAACGAAACGTTGTTTTGCATCTACTATTTTGTCAGCTAAAGTCTCTTTCAAGTCTTCCATTTTACCGAAGTCTGCAATCTTATCTTCTTCTACAATCAAGTAAGCATTGTCTAAAGATTGCACCTCTGCCATTGCTGCTCCGCAAACTGCCTCACAAGGATTCTCTTCTACCTGAATAAGGCTCTTTATGTTGGTTACAAGTGTTCTCATATCTATTTTTACTTTTTATTTAATTCCTATTGATAATGTCATTCCAAATTGTGGTGTTATGGCATCATAGCCATAAGATGCGAATGGTTGAATTCTTGCAGACAAATCTTCGTTTATATTGAAGTCAAACAAATGTCCGTAAACCATAGCATCGACTATATTGAGCAGATATACTGCTCCAGTAACTATAATTCCTAATTGAAAGTTTTTATTGTAAGCCTCGTGTAAAGATAATATGCTTTCGTCGCTATAAGAGGCGTAATCGTGAAGTAATTCCGAAGTATTACCATTCAAACGATTGAAGTACTCGTTCTTAAATTTGATTGAATTGCGGTAATTGTCTATTGCAATATAGGTAGTTGTTGCTCCAAGCGCATAGATTATTGGAACCTTCCACGCTTGTCGGTTATATACCTGTCCCATTCCAGGAAGTACTGCAGAGTATATTGAAGCACGTTTCGCAGAATGAGGTTTTGAGATTTCCTCTACTCTTTGAGCATAACTCGTTTGAGTAAACAAAAATCCTAAAAGTAATAATACTGCTATCCTTCGTGCTTTCATCTTTCTATCTTCCGCTTTCGAGCAATTCCATTATGCGTTCAAAATCCTTATCATTCTTAAACGCAATGGTTATCTTGCCTTTTCCTCTTTGCGAACGCATTATTTCGATTGAGGTATCCAACAAGGAGGATAGTGATTCTTTTTTCGATAAATGATAATCTGGAAGTTGTTTCTTTGTCTTTGACTTTGGTTGATTTTTTTCTTTGTTT
>RHMF01000588.1_pt1 | contig 17120 bp, 19 predicted proteins | sample 5365151 | NCBI WGS metagenome assembly RHMF01 (sample SAMN10266501, study PRJNA497801) | feces metagenome | isolation source: feces | host: Bos taurus | place: China: Prairie of Fairy Mountain | collected 2017-08-14 | reverse complement strand
ACCGGTGATGCTGCCGAGATGGCCAACAGCATCATCGAAGGCTTTGCTTACAGCGCTGTTGAGTATGCTGTAGAACTGCCCAAGCTGATCAGCGACATCGCTGCCATCAACCCCGATGCTGTTATCGTGATTGTTGGTATGTACAACCCCCTGGAAGGCACTTCCATTGTTATCGAAGGCGCAACCATCGAAATCAGCGAATATGTGGATTACCTGGTTGCCGGCGTTGATGTGCATGGCCTTGCTTACTCCCTGCTCAGCGGCGACAGTATCTATGTAGCTGTTGAAGATGTTGCCACTATCAACACCGACACTGAACTGGGCATGACCGAACTGATTGGTTTGATTGGCAGCGGTTTCGAGGCCCTGAATCCCAGCGCTGCCGGCGACGAGACCATTATGGTTGCTCTGGCTAACGCACTGAATGTTACTTATGTTCCCGCCGAAGAAGAACCCGAGTACACCCTGGGCGACGCTGACAACGACGGCGTTGTAACTCTGCTGGACGCACAGACCATTATGCAGAACTATGTTGGCGAAGAAGTAGCAATTAACCTGGGCGTTTGCGACCTGGACGGCGATGGCATTGTTGGTCTGCTGGATGCACAGCTGATTATGCAGCTGTATGTTGGCGCAATCGACAAGTTCCCCGTTGAACAGTAAATCTGTGTTTTATAAGAAGGAGTAAAAAAATGAAAAAAATTATTACTCTGCTGCTGGTTGTAGCACTGCTGGCTACCTGCATGGTTACTTCCGCCTTTGCAGCAAAAACCGGTGATACTGTATCCGTCAGCTTCACCGTTTCCAACCCCGGCGCATCTACTTTCGGCGCAAAGATTAACTATGATAAGTCCGCCCTGGAACTTGTGTCCATTGAGGCTGGCAAGCTGACTTCCGGCGGCCTGTTCACTGCCAACGTAAAGACCGGCAAGGTTGCTTATGTTTCCACCGACAACATCACCGGCTCCGGCACAGTGTTTGTTGCCAAGTTTAAGGTTCTGAATGCTGCAGAAGCAGGCAAGACCTACAATGTATCTGCTTCTGTTGACGGCGCAAACACCGTCAACGCCAGCGGCCAGAAGGTCAGCTTCTCCATCTCCGGCGGCTCTGTGAAGGTTGACAAGGTCTGCGCCCATAAGTGGAGCAGCTGGAAGACCACCAAGGAGCCCACCTGCGGCGAGGCCGGCACCCAGAAGCGTACCTGCTCTCTGTGCGGCAAGGTAGAAACCCGCTCCATCGCTGCCACCGGCAACCATACCTGGGGCGAATGGACTGTAACGACCGCTCCCACCTGCTGCAATGCCGGTGAGGAAACCCACACCTGTTCCGTCTGTGGTGCTACCGAGACCCGGGAAGTAGCCGCTACCGGCCTGCACAACTGGGGCGAATGGACAGTGGTAACCGCAGCAACCTGCTCTGCTGAAAAGACCCGCACCTGTGCGGACTGCGGTGAAGTAGAGACTGCTGCTGTTGAAAAGCTGGCACACACCTGGGGTGCATGGGAAACCGACGGTGAAAAGCACTGGCATACTTGCTCCGCTTGCGGTCACACCGAAATGGGCGAGCATGACTATGTAAACGGCACTTGCTCCGTCTGTGGCGCTGCTGAACCCGGCGAAGACAAGGCTGGCTTCCCCTGGTGGATTATCTTGATCATTCTGCTGGTAGTGGCAGCTGCAGTTGCAGTATACTTCTACCTGAAGAATAAGAAGAAATAATTACCTTTCCTATAAAACAAACGGCAGGTGGTTCGCCACCTGTCGTTTGTTTTTGTCAAAAAAATAAGCGAGGGCGGCCGGGGGAGGGCGTCCTCGCTTGTCTGCAATTATATGGTTTTTTTGCCGCCTTCCAGCCGTTCCAGCGCCCGGATGAGCCGGGGGCGGTTGTACCGCTGAATGATGGCAAAGATCAGATTGCCGATTGTGGCAAGGCAGAAACAGATAACGCCGCCCAGCCCGGGCCATATTTTGAGGAATGGAAGACAAAGTACGATTAGTTGATAATGAACGATCTCCGCCACGCAGGTTTCCTGAATGAGCCGGCGCAGGTTTTCTTTGTCCGGCTTTACGTTGACTTTCTTTTCGTACATATCCTTGTGACGCTTGCTGGCATCCGGCACCCGGTCTTTCCACTTTTTCACCCGGAGTTTTCGATAAACCTTGCCGCTTTTCTCCCAGGAAAAGGGCCGGAAGGGGAACTTATCCCACAAAAACCATTTCCGGTCATATAAATTGCCAATATAGCGCATAACGATGCCTGCAATGCTTGCGTGCAGCGCACACTGGAAAAATGCTTTCACGGGTGTCCCCTCCTTTCGTAGAGTAGAATAGCCTATAATTATGAAAGAATTGTTAAAGCATAAAAGATTTCTTGCGATTTTTCTCAAAAATGGTAAAATAAAAGAAAAAGGGGGTCGGGCTATGATCAATACTACCTTGTGCTATATTTTGGATGGCACAAAAGTGCTGATGCTCCACCGCACCAAAAAGGAAAAGGACATCAATAAGGATAAATGGATCGGCATCGGCGGCAAATTTGAAGGCTGTGAAAGCCCCGACGAATGCCTTTTGCGGGAAGCCTGTGAAGAAACGGGTCTGACCCTTACCGAGTATGCCTGCCGGGGCGTAGTGACCTTTATTACAGAAAACGATCACACCCAGGATCAGCATATGTATTTGTTCACTGCCACCGGTTTTGAAGGCGCGCTGAAAGAATGCAGCGAAGGGGATCTGCAGTGGGTGGAGCGGGACTTTTTGGATGGCCTTCCCAAATGGGAGGGGGACCAAATCTTTTTGGACCTTTTGTGGAAAGGCGCACCCTTCTTTCTGCTGACCCTGCGCTACAACGGGGATAAACTGGTAAGAGCGGTTCTCAATGGTAAGGTAATAAAGCCAGTTTAGCATAAAGAAAGAGAATATTCCGGCGAAAGGCTGCCTTTGGGTAGCCTTTCTATTTTTTATAGGCAGAGGGTAGTTTGCCGGTGGCTTGCTTAAAGGTCTTGGTAAAATAAGATAGATTGTGAAAACCGCAAAGGGTGGCTGTTTCTGTGACAGTCTTTCCGGTGGAAAGGAATTCTTTTGCCTTTTCGCAGCGGTAGTTGTTTAAGTATTCAATGACGGTTTGACCGGTCAGTTTTTTGAAAGTCTTGCAAAGGCCGCATTTTTCCATATAAATGGCCCGGGAAAGGTCATAAAGGGTGATTTGCTCCCCGAAATGTTCCCGCAAATACCGAATGGCGCTGCGAACACCCTCCGCTGCCGGGGTGTTGCGGGTGCTTTGCTGGGTGGCGACGGTGTGCCGGTTTCGCAGGCAAATCAGCAGGTTCGCAACGGCAATTTGCAGTTTTGTCACCTGGCAGGGGTCTTCCGGGTGCTGCTCCAGGGCAACCACTTCCAAAATGGCTTTTTCCATTTCTTCGTCCCGAAAGGCTGTTTCAAAGTGAAATTGCTGATAAGGCAAGTTTGCCATCCGGCAGAAGGGGTCAGCCAATATAAGGCAGTGGTAAGTAAGGGCGGTGTCGGTGCCGGTAAAGTGAACCTGGTTGGAATTGACAACAATAATATCTCCCTTGCGGAACGGATACCTCTCTCCGTCCAAGAGGACAAACCCTTCCCCTTCCACACAAAGTTGGATTTCCGGGTTGTCGTGCCAGTTGGTGGCCTGGCTGGGACGGTCAAACCGCCGGTGGATGTGCAAAAACGGAATGCAGGGAAGCAGGGGCCCTTCGCTGTGGTATTCTTCATATCTTGTTTCCATAAGCACCTCTTTGCAAGATTGTGTTAATTTTAATCAATATACCGCCTATGAAACCGGGCGGGTAGATAATATAATAGCAATATACCACAGATAAAACGATTATGCAACAAGGTGATGCTATGGATTGGATATCCCAACTTTTTGGGGTCGGTGCAATGTTCTGCTTGTTTCTTATCTACCAGCAAAAAAGCAGACGGAATATTTTGTTATGTAAATTAGGCGGGGATATCTGCTGGGTGGTCCACTACTTGTGTTTGGGCGGTGTTGCCGGGGCAATTCCCAACGGCCTGGGCATTTTCCGGGAATTGGTATTCATCCACCGGAAGCATAAAAAATGGGCATCCTGCGTGTTTTGGCCCTGTTTGTTTATTCTGGCAGGCTGGGGGCTTGGCATCAGCACCTTCCGCAGTCCCATCAACATCCTGCCCATAGCGGCCTCCACCTTTGTTACCGTTTCTTTGTGGCTGGATAATCCCCGGCTTACCAAACTGATCAGTTTGCCGGTCTGCGCCGCCTTTTTCCTCTATGATCTGTCTATCGGGTCCTATGTGGGTATGGTCAACGAAAGCATTTCTATTTTTTCCATTGCGCTATCATTTATAAAGGAAGGGAAACAAAAATGAGCAAAAAAGTCTTCTCAAAAGATATTGAAACAACTAAGGAATTGGTGATTACCCCCGGCGCGCCCATCGAAAATGTGGCAAAAACCATCAAGGCCGTCACGGATGGCCCTCTCTATGAAAAAGGGGCGGCCTTTGCCCAGGAGATAGAAGATCAGTTTGTGGCGGATTTTGAAAAGCCCGGGGATAAAATGGCCCACGTTTCCACCTTCTTAGTGGTGGGCGACACGGTGTATATGACCTATTATGCCAACACCAAAGAGCCTTCCGAGGACCCCAAAAACCAAACCGCCCGGTTAGTCTATGCCAAGGTAGACGATATGGAAAACAAGACCTTTTTGGACTTGCAGACCACCGGCGATCTGGTGGGCGACAAGGTTATTGATATGGTCTACGATACCATCCTGATGCAAAAGGACGAGGACACCCTTTATGTCCTCTGGACCGCCCGCACAACAGAAGAAAACTACTACCGCTTCTACTGCCCCTTCACCATTTCCACCAAAACACTTGGGCAGGTGAGCGTAAACCGCTTTAAGGTGGGCGATGTGGTCAATGATTTTTCCGTTAGCGGCATCCGCTCTGCCCTGGCAGAAAAGGGCATTCCCTGCAAAAAGATGTATTCTGACATCGGCATTATGCAAAAACTTTCCTGCCGGGTGGAAGATGGCGTTCCCTACTACTATTCCGGCACCTATAGCGGCGATTTCACCGCCATCATCAAAAGCGCTGACCTAGTCACCTGGGAATATGTTTCCCAGCCGGATTTCATCAACGATTCCAAGTGGGAAAATGCCACCTATGTGCTGGGCGATAAGGTCTACTATTTTGTGCGCCAGCAGGACACCAACAAGTGCGGCTTTTTGACGGCCTATGACCTGAAAAACGGCACTTGGGATACGCCCGTAGAGGTAGAGGATTGCCAGTCAAGAGGTGACTTTATCTTCTATCAGGATAGACTTTTCCTCTTCCACGCACCTACTGACCGGGAGCATATCGGCATTTTGGAAGTGGACCCCAAGGATATTTCTAATACGAAAATCATTCTGCAGGCCAAGATGCACAGCAGTTGCTTCTATCCCTTTGTGCAGTACTACCGGGATGGAGAGTTGGCTATGTCTTACACCGTTGCCCGCCAGCATATCCGCTTAGGCAGATTTACATTAAGCAAATACCTATAAAAACAGCCCCCGGAAATCTCCGGGGGCATTTTTCAACTGTTATTGCGAATCATTACCATGCCGGGGGCAGTGATGGACAGGCGGCTGACAGCATAGAGCAGTTTGGCGCACTGGCCCCGGGTCAGCGCATCTTCTGCTCCCAGGGAAAGACCCTGCGCATACATAACGGCCAGGGCTTCTGCCGCCCAGTCGGGCGTGGTGTCTTCACTGAAGGTTGCTACAGCCTCCGGGGAAATTTCTAAAGAAAGGGCGCTTTGCACAGCAACGGCTGCCTGGGCGCCGGTGACGGCGGCGTCAAAGTTGCCGCTTTCCTCCTGGGGCCACTGGGAAATCAGACCGGAGCGAAGAGCCGCTCCCAGGTAGGGGCGAAGCCATTGGGGGGCATTGTCGGGCAAGGCAGCCCCGGATTCTTCCTGCAAATCCAGGGTTTTTACCAGCATAGCAATAAATTCGCCCTGGCTTACAGCTTTATCCGGCTGGAAACGGCTTTCGTTTCCAATGCTCTCAGCGGCAAAAATACCGGAAGAGCGCATCCACTCTGCCTGGAACTGGCAGTCCATACCTGCGGTGTCAGTATATCGTTTGCTGTCCGTAGGCTTAAGGATTTGGATTACCACAGTGGCTTCCCGGGAAACATTGCCAGCCGGGTCGGTGGCAGTATAGGTGAAAGAGTCTACCCCCACTTTATTCTTCTTGGGGGTGTAGGTGAAAGTGCCGTCCTCTGCTACGGTAACGCTGCCCCGCTTGGGCTGGCGCAGAACGGTGTAAGTCAGCGCCTTTCCTTCCGGGTCGGTGGCCTTCAATTTTTCTTCCCGGGGCAAATTCTTATAGGTTTCGATGGCCACATCCTCTGCCACAGGGGCTTTGTCTTCCTTGCCCCGGATGGTCAGTTCCATTGTGGCGGTGCTTTCCACCCGGTTTTCATAAATGGGCAGAAATTCCACCACAGCCTGGGTGTCCTCCTGGGTCAGCACAGGCAAAAAGGTCATAGCGGCCACCTGGGAAGCGGAGAGAATGTCCCCTTCCATCAGCACCCGATTGCCCAAAAGCATGGTGCCAACCTGGGGATCCGGCAAGCCGGTAATGCAAATACCCTGCAAATCTGCCTGCTGGGAAAAATCCTGGGTGGTGAAGCAATAAACCTGGTCGCTTTCCGTTTCCTGGGCCAAAACCGGCAGAGCCAGGCCACAGCAAAGACAAAGGACCAGCAAAAGGGAAAGTAGTTTGTTTTTCATCTGTATTCCTCCTGTTTGGTTGTCGCAGGTAGTGTTTGCCAAAAGGGGGAAGATTATACAAAGGAAAATGGGCATATGTTTCCAAGAAAATAAGGAAAAGGGTGGAAAGGAATGGGAAACTATGCTATACTAAAGAAAAACCAAGGAGGTATCTTTATGAAAACCTATGAAGTATATCCCGTTTCCCCCAACGGCCCTCAGTGGGAGAGCCTGCCCAAGGCAGAAATTTCCAATGTGCAGTGGATTGATGCGCCCGGCATTCAGGCCTGGGGTCAACTGTGCTACGATGAAAAAAACCTGTATGTCCGCCTGGAAGCGGTGGAGGAGCACATCCTGGCGCGCTACACCGGAGACAATGACCCGGTTTGTGACGATTCTTGTCTGGAGTTCTTCTTTGCTTCCCGGGAGGAGGGCAACCGCTACTTCAATGTGGAAATAAATCCCAACGGCGCTTGTTACTTTGGCTATGGCCGCTTGCGCCACGAAAGGTGCCGCCTTCTTTGCAAAAACATCAAAAATTTGTTCAACATCCATACTTTCAGAACAGAAAAAGGTTGGGGCGTAGAATTTGCTTTGCCGGTTTGGTATCTGGAGATTTTTAGCCCGGATTTTGCCCTTTATCCCGGAAAGAAACTCCGCGCCAACTTCCAAAAGTGCGCCGAAGAGTCCCTCACGCCCCATTTTATGACCTGGAACGAGATTGGAACGGAAACCCCGGATTTCCACCAGCCCGGATATTTTGGCCAGCTGATCTTCAAGTGATATGGTAAAAACAAGACCGCTTTCCGTCTTAACCGGCAATGCACTGAAACTGATCGCGGTGGCGCTGATGGTTGTGGACCATATCGGTGTGATTTTCTTTCCCAATGACCTGGTGTGGCGCTACATTGGCCGCATCAGCATGCCGATTTTTGCCTATTTTATTGCCGAAGGCTGCCGCTACACCCGCCGCCCCTGGGGTTACCTGGGCAAACTTTCTGCTTGCTTGATTGTGTGCCAAATTGGAAATTATGTGGGCACAGGCAGTTTGGAAATCTGCATTTTAGGCACATTTCTCTTAGGGGCGTGCCTGCTCTTTTCCTTGCAAAATGCCAAAAAGGCGCTCTTTGACAGAGCTTGGGGGAACGGTGCTTTCTGGTCCGGTTTGTTCGTTTTGGGCATTGCAGCAACATATTATGTAAACCAGAAACTTTACATAGACTACGGCTTCTGGGCTTGTATACTCCCTGTATTTGCAGGGGTGGTGTACTTGCCGGAAAATGCCCCCGGTTACCTTAAAAAGTGGGATAACAAATGGCTGGGACTGCTGTGCTTTGCGATCGGTCTGTGCCTGCTTGTCCTGTTTGACGATTATGCCGAGTTGCAGGTTTATTGCCTTTTGGCGCTGCCATTGCTGGCCCTTTACTCCGGCAAGCGGGGCAAACGAAAAATGAAATACTTTTTTTACCTGTTCTATCCCATTCATCTTGCCTTACTGGAAGGCATCTATCTGTTGGTGAGCATGTATGCATAAAAAGAAAAAGAAAGATATTCTTCTGCTGACCCTTTGGGGATTGGGGATTTTCCTGTATTTTCTTTTAGGGCGGATCATTCCGGTGGAGAACCATCACCTTATTTGGTGCAAATGGGATGATTATGTGCCTTTTGTGCCGGCGTTTTCTCTTCCCTATGTGGCCTGGTTTTTTCTGATGGCATTCACCGCCTGGCACACTTTCCGAAGACAAAGACCGGTGTTCCGGAAATTCGTAGGGTATATTCTTTTCGGGTATACCACCGCCATTGCAGCCTTTGTGCTGTATCCGTCGGCCATTGATTTCCGCCCGGCGGTTACAGGGAAGGATACCTTTTCCCGGCTTGTGGCCTTCCTGTACCAAATGGACAGCCCCACCAATGTGTTTCCGTCTTTACACGTCATTGTGGCGGTAGGCATCGCCTTTGCCCTGTGCAAAACAAAGGCTTTCGGCAAACCGTTCCTGCGCCTTGTTTGGTGGCTGATCGCCCTTTCTATTTGCGCATCTACGGTGCTTGTAAAACAGCACTCTGTTTTGGATATTCTGGGCGCAATTCCCGTTTGTGTTGCCGGTTGGTTCCTGTTTTTCCAAAAATAAAAAGTGCTTTGGGTGTAAGCCCAAAGCACTTTTCTTATTTCGTACTGAGATATTCTTCTGCCATATGGGCGGCGGTAGCGCCGTCGGAAACAGCAGTGACTACCTGCCGCAGGGCCTTTGTTCGCACATCACCTACGGCGTATACGCCACGGATGTTGGTGAGGGTGTTTTCTCCTGCCACAATATAGCCGCCTCCGTCCAGTTCTAACTGGGAAGCAAACAATTCTGTGTTGGGTATTCTGCCCACACTGACGAAAACGCCTTCACAGGCCAGTTCGGTCTTTTCACCGGTTTTTGTGCTTTTCAGCACAAGACCGGTGACTTTTTTCTCGTGCAAGATTTCATCCACTGTGGTATTCCAGTGTAGCACCACATTTTCTGCCTTTTGGATAGGCTCGTGGTAAATCTTAGTGGCCCGGAGACTGTCCCGTCTATGCACTAAGTGAACTTCTTTGCAAATCCGGGAAAGGAGCAGGGTATCTGCCGCCGCCGTATCACCGCCGCCAACCACCACAACGGTCTTGCCCCGGTAGAACATACCGTCGCAGGCGGCGCAGTAAGCCACGCCCCGGTTCACCAGTTCCTTTTCCTCGGGAAGACCCAAAGGCCGGGGATTTGCGCCGGTGGCGATAATGACCGCTTTGCCGAAAATCACATCCCGGTCCGTTTCCAGCCGTTTGGGCTGGCACAAAAGGTCTGCGCTGCGGACCTGGGCATAAAGGGTTTTGGCCCCAAAGCGGTGGGCCTGGGCCTGCATTTTTTCAGCCAAAGAGTAGCCGTCAATGCCTTCGGGGAAGCCGGGGTAATTGTCAATTTGGTGGGTCAGCGCCATTTGGCCGCCGGCAGAGAGTTGCTCTATAACAGCCACATTCAGCCCGGCCCGTGCGCCGTATAGGGCGGCAGTATAGCCGCCGGGGCCGCCGCCGATAATCACAAGGTCAAAATTCTTTTCCATACGCGTAGTTTATCCCATCATTTTTGTTTCATACGCCCCATCCAAAACAAACATAGGGGTCAGGTGGGGTTTGCCGAAAACCTGCTCAAACCGGGTGCATTTTACCAGGAAAGCATAATACACAGGAAGCCCGCAATTAAATAAACTTTCCGTGTTGCCCATCCCCTTGGCGAGGATCATATCGGCGCTTTCTAAAAGGCTTTTTGCCTTTTCGCTGATCATATGCATCGGAGTACCGCCCACACAAAGGCCACTGTCTTCCACAGGGAAGGGAATGCCTACGATTGCGGCGTCTTCCCGAAGAGCATCGTTATTGGCAGGGCCGCCCCGCACCAAAAAGGTGATTTGGATATCCGGGTAGAAACGGTGGATGGTTTCTGCCAGCACCCGGTCAAACACCACTTCTCCTGCATTGTCTGTAATCAGCACGAAGGATTTAGCGGTTTTCAGGTCTTGCAAAAACCGGTCGTAGTGAGGGCCGGAAAGGTCATAATTTTCTGCCTGCTCCAGCATTTTTTCCAATTCTTCAAAACGGACTTTGCCGGCCAGAGCCGCAAAATCCAGGTAATTACCCAAAACGGACAGTTGCAGCGCAGCATAGATCGGGTCTGCCGCTTTTTCCACTTGGGCGTAGATTTTGGGAAGCCGCTCCAGGGCAAAGGCGTTGGATTGCTCCTTTTCCTCTCGGTAGCGATCCCCTTTCAGACCGTAAAGGTTTTCATAAAGTTTGGTGATACCGGGGCCGATTTGACTGGAGTCTGCCCCTTCCGGCAAGGAAAGGAACAGTTCCATCACGCCTTTTGCAAATTTGGTGGCGGTTTCATCGTCGCCCAAAGGCCGGGCCGCATCTACATGCCGCTTCATCAGGCACTGGGCGCAAATACTGTTCATTGGGATAGGCATAGGACTTATTCCTCATTCAAATGTTTGCGGATGCGCCATTCAATCATATCCAGGGCAACCACATTTTTGCCGCCCTCCGGCACAACCAAATCCGCATACTTTTTGCTAGGCTCCACATACAGTTCGTGCATAGGCTTTACGGTTTTCTGCCACTGCAAAAGGACAGATTCCATAGAGCGGCCCCGCTTGTTTACATCCCGCTTTATCCGGCGGCACAAGCGGACGTCTGCGTCGGTATCCACGAAAATTTTGATATCCATCAAGTCCCGCAGTTCCTTGTTCTCGAAAATCAGGATGCCTTCTACGACAATCACCCGTTCCGGCACAATTTTCACCGTTTCGCTGCTGCGGTTATGTACGGTGAAGTCATACACCGGGCAGTCAATGGCAAAGCCCCGGCGCAGTTCTCCCAACTGATAAACCATCAGGCTGGTGTCAAAGGCGGCCGGCTCGTCGTAGTTTAGCAAGCACCGCTCCTCGTAGGACATATCATCGTGGCGCTTATAATAATTGTCGTGGCTTACCACCGTTACTTGGCCGCCCAGTCGGGCAATCAGGTTTTTCATCAAAGTGGTTTTGCCGCTTCCGCTGCCGCCGGCAATGCCGATCACCAAGATATTATCCATTTTCTGCCTCCTGACTATCAACCAAAAGTGCATTGGACAGGGCCAAAATGCGCTGCCCCCCCAAACTGTTTTCTATTTCCACAGAACCGGCTCCGGTTCTTAAAAGTCCCTTTTCTTCCAGGCAGGCTTTGGTGTGCCGGGCAGTGCCTTCTCCGCCATCAAAGAGGGGAATATCTCCCAAAATGCGGCGAAGGGCTTTTTTCACAAAGGGGTAGTGGGTGCAACCCAGCACCAGACCGTCTAACTTGCCTTTATAGCCGGCAAGCAGGCGCTCCAGGAGGGCGTCCATTTCTTCACTGTCTGCTTTTCCCTGTTCCACCAGTTCCACAACCCCGGGAGCGGGGATCGGAAGAAAGATTGTTTGAGGGTAGCGGGTTAGCAGGGCCTGTAATTTTTCTTCCCGGAGGGTCACTTCTGTGGCCATAACGCCAATTTTGCCGCCGGGAAAGCGCTCTGCGGCCGGCTTAACAGCAGGCTCAATACCCACCACCACAAGGCCCGGATATTGCTGGCGCAAGGTGCGGATGGAGGCCGCCGTTGCTGTGTTGCAAGCCACAACCAGGGCCTTCAGCCCCCGGCTTGCCAAATGGGCCGCCGCCTGCAGGGAAAGGGCCCGGACTTCCTCGGTGGTTTTCACACCGTAGGGCGCGTTGGCAGAGTCGCCGAAATATAGAAACTTCTCCTGGGGCATTTGGGCAATTAGTTCTTTTAGAACACTGATGCCTCCAACACCGGAGTCAAAAACGCCGATATAGGCTTGGGTATCCATCCAATCCCCCCTTTTTCTTTATTCTACCAAAAATTTTTCCATCCTTCAACCATCAAGAAGGGATTTGAACAGGGGTAAACTGCCTGTAATTTTTTCATAGTCCACGCAGTAGCAAAGGCGGAAGTAGCCAGGGATGCCGAAATCATCACCGGGCACAACCAAAAGGTCCAACTGCTTTGCTTTTTCCGAGAAGGCCTTTGCGTCACCGCCGGGGGCCTTCACCAAAAGATAGAAAGCACCCTGGGGCTTGGGCATCTGGTAGCCCAGTTCTTTTAATCCTTCATAAAGGGCTTCCCGGTTTTTGTTGTAAGCGGAAAGGTCCGGGCCTACATTTGCGCACCGGGCAATCACCTTTTGCATCAGAGAAGGGGCGCACACGTGGCCCAGAGAGCGGGCTGCGCCGGCTATGGCGGCATAGAGGGCGGGAGCGTTTTCTGCAAATTGGTTTACATAAACATATCCAATCCGCTCGCCCGGCAAGGAAAGACACTTGGAATAGGAGTAGCAAACCACCGTGTTTTTATAGATATCCGGCAGGAAGGGCACTTCGGCTCTGTCATAGACAAGTTCCCGGTAGGGCTCGTCAGACACAAGATAAATGGGATGCCCCACTTGCGCCGCCTTCCGGGTCAATAAGCAGGAGAGTTCTTCTAAATTCTCCCGGGTGTACACGACCCCGGAGGGGTTGTTGGGAGAATTGATAATTACTGCCGCCGTGTTGACTGTGATAGCTTCTTCCAGGCCTTTAACAGGAAGAGAAAAGTCCGGCAAATTGGCCTGCACGGTTACAAATTTCTGCCCGGCCGCTTGGGCAAAGGGCTTGTACTCCGGGAAATAGGGGCAAAGAGCGATCACTTCGCTGTTTTGTGTTTGCAGCGCTTTCAGCACCGCGCACAAAGCCGGGGCAGCGCCACCGGTGATAAACAAATCTTCCGGCCGGACTGCGCTGCCAAAGCGACGGTTTAAGTCCTGGGCAATGGCCTGCCGTGTTTCCGGCAAGCCGGCGGCAGAAGTATAGCCGTGAAGAGAAAGGCTCTGCTCCTCCTCCAAAAGGGATAAAAGGGCCTGCTTTACTTCTTCGGGAGCAGGAATAGAGGGATTTCCCAAACTAAAATCATAGATGTTTTCCCGGCCAACTACCTTTGCCCGGGCAAGGCCGTATTCAAAAAGTTCCCGGATGCAGGAGCGTTCTGCGCCCAGTTCAAAGCAAGTTTCGTTTATCATTTATTTTCCTCATATAAGGGTCGGAAGGGATTTGCTTGCTGAGGCTTGTAAGTTACAGAGCCAATGGGTTTGCCGGAGATACCGTACCGGGGATGATAGCCAAATAGATTTATGTAGCGGTCCAGGTCGTCTTTTTCGTCTTCCATCGCCTGCATAACCGCCACCGTTGCCAGCACATCATCTACCGCCCGGTGGGAATTCACAACTTTTCCGGAAAGACCGTAAATGTCAATGGCATTGCACAACTTGTGGGGATAACTGTGCCGGTCTTTATAGGTGGTCAGAAGGTCTAATTTGTCCTTTCCCTTCAAAATCGAGGGGTCACCGTTTCTAAGAAGATGATAGAAAAGAAAACTCAGGTCAAAATGGGCGTTGTAAGCAAGCAGCAGGGTGTTGCCTGCAATCATCCGGGCAATATCCTGGCTCACCTGGGCCTTGGGAATGCCCCGCTGGGCAATATCTTCCGTTGTAATACCCGTAAGCGCCTCGATTTCCGGAGGAACACGGCTGCCGGGAGAGAGGGTAATCAGTTCATCGTATTCTTCCGTCACCACAACCTGGCCGTTTTTCCGTTCCAGGGTTACTGCCGCGAATTCGATAATCTCATCCCGGGCATAAGAAAGGCCGGTGGTTTCTGTATCGAAAAGCATCAGACGGTCATATTTTGCAAAAAGGCTGTTTAATTGTGCCATAGTCGTTCCTCTTATTTGCTTGTCAAGTCTATTGCTCTACGGAATTTGCTTTTTCTTTCCGGGGACAGGCCGTATTCTTTGGCCAAGGCGAAAGCAAAGGTTTCTGCGGCGGACTCGTCTCCGCCTTTGTATTCAATCTCCACTTCCAAAAGGGGCAGTTCTTTGCCACCTCCCAGCAAAAAGCCTTTGTCCAGGGCCAGTTCCACAGTGGCGTTCTCTAAAGAAAGGGTGGCCGCCAGCCGGGTGAATTTTGCACCACACACGCTTACAAGAGAGGTGGGAGCAGGAAGTCCTGCAAGTTTACATAACATAGGTGCGGCTTTTTCTATGGAGGCGTTTTCCATTTCCCATTCTCCCCGGCCCTTCTCTGCCGGGGTTTTTAGGGTGCAGATGCATTTACCGTTTTCCAACCGGGTTCTTAGGGTGCAGCGCCGGCAAGAGAAATCTTTTTGCGGGGTGTCATAATAGGTGGTTTCCATTGTGATAGGCGCAAGAGTGTCCCGGTAGGCCTTTTTCAGAGAAGCATAGGCTTCTTCTGTGGCGGAAAATTTCCATTCTAATTCGGTAGCCATATGCATCTTCCTTTCCTTTTTTGCTTATTATACACCCCTTTTGCCATTCCTGCAAGAATCTTTCCGGGAAAACCCCCTTCGACAAAATATTTCTTTGGTTTATGGTAGTATTTTTGTACAATCAGAAAAGAGGTTGATACATATGATGACCACATTACAATCCTTTGCCCAAAAGGCCAAAGTTCGTGTGCGAACCTGGGGATTAAAACCGGAAGTTCACCTTCTATTGGGGGCTTTGGGCTATTTGTGTGGCGGATTTGTTTTAAGCGCCGCCCAGTTAGCAGGTGCGTACCTGCCCCTGAGTATGGCTTTTTTATTATCCTGCCGGGGTTACGGAGCCTTGCTTGCGGCCAGCGGCGCGCTGATTGGTCTTCTGTTCTTTTGGGGAAGTGCCTGCCAGCAAGGCTATTTTTGGATTGTTCTTGCATTGCCGGTGGCCCTTCTTTTGGCTGACCGCCGTATTCTCACCAGGATGCCCCTGCTTCTTTGCACCACCGCCGCCGGCATTGTGGCGGCTTCCGGAGTGCTGTTTCAGCAGTTGGGATTGGAAACGGGCAGTATCGGTATCTATTTGCTGCGGATTGCCCTGGCTTTGGGGGCTACCAGACTTTGGGGTTTGGTGCGTCAAGGCAGAAACCCTATGCTTGACTGGATAGCAGGGGGCTTTGGGGTGCTGGCCCTATGCCAGATTGCTCCCAGCCCCTGGGTTAATCCGGGCTTTTTTGCTGCCGGTTTACTTACCTGCAGCGGCCCGTTCCCGGGCGCAGTGCTGGCAGGCCTTGCGTTGGATTTGGGACAGGTTAGCCCGGTGCCCATGACGGCGGTGATGGCTTTGGGCTACCTGGTTCGGTTTTTGCCCCGGTGTAGTCGGGGTCTGCGGGTAGGAGCCCTGGGCTTCGTCTACGCATCTGTAATGTTACTTTTGGGTGTCGATTATCCTCAGCCCCTGCCGGCCCTTGTGTTAGGCGGTCTTGTGGGGGTGCTTCTGCCTTTGCCGGGGAACACCCAACACCGCAGAGGAGAAACGGGGGTAGCCCAGGTGCGGCTGGAAATGGCTGCGGGAGTACTTTCTCAAACCCGGCAACTGCTGATGGAGGTAGAGCAGCCGGATGTGGATGAGGATGGCCTGATGCAGCGGGCGGCAGAACGGGCCTGCGCCGGGTGCGCCTACCGCAAAACCTGTAAAGATGCCCGTCGCATCAGCCGTTTACCGGGGCTGCTGCTTCATAAAAGTTTGTTAAGTCCCCAGGAATTGCCCATTGTATGCCGCCGAAGCGGCCGATACCTGGCAGAACTCCACCGGGCCCAGGAGCAACTGCGTTCTATCCGGGCGGACCGGGAACGGCAAAGGGAGTACCGCACCGCCTTAACCCAGCAGTATCGCTTTTTGAGTGAGTTTTTGCAGGACGTTTCTGATACCCTGGGCCGCCGAACGGAAACGGTGACCAGGCAATATACGCCGGAAGTGTCGGTGTTCGGCAACCGGCCGGAAGCAGATAATGGGGACAGATGCGCCTACTTTGCAGGCACAGGCAGTAAGTATTATGTGCTTTTGTGCGATGGGATGGGCACAGGTATGGGGGCTGTTCGTGAAGGACAGGCGGCAGTGCAGATACTGCGCCGCCTTTTGGGGGCCGGATTTCCTGCCCAACACGCGTTGCGGAGCCTAAACAGTCTTTGCGCCCTTCGGGATAGAGCCGGAGCGGTGACAGTGGACCTGGCGGAAATTTGCCTGGATAGCGGCAAAGTGACCCTGTATAAATGGGGCGCAGCCCCCTCCTACTTTCTGACCCGGGAAGGAGCGGAGCGAATTGGACAGCCGGGGCCCCCTCCCGGCCTTTCGGTAGAAGGCACCAAGGAAGAAACAGAGCAGTTTTCTCTGAAACGGGGACAATGGCTTATTCTTGCCAGCGACGGGGTGGATAGCACCGAGGCGCTGGCTTGCTGCCGGGCAAGCAGGGAAGAAAGTGTTGCAGAATTGGCAACCCGGATTCTCCATAGCGGGCAAACGGAAATCACCGATGATGCCACCCTGGCGATCATCCGTCTTTCGACTCCATAAAACAAAAACCGTCGCCTAAATTGGTGACGGTTTTCTTATGTCCGATTAGCCTTCGCAATCGTTGCACAGGTAAATAGAAGCGCCCAGGAACTCGTGCTTATTCAGTATGCCGGATTTGCCGCAGAGGTCGCATTTGCCCATTTTACAGCCGCACAGCATGATCGCTGCCAGGGCGCTCACTAACAGAATTGTAATTGCTTTCTTCATAATGTCCGCCTCTCCTTTTTGTAGCAGGAATACCTGCTTACTTCTAAGTTTAGACAAATTGTGGAGCGTTGTCAATAAAAAGTTCTGATTTGCTGCCCGGTCATTTTTTTGTCCGTTGCACATAGGCTTGTAACACAATGATTAGGGGGCGTGAAGGATGAAACAAACCGTTTGTTTTGTGTTGCTGATTTGCTTGCTTTTGGGGGCGCT
>RHMF01001339.1_pt1 | contig 17128 bp, 14 predicted proteins | sample 5365151 | NCBI WGS metagenome assembly RHMF01 (sample SAMN10266501, study PRJNA497801) | feces metagenome | isolation source: feces | host: Bos taurus | place: China: Prairie of Fairy Mountain | collected 2017-08-14 | reverse complement strand
TCTGGAAACCTCCGGCCAGGACATCGTGTTCGTAGGCCGTATCCGTCCCGACCTGACCAACGAAAACGGTCTGTGCCTGTGGTGCTGCGGCGACCAGGTCCGTAAGGGCGCTGCCACCAACGCCATCCAGATCGCTGAACTTCTCATCGAGAAATAAAATGCCGCCCGGTTTCTGTTGGAAACCGGGCGGTTTTTCTTTATTCTATTACCCTTCCAAAACGATAGAGCCGCCTTCTTTCATTTTTCGACGCATTGCCGCAAAATCGATGGTCTGTACCGTTTTGTTGCTGGTCAGCGCTTCATATGCCGCCACACCGGCTGCTTCGCCGGTTTGATTGAGGGAAATCATCACTCTGGAAGCAGCAAAGGCATACTTATCTGCATCAATGGCTCGTCCGCAAATCAGAAGATTGGGAATCTCCTTGGGCAGCATAGAGCGGTAAGGGAATTGCCAATACGTAGGAGATTGTTTCGTTTCCGGTCTCCAGCGCTCCACCCTGTTGGGTTTGCCGATTTCGGTAATTTCCTCTGTGCCGTCCAGGAAGCGGTAGGCCGTAGGCTTCTGAGGATGGTGGATGTCCACAGGATAGGCGCAGTAGCCGATAGCATCGTCAAAATGCCGTCCGTTGCAAACATCGTCCATAGTGAGCTGATAACTTAAAGAAAGCTGTCTTGTTTCCCGAATACCAATGGTGGAAGAAAGGGCCACAAGAGCAAGCTCTTCCGTGCCGGAGGCCTGCTCTCTTAACACATCCAGCATCTTGCGCACCTGGCTGCGGCCTGTCATTTCCGCCCGGGTAAGAGCATCTGCCACAGCGCAATCCTCCATCACCTGGCTCTTAAACCAGTTCTGCACGCCGGAGATGTCCGTAAGGTTTTCATCCCAGCCTGCTCTGCATCCGATCCGCTCCCGGTTTGCTTCCAGAATTGCCTGAGGATTTTGCAGCTTATTCCAGCCATAAACGCGGGCGCCTGTGGTGGCAGGCTGCAGATTTTCATGCCGGTAGGTTGCAATACCCATATCTGCGCCCAGATAGCCGTCGGCAGAAGCATCGATGAATTGCTTTGCAAGAATCACGCCCCGACCGGAGCGGTTCTCTACAAAGATGCCCTTCAGCTGTCCATCCTCCACATAAGGAGCGGTATACATTGTATGAAGATACGGGATGACCCCTGCCTCCATGAGCATCCTATCCAGTTCGATTTTCAGTTCTTCCGTATTCAGGTGGTAGTTTGCATATGTGCTTTTGTGGAAGATATGCTTTTCTTCCTCTTTGGGAAGCACAATTCGAATGCCGTGAGGTACTCGCTTCAGCCGTTCAATGGTTTCCTCTGTCAGGCCGCTGATAATTTGCTTATTGTGGGTGGTATCACAGAGCGTGTGCCACACGCAAACAAAACCGTTTGTTGCCGCGCCGCCAAAAGCATTGGCCGCTTCAATAATTGCTACCCTTGCCCCCAGACGAGCTGCTCTGATCGCCGCAAAAACACCAGTGCAGCCGCCACCAACAACAACGATATCCACTTCATTGATGACGGGTATTTCTCTTGCAGGCTCTACTACCATTTTCATAATCGTTTCCCTTTCTTAGTCGATGATCGCCTTTTGTTTTCTAAGGGTTTCCTGTAATGCGCTTACGCACAGATTCTTGGGGCTGACCCCTTCTTTTGCGCACATAGCCGCCGCAGTACCTGCCGCCTGACCCATAGCCATACATATATGCTGCACACGAACCGCGCCCAGCGCTTCGTGGGTTGCGGAGATGCATCTGCCTGCAACCAAGAGGTTATCACAGTTGCTTGCAACCAATGCACCATAGGGAATATCGTAGTGGGCGCCCTTTGGCAGTTTTTCCAATGTATATGTAGCATCAGTAGGACCGTGGATGTCAATTTGATAGCAGCCCTGTGCTACCACATCCGGGAATTGCCGGTGGGCGCGAATATCCTCCACAGTCATGGTGTAAAGGCCTTTGATCCGTCGGCTTTCCCGTCTGCCCACCTTGGTGGAACTTTCTATCAGATAACAATTTTCAAAGCCGGGAATATACTTTCTTAGAACCTCTACGCCCTCTTTTACCTGTAAACGGCCAATATAGGAATCTTCAAACAGCCGTCTGGGGTCAAGGGTGGGGTCGGCAAAGATGCGCCCGTAGTTAATGCCCACCACCCCCGGCAACCAGGGGATGCTGTACATAGAGCCGATGGTCTTTTTAGGGATGAAATCCAGACCTTCAGCATTTGCCTTTTCGATATAGGGACGGAAGCCGTTGCCATTTACATAGGTGCGGCCATCCTCTGTCAGCCAGGTTTCGTGACGATTCAGCTTTTTGATGGTATCAAAATCCACACCGCCCACAAAGAACATCAGCGTATAGGGCTGGATCGCCCCATCCTCTTCTCTGCCGATCTCATAAGGCACACCTGCCAGCATAGCAAGGTGTCCGTCACCGGTGGCATCGATAAACTGCTTTGCCTGCAGGGCAATGCCGCCCTTCAGCGTATTCACAAGGATACCTGAAATCGCGCCATCCTTCTTCTCCGCCGCTACAAGGGTAGATTCCAAATATACATCTACTCCAGCCTGCTTCAGCATTTCATCCAGAATCAGCTTATAGGTTTCCATATTGAAGGGTTCCCAGGCATAAAAGTGGGGAATCACCGCATCCTGGGCTAAAAGCTTATCGTAAATCTCCCGGAAGATACCGCCGATCACATCCCGTTCTCCGTCATTGTAGCCGGAGGAAAATACATTGACACCACTGACTGTGCCTGTGCCGCCAAGGCAGCCCATTTGTTCGATCAGCGCTACCTTTGCGCCGTTTCTTGCGGCACAAACAGCTGCGCTGACACCAGCAGGTCCGCCACCGCAGACCACCACATCATATTGTTCTTCTACTTCACAATGAATCTGAAATAACATAACACCTTATCTCCTCGCAACTGCGCATATTCTCTATTTTATCTCGTTGTAAAGGGCTTTGATGTCCTGGAAAATATAATCCGGCTGGGTTTCCCCATTTTCCACGTCTTCCATCGTACCCTCTCCGGACAGCACAAAAATGCTGGTAATGCCCGCATTGACACCGCAGGCAATATCCGTATAAAGCCGGTCGCCAATGATGGCGGTCTGCTCCGGAGAAAAGCCGGCTTTTTCCATGGCCAGCAGCGCTATTTCCGGCTTGGGCTTGCCGATAAAGAGGGGGCGGCGCTTGGTAGCATTATAAAGCATTTCGCTGACAGAGCCGCAATCCGGCACAGAGCCGTACCAGGTGGGACAAACCCAATCGGGGTTGGTGGCTACATAATCAACACCTTGTCCCAGCAAAATGCAGGCATCTTCCAGTTTTTGGAAGGTCAGTTCTGTGTCAAAGCCCATACACAGGCAATCAATGCCTTCTTCCCGACAGTCGGTAATGGGCAATCCGTTTTTTGCAAGCTGCTCTTTAAAGGAAGCCGTGCCAAAGGCATAGATCTTCTGATAGGTTTTTCCCTTCAGGTAATGAACGGTGGCATCCACGGAGGTGAAAAAATCCTCGGCCGTGGTAGAAATCCCCAAGGAAGCCAGCTTTTGAATATACTTATCCACACTTTTAGAAGAATTGTTAGTAAGGAAAAGATATCTGCCGCCTACGGCTTTGATATGCTCCAAAAAGGGAATAACGCCCTCAAACAGCCGGTCATCCAAATAAATGGTACCGTCCATATCCAGCAAAAACAGCTTCAAATTTTTAAGCTTTTCCATATAGTCTCCTGTTTTGGGTGGCGACGATCTGCGCACCGAATACATCATCCAGCAGAATATCTCCCACATACACTGGGAGCGCAACACGGAGGGCATTGATCTTTTCCATACATTCCATCACCTTATCTTTGGGGATCGGTGCGCTGGTTTTCACAGAAACCAGGCTGCCATCCACACAAAAGGCGGTGGTGGTTACTGTCCGTCGGGGATCTGTGCATTCAGTCTTTCCATATTTTTCTCCCCGGGGGCAAGTATTGCCGGAAACGCTTTGTACCTTTCCGTTTTCCATCTGCACTGTAAGTATACAGCCCAGGGGGCAGACAATGCAAGTCAATGTTTTATCCATTTTCCGTTTCCTCCAAAGAGAAATGCAAAGTTTTAGCGTTCCCTATCACAGACTTCCGCAAAACAACAGACTCCATCTCTCCCGGGGCAACCCGGGCTTTTTTCTTGGAAAGCAACTCTCCCTCGGGAGAAGAAACCACAATCCGGCAATGCTTATAGATATCACTTACGCGGAAAAACACTGTGACATCCTTATCTGCCGTTATTTTCTGGGGGACTGTATAGCGAATCTTTCTGTCTGTGATGATCTCAACGGCAGCTCCCTCCGGCTGCTGCCCGGTTATGTATTGGGCCGCCGCTCTTCCGGCAATCTCTGCCTCTTCGGAAACATAATCCACCAAATCGTGCACATGCAGTACATTTCCGCAAGCAAAGATGCCCGGCACGGAAGTCTGCCTGTCCTGATCCACCAAGGGGCCGTTTGTTATGGGACTGATGGCAATGTTTGCGGTTTTAGAAAGTTCATTTTCCGGAATCAATCCAACGGACAGCAAAAGCGTGTCACAAGGTATTACTTCCTCTGTGCCGGCAATAGGCTGCCGGTTTTGGTCCACTCGGGAAACCGTCACGCCTTCCAGCCGCCCTTTTCCGTGGATTTTTGTCACCGTATGACTACACTTTAGGGGGATACCAAAATCGTTCAGGCACTGTTCTATATTTCTGGAAAGGCCACCCGAATAAGGCATCAACTCATAGACCCCCAGAACTTTGGCGCCCTCCAGCGTCATTCGTCTGGCCATAATGAGGCCGATGTCGCCACTGCCTAAAATCACAACCTTTTTGCCGGGAAGGTAACCTTTGGTATTCACATACTTTTGGGCAGTGCCTGCACTGAAAATACCTGCTGGTCGGCTTCCGGGGATATTCAGTGCTCCCCGGGGGCGTTCCCGGCAACCCATGGCAAGAATAATTGCCCTGGCCTTTATTTGAAAAACACCATCCTGGCTGTTGGTGGCGGTAACAACTTTTTCTTCTGTTACATCCAAAACCATGGTGTCCAACTTATATTCGATTCCCAGTTTGTGAATCTGCTGTTCATATCTCCAGGCATATTCCGGACCGGTCAATTCCTCCCCGAATTTGTGCAGCCCAAAGCCATTATGAATACACTGTTGCAAAATGCCGCCCAGGTTCGTATCTCTTTCCAAAATAAGAATATCCCGGACTCCACTGTCATAGGCGGCAATTGCGGCGCTCATGCCCGCAGGGCCACCGCCAATGATCACCAGATCTCTCATTCTTCGGCATCCCCCTTCGTCCTTTGCAGAATGATTTGAGACTTTCCTCCAAACTTTGTTGCCTGTTCCAAAGGAATCCCTAATTCACGAGCCAAAAGTTCTGCAATATAGGGGCTGCAGAATCCACCCTGGCAGCGACCCATCTGCGCCCGTGTCCTGCGCTTAACGCCGTCTAAATCCGTAGCCTTGGGGTTGGAGCGAATAGCCTCCAGGATCTCTCCTTCTGTGATGCCCTCACAACGGCAAACGATCTTGCCGTAGGCAGGATTTTTCTTTATCCACCTATTCTTTTCTTCTATAGAGCCGCAGTGGAATTCGTGGGCAGGCTTTCTGATGGGGTTATATTCCTCTTTGTGTCTAAGGTTCAGCCCCTGCTCCTGCAGAAGAGATACAATATATTCTGCAATAGCTGGAGAGGCAGAAAGACCGGGAGACTCAATACCCGCTGCATTGATAAAACCCTTTTGGGGGGAGTTGATAATAAAATCGCCGGTACTTCCCACCGCCCGCAGACCGCAAAAAGAAGTAATTGTCTTTCCGCTGGGAAGCTGCCGGAGGGTCTTTTTAGCCGCAGACAAAACACTGCTTGTGCCTTCCGGTGTTGTCTCTTTATTTTCCTTGTCTAACATATCCACAGAAGTCGGTCCTAACAACAAGTTACTATGAACAGTTGGCGTTACAAGAATGCCTTTGCCCATCTTGCTGGGTGTAGGAAACAGCGTATGCCTTACCAGGTTGCCGCACTCTCTGTCCAAAAGCAAATATTCCCCCTTTCGAGGATGGATCGTGAAAGAGGTATCGCCCACACAAGAGGCGATCTTATCTGCATAAATCCCGGCGCAGTTGATCACAAAGCGTGCCTCGACCTGGTCGTTTTGCGAACACAGTTTGTACCCATTTGCCGTTTCTTCGATGCCGGAAACTTCAAAATTACACTTCAGGTCTGCACCATTGTCCATGGCATTGCCAATGGCGGCAATGGTCAAATTATAGGGGCATACGATTGCGCCGGTGGGCGCATACAAGGCACAAAGCACTCCATCAGAAAGGTTTGGCTCTAATTGCAGCAGTTCCTCTTTCTCCAGTATTTGAAGTCCCGGCACACCGTTTTGAGCACCTCTTTCCAAAAGGCTTTCCAACACGGCCCTGTCCTGCTGATGAAAACCGACCACCAAAGAGCCATTGTTTTCATACTTCACGCCCAACTGACGGCAAAGTTCCGGCATCATTTGAGCGCCCTTTACATTCAGTTTTGCCTTCAGGCTGCCTTCCTTTGCATCAAAGCCGGCATGAATGATTGCGGAATTGGCTTTTGTTGCCCCCATAGCCACATCAAACTCCCGTTCCAAAATACAGATGCGCAAATCATATTTTGATAATGTCCGGGCAGTGATTCCGCCGATGACTCCGGCCCCAATAATAACAACGTCGTACATATCTTCACTTCCATATTGACAAAATTCTGTTCGGTGATTATAATAAAACAATCAAAAACGCTTGTCAACCAATGGCTAACAAGTGTATAACCAATCAAAACCGCTCAAAGAAGGGGTAAGATATGCTTAAAGAAGAACGGTATGAGAAAATACTGGAAATGCTGGAAGGAGAACAATATCTCTCTGCGCAAACCCTAAGTCAGCGGCTGTTTGTCAGCCTGCCCACTATCCGTCGGGATTTGGCGGAATTGCAGCAAAGAAAGCAGGTTGTCCGCAGCCATGGCGGTGCAAAGAAAGTCCACTCTGAGAACATTGTTGCCCCTCTGGACTTCCGGAAAACGGTAAACGCCAGCGAAAAGCGGTCTCTTTGCTGCAAAGCTGCAGAACTGGTGCAGGACAATGATGTTATCTTCATTGACGCCTCTACCACCACCTTGCAAATGGCCCATTTCCTGGGGGATAAGAAGAATATCACCGTAATCACCAACGGCATTGCCCTTGCTACGCTGTTGGCAAAGAAAGGAATCAAAACTTATTGCACCGGTGGAGAGATCTTTGAAAACTCCATGGCCCACTTTGGCAGCTTTGCAGAAGATTTTATCCGCCGGTTTAACATCGACATTTTGTTTTTCTCCTGCCACGGTGTCAACGATATGGGTATGCTCACCGACCCGTCCCTGCCGGAAACCCAAATCCGAAGAGTGGCCATCGGCCAGTCCAAAAAGACAGTGTTCTTATGCGACAAAACGAAGTTTTTCCTTTCTACCCCCTATAACCTGGTCCCCATTCAGAGTGTAAATTGCATCATAACCGATGCCGACGATATTGCGGACCGTTTTTCCTTAAACGAAAACACTGAAGTTTTGATTGTAAATAACGCATAAGAAAGAAGGTTGGATACTATGGAAATTACAAAGTATTTGCGGGATTTTGCAGGGCAGGTCTGCGCCTGTGGAAAAACACACGCCCTCACCGTTTCCCGGATCATTGCCGAGAATGGTGCCATTGCCAAATTGCCGGAAATTGTGAAGGAACTTCGGTACAAAAAGCCCTTCCTGCTGGCAGACAAAAACACCTTTGCCGCAGCCGGAAAGCAGGTGTGTGCTGTACTGGAAAGCGCAAAGATCCCTTATTCCAAATATGTATTTTCCGCCGGGGAAATCGAGCCTGACGAAAAGGCAGTGGGAAGTGCAATCATGCACTTTGATCCCACCTGCGATTTAGTAATCGCTATCGGCTCTGGTGTTATCAACGATATCGGCAAAATTTTGGCGAACACCGCTGGGTTGCCCTATTTTATCGTAGGCACTGCCCCCAGCATGGACGGCTATGCCTCTGCCACCTCCTCCATGTCTATGGACGGCCTAAAGGTTTCCCTACCCAGCAAGTGCGCCGATGTGATCATCGGCGATATTGATGTGCTGAAGGCCGCTCCTATGCATATGCTACAATCCGGCCTTGGAGATATGCTTGCAAAGTACATCAGTATTGCTGAGTGGAGAATTGCAAAAGAAATCACCGGTGAATACTACTGTGAGAGAGTTGCCGAACTAATTCGTGTTGCTTTAAAGCGCTGTGTGGATAATGCAGAAGGTTTGCTGCGTCGGGAAGACGAGGCGGTAAAAGCAGTCTTTGAAGGCCTTGTGATTGGCGGCGTGGCTATGGCTTTTGCGGGTGTTTCCCGTCCTGCCAGCGGTGTGGAGCATTATTTCTCCCATGTTTGGGATATGCGTGGCCTGGAATTTGGCAGCAAGGTGGATCTGCACGGCATCCAATGCGCTGTTGGCACATATATTGCCGCCGGCCTTTACGAAAAAGTATTGGCAATCACCCCGGACAAAGAAAAAGCCCTTGCTTACGCAAAGGCCTTTGATTATTCTGCCTGGGCAGAGCAGCTGCGCATTTTCCTCGGTACGGCCGCAGATACTATGATCGCCCTGGAAGAAAAAGAGCAAAAATACAGCACAGCCAAGCATGAGACTCGCCTGCAGGTGATTTTGGAAAAGTGGGACACCCTCTGCCGGATCATCCGGGAGGAAATTCCCACCCAAAAGGAAATTGCCGGTATTTTGGAGCAGATCGACGCCCCTAAGACCCCGGCGGAGATCGGCATTGATTGCGATTTGCTTACCACCTTCAAGGCCACAAAGGATATTCGGGATAAATATGTCCTTTCCCGCCTTTTGTGGGATCTGGGATTGCTTGAAACCGCATTTGACTAAACCTTTCATATTAAAAAAGAACACCTGCATTTGCAGGTGTTCTTTTGTTTATTAAGCGTTTTCTTCCATTTCCTTCAGGGCATCTTTGCGGCTGAAGTTTGCACGGCCCTTTTCATCGAAGCCCATGAACTTCACCCAAGTCATATCGCCCAGGTTCAGTACGTCTTCCACCTTTTCTACACGGCGGTTTTCCAGCTTGGAAATGTGGACCATACCATCGTGGCCGGGAGCGATTTCCACGAATGCGCCGATGGGCAGGATGCGGACAACCTTACCGTAGTACAGCTTGCCAACTTCGGGAACGAAACAGATGTCGTCCACCATCTTCTTGGCGGCGTAAGCAGCAGCGGCATCCACAGCGGAGATGAAGACGGAGCCATCATCGTCGATGTCCACCTTAGCGCCGGTATCAGCGCAGATCTTCTGGATGGTCTTGCCACCGGAACCAATAACCTCACGAATCTTGTCCACAGGAATCTTCAGGCTCAGCATCTTGGGAGCGTACTCAGAAACTTCTGCGCGAGGCTCGGGGATGCAGGGCAGCATCACTTCGTCCAGGATAACCAGACGAGCCTTGCGGCAGCGCTCCAGAGCATCCGCAATGATTTCCATTGTCAGACCCTTGTTTTTCAGGTCCATCTGAATAGCGGTAATACCTTCGGTAGTACCGGCAACCTTGAAGTCCATTTCGCCATGGAAGTCTTCCACGCCCTGGATATCGGTGAAGGTTCTCCACACGCCGGTTTCCTGATCGGTGATCAGGCCGCAGGAAATACCTGCAACGGGACGCTTAATGGGAACGCCGGCATCCATCAGAGCCAGGGTAGAACCGCAGATAGAGCCCTGAGAGGTAGAACCGTTGGAGCTGAGAACTTCGGAAACTACGCGGATGGCGTAGGGGAACTCTTCTACAGAGGGGATCACAGGCAGCAATGCCTTTTCAGCCAGTGCGCCGTGGCCAATCTCCCGGCGAGAAGTGGAGCGGGCTGCTCTTGCTTCGCCGGTGGAGAAAGAGGGGAAATTGTAGTGGTGGATATACCGCTTGGTATCTTCCTGGTAAATGGTGTCCATCTTCTGGGCAGCAGACAGAGTGTTCAGGGTGCAGATAGACAGCACCTGGGTCTGGCCACGAGAGAACAGACCGGAGCCATGTACCCGGGGCAGCAGACCAACTTCTGCATCCAGAGGACGGATATCATCCATACCGCGACCGTCAACACGCTTGCCGGCCAGCAGCCACTTCTTAACAACCTTCTTCTGCATCTTGTACAGGCAGACTTCGATATTTACTTCGAAATCTTCGTACTTTTCAGCAAACTTGTCAGCAAAGTCCAGACGGGCGGCGGTCAGACGCTCTTCACGAACGTTCTTATCATCGGTGTCCAGAGCGTACTCGATCTGGTCAAGACCGTAAGCGCACAGGTCGTCCAGCAGGTCGTGGTTTACGGCTGCCTTCTCGAAGGTGAACTTGGGCTTGCCGATTTCATCCACAATGGTGTTGATGAACTTCACGATTTCCATATTGGTCTCGTGAGCCACACGGATGGCTTCCAGCACAACGGCTTCGGGGGCTTCGTTGGCTTCGGTTTCAATCATAACCACCTTTTCAAAGGTAGAAGCAATGCAAACAAAGCAGTCGCAGGCTTCACGCTCGTCAGCAGAGGGGTTAATTACATAACGGTCGCCAATGTGGGCAACGTTGGTGGTGGCAACAGGTCCGTTCCAGGGCACATCGGAAGAAGCGATAGCGATGGAAGCGCCCAGAGAAGCAACCACTTCCACAGGGTTTTCATAGTCGTTTGCCATTACGGTGCAGGTAACAACCACATCGTTACGCAGTTCCTCGTCGAACAGAGGACGCATGGGGCGGTCGATGATACGGCTGTTCAGGATGCCTCTTTCAGAGGGCTTGCCTTCCCGGCGGTTGAAAGAACCGGGGATGCGGCCTACGGAGTACATTCTCTCTTCAAACTCGATGGTCAGAGGGAAGTAGTCAATACCGGCCTTAGGGATGGGGTTGCAGGTGACGGTGGTCAGCACTACAGTGTCGCCATAACGGCAGATGCACTCTGCGTTGGCAAGCTCTGCTACCTTACCGGTTTCTACGGTAAAGGGGCGGCCGCCCCGATTTCCATCTCAAACACTTTGTGATGGGGATACTGTTTGCGAGTAATCATTTGTTTTACCTCCTAAAATTTCTTTCTGTCCGGGAGGATTAGCACTTGAAACTGGCGGCGAAGTTCACCGGCACTTTCAACTGCTAAACTGCTCCCGGTAATTCCTTTGTTTTTGGAAAAAGGGCGACGGTTTCCGTCGCCCTTTTTTTAAGAAGCAACGCTCCTTACAGTCTTACTTACGGATGCCCAGCTTGGCGATGATTGCACGGTAACGGTTGATGTCCTTACGAGCCAGGTAGTCCAGCAGGTTGCGGCGCTTACCAACCATCATCAGCAGGCCACGACGGGAGTGGTTGTCGTGCTTGTGGACACGCAGGTGATCAGTCAGTTCGTTGATACGAGCGGTCAGAATAGCGATCTGAACTTCGGGAGAACCGGTGTCGCCTTCGTGGGTTGCGTTTTCCAGGATTACCTGGGTCTTTTTCTCTTTAAGAATCATGGGTATTTCCACCTTTCAAAATATTTCCCCAAAAGCCAAGTAAGGGTTAGTGGAGTCCGTTTTTCGGCTTTCCCCGTTACTGAGCAAAGGGCGATTTGTTTTCTGGCCATAGCCAGCCCGTTGAGTATAACACAAGTTTACCCAGTTGTAAAGAAAAATTTTCAACTTTTTCTTATTTTTTCTTCTGTATTTCCTGTCAGCCCCGGGTTTTTTCAAAGATTTCCCGGGCCACAACCGCATCGGCTTCGATTTGGGCTTTCAGCGCAGCAAGGTCCGGGAATTTTTTCTCCGGCCGCAAGAAAGAGAGCAGTTCCAGCTGCAGTTTGTTTCCGTAAAGGTCTCCATCGAAGTCTAAAATCCAGGGTTCTGCCGTCACATTCTCCCCTTCAACTGTGGGTCGGGTGCCGATATTGGCGACGGCAGCATAGGCTTTGCCTGCAATCTTTACCCGGCAGGCATACACCCCATAAGGTAAGGCTAAGCGCTTTCGGTCATAAGAAAGGTTGGCGGTAGGTACGCCGATGGTCCTGCCCAACTGCTTTCCCGGCAGCACACTGCCCATCAGCAAATGGGGATGGCCTAAAAGGGTGTTGGCCTTTTCAATTTGGCCTTCTTCCAAAAGGAGGCGAATTTGCCGGGAAGAAACCGCCTGGCTATCCACCAGTACTTTCTCCACCACCCGGCAGGGAAGGCCCTCTTTTTGGCAAAATTCCTGCAGGCAAGCCGCATTTCCTGCGCCCCCCGCGCCAAAGCGGAAATCCTCTCCGCAGACAAAGCCTGCAGCATGATAGGTATCCACCAGCAGGTGAAAAAAGGCCTGCCAGGGCATCTTTTTCAGATTTTCATCAAATGGCAAAATCAGGACCTTTTCCATTCCCATTTGGTAAAACAGGTGCTCTCGTTCTTCCAAAGTGGTAATAAGGCCCGGCCCTTCTTTCATCAAACTTTGGGGGCTGCCCTCAAAGGTCAGTGCACCGGCTTTTGCCTTTTCTTCCCGGGCAAGGTTGCGGCAAGCCTCCAAAAGTGCCTGGTGGCCCAAATGGACGCCGTCAAAAAAGCCCAGGGCATACACAAATTTCTCCATAGGCCGCCCTCACACCGAAAAGAAGCTCTTGATGGTTGACATAACACCGTCTTCCACTTTTGCCAGCATCAGAAATTCCCCCTCCGGGCTGTAGGCTCTGTACGTGCCCGGCTCTAACCCGACAGAAAAAGCATTGCCGTTTTTGCATCGGAGTGTCTGTTTTTCCGTCAAAGTAACCCGGGGATGTCCGGCAAAAAGGCTATCGGTGGGCAAAAGGAAGGCTTCCGGCTGTTCTGCTCCAACAAGGGTTTCCATTGTAACCGCCTGGGAAAGGGTGTATTCCCCGGCTGTCACTCTGCGTAAAGACTCCATTGTGCCGCCGCATCCCAGGGCTTGCCCGATATCCTTGCAAAGGGTACGGATATAAGTGCCTTTGGAACAATGAATGCGAAGTTTGGCGGCAGTGCCTTCAAAGGAAAGGCAATCCAACCCATAAATGGTCACAGGCCGGGGCTTGCGCTCCACTTCTTTGCCCCGTCTTGCCAAATCGCAAAGTTTTTGCCCATTTATTTTAATGGCAGAATACATAGGCGGAATTTGGAAAATCCCGCCCCGGAAACCATTTAAGGTTTGCAGGAATTGCTCCTTCGTTACCTTGACAGGCTTCTCTTCCAAAACCGTTCCTGTAATATCTTCCGTATCGGTGGAAATTCCCAGCCGCAAGGTGGCCTCATAGGTCTTTTCTGCGTGTTCAAAAAATTCCACCGCCCGGGTGGCTCTGCCCACAAATACCGGCAGGACCCCCGTTGCCATAGGGTCAAGGGTACCGCCGTGACCGATGCGCCGGGTCTTAAAAACGCCCCGGAGTTTACTCACCACATCCTGGCTTGTCCAGCCGGCAGGCTTATCTACAATCACAATGCCGTCCACTTCGTACCCTCTCTTTCTTTTAGTATGTTTCTAAAATTGCCCGCGTTTGCTTCACAGCCTCTGTAATGGTCAGGCTTGTGCTTGCGCCGGCTGCCCCTACATGGCCGCCGCCCCCAAACCGGGCGCACAGGGCCGCCGCATCATAGCCGGGCACTGCCCGGACAGAGAGCTTTGCGCCCTTCTCCTCTTCCCGGATGGTAACTGCCAGTTTGACGCCGGCAATGGAGCGGGCAAACCCGGAAATATTATCCAAATCATCTTCCGTTGCCCCAAATTCTTTTTCCACTGCCTTGGGCAGGGCGCAAATGACAAAAGCGCCCTCTTTCAGAAAGATGGCATTTTGGAGCAGGTAACTTTGCACCTGCAGCCGGGGAAGGGAATTGGTTTCAAACAGTTCCTGGTTTAGCATAAACACCGGAGCGCCTGCCTGCGCACAAGCCGCCGCCACTAAAAAACTGTGGGCAGTGGTATTGGCGTAGCGGAAACATCCCGTGTCAGTGGAAACGGCTGTATACAGCGCCGTTGCCATTTGCTCATCCAAAGGAACCGCCAATTCCCGGGACAGTTCATAGACAATTTCTGCGCAGGCCGCCGTATCCGGCTCCACCAGTTCCATAGGGGTAAAGGATCCACCCATTTCGTGGTGATCAATCCGCAGAACGATCTTTTCTGCCAGATGCCGATGGGCTTCCGGGAGCATAGACACCGCCCCCGCATCCACACAGATAAGGATATCCCCTTCTTCCGGGAAGTTCTTGGTAAGTCCTGCGTGTAAGGGCGTATATCTGGGAGTCAGTTCCGGATTGACAAGAATATGGGCGGTTTTTCCCATCGCGCGGAGCAGGCGGCAAAGGAACGCCCCTGTACCGGTGGTATCCCCATCGGGCCGCCGGTGAGTCAGGATGAGAAACCGGTCATTTTCCCGAAGGAAAAGGGCCGTTTCCTTAACCGTCATCTTCTTCATCGGCTTTTATCTCCAAAGAATTGATGAGTTTCAGCATTTTTGCGCCGTAGGTAATGGAGTCATCCAGCGCCCACTGAATTTGAGGGGTGTGCCGCAAATTCAGTGCGTTGCCCAATTCCCGGCGCAGATAGCCGGAGGCAGACTGAAGCCCCTTCAGGGCATCGGCTGCCCGGTCTTCCTGCAAAAAGCTGGCATACACTTTGGCAAAGCGCAGATCCGGCGTGGTTTCCACCCGGGTGATGGAAATCATGGTATCCTGCACTCTGGGGTCTTTCAAGTTGCGAATTAAAGAAGAAAGTTCTTTCTGAATTTCCTCGTTAATTCTGCCAATACGATTGGATGCCATAAGTTTCTTCCTTTCTTGGTGTTCTCGTCACAGAAGGTAAAAGCGCCGCACCGCTTAAGCGATGCGGCGCTGCCTTTACCGCTTAATTTCTTGCATCACGAAGCATTCGAAGATGTCGCCTTCTTTGATGTCATTAAACTTGAGGATGCTCATGCCGCACTCATAACCGGCGGTAACTTCCTTGGCGGCATCCTTAAACCGCTGCAAAGAGCCTACTTCGCCCTGGTGGATTACAATGTTATCACGGAGCACCCGTACCTGGGCATCCCGGGAAACCTTGCCATCCTTCACCATACAACCGGCAATCGTACCTATCGCAGAAACCTTATAGGTCATACGGACTTCTGCGTGACCGATAATTGCCTCTTCAAACTTAGGCGCCAGCATGCCCTTCATTGCAGCCTCGATTTCATCGATGGCATCATAGATAACCCGATAGAAACGCATATCTACCTTAGAGCGCTGACCGCTGGCCTGGGCTGCTGCATCGGGACGGACATTGAAGCCGACGATGATAGCGCCGGCAGTGGAAGCCAGCAGAATATCGCTTTCGTTGATTGCGCCCACACCGGTGTGGATAACCCGAACACGGACTTCCTCGTTGGAAATCTTTTCCAAGCTCGCCTTCACGGCTTCTGCGGAACCCTGCACGTCAGCCTTGACGATCAGGGGCAGTTCCTTCATCATACCTTCCTGCATCTTGGCAAAGAGGTTATCCAAAGTAACTTTGGTCATGGCGTTGGCTGCGGCATCCTTTTCGGCCTGGCGGCGCTGTTCCACCAGTTCTCTTGCCATACGTTCGTCGGTAACCGCATTGAACTCGTCACCGGGAGCAGGTACATCCGCAAGGCCGGTAATTTCCACAGGGGTGCTGGGGCCGGCGGTCTTCACTGTGCGGCCCTTGTCGTTGGTCATTACACGAACACGGCCTACGGCTGTACCGGCAATGATAATATCGCCCTGGTTCAGTGTGCCGTTTTGCACCAGCAAGGTGGCAATGGGGCCTCTGTTCTTGTCAAGACGGGCTTCAATAACCGTTCCCTTTGCACGGCGGTTGGGGTTAGCCTTCAGTTCGGCAACTTCAGCCGTCAGCAGCACCATTTCCAGCAGATTATCCAGACCCAGGCCGGTCTTGGCGGAGATGGGGCAGATAATGGTGTCGCCGCCCCACTCTTCGGGGATCAATTCATATTCTGTCAGTTGCTGCTTGATCTTATCCGGGTTTGCTTCCGGCTTATCCATCTTGTTAATGGCAACAATAATGGGAATGTTGGCAGCCTTGGCGTGGTTGATGGCTTCGATGGTCTGGGGCATGATGCCGTCATCGGCAGCAACCACCAGAATGGCAATATCGGTACACATAGCACCACGTGCACGCATGGAAGTAAAGGCGGCGTGGCCGGGGGTATCCAGGAAGGTCAAAGACTGACCGTTGATATCCACCGTATAGGCGCCGATGTGCTGGGTAATGCCGCCGGCTTCTCCGGAAGTCACATTGGTCTTCCGAATGGCGTCCAGGGTGCTGGTCTTGCCGTGATCGACGTGACCCATAACAACCACAACGGGGCTTCTGGGCAGCAGTTCTTCTTCCGTATCCACGTGGTCATCGATAATCCGCTCTTCGATGGTAACGGTGATTTCCCGTTCCACCCTGCAGCCCATTTCTACCGCCACGAATTCGGCGGTATCAAAGTCGATGGTCTGATTAAGGGCGGCCATAACACCGTTCTTCATCAGGCATTTAATCACTTCACCGGCAGTCTTCTTCATCCGGGAAGCCAGCTCACCGACGGTAATTTCGTCGGGAATTTTTACAGTAACGGGGGCTTTGCGGGCCACTTCCATCTGCAAGCGGCGCAGCTTCTCCTGCTCTTCGTTCTTGGCCTTGTTGCCCTTGAACTTGTTTTCTTTCTTGTTCTGCTGCTGGCCCTTCTTGCCGATGCGCTGTTTGCCGCCGGCATAATCACGCATCCGGTCGGACACCATGTCGTCTACCCGGTCATCAAAACGGGCAGCGTTGACCTGCACCGCAGAAGTATCCACCACCCGGCGTTCCCGCTTCCGTTCCGGCTGTACGGGAACTTCCTTTTTGGGCTCTTCCTTCTTGGGAGCAGGAGCAGCCTGGGCCTTGGGGGCTTCGGCTTTAGGTTCTTCCTTGGGCGTTTCTGCCTTAGGCTCTTCCTTCTTGGGGGCGGGTGCTACGGCAAACACCACTTCCAAAGAGTCAATCTGGTTGGTTTGGGTGATATAGTCGAACACCAC
>RHMF01000476.1_pt1 | contig 17132 bp, 13 predicted proteins | sample 5365151 | NCBI WGS metagenome assembly RHMF01 (sample SAMN10266501, study PRJNA497801) | feces metagenome | isolation source: feces | host: Bos taurus | place: China: Prairie of Fairy Mountain | collected 2017-08-14 | reverse complement strand
CAAGAAAGTCTTTCTTGCGCGGAGCTCACGGATTGCACCTGTCTTCTCGAACTTTCTCTTGAACTTCTTCAGAGCCTTCTCGATGCTCTCGCCATCCTTTACTGGAACTATAATCATATCTAAATCACCTCCTTTTCATTATAGGGCTGCAAAGATACGCATATTATTTTGAATTCAAAATTTTTTTGAACGTTTCCATTCCATTGGTAGCCACGTCCTTAATATGCGTCAATCTGCCGTCCCTGACCGGCACCTCCTTAGGGTCGATTATATATATAGGTGTCGACATGCGGGCATAACGATAAAGACCTGCTGCAGGATATACCTGAAGTGATGTTCCAACTATCAGCAGCACATCTGCCGACTCTACTGCATCGATTGCATCCTCAATCTTCGGGACAGCCTCTCCGAACCATACGATATGCGGACGCAGCTGCGCTCCGTTAGGCGCCTTATCCCCTATATGTACCGGATCTGACCCTATATCGAAGACTGTCTCCTCAGAAAAACCGTCCATCTCATTGCAGCAGTTCTCGGGACGGACCTTGGTCAGTTCGCCGTGAAGATGGATTATCCTTGTGCTGCCGGCCCTCTCGTGGAGATTGTCGACATTCTGGGTCACTACGGTAACATCATGATCCTGCTCAAGAGACGCAATGGCATAATGAGCTGAATTCGGCTTGACTGAGCCCAACTGGGCACGACGGGCATTGTAGAAATCCAGTACCAGGGCCGGATTCCTGTACCATCCCTCTATAGATGCGACGTCCTCTACATTATGATTTTCCCACAGACCGTCGCTGTCTCTGAACGTGCTTATGCCGCTCTCAGCGCTGACACCGGCTCCGGTAAGTACGACAAGTTTCTTCTTCATCCTATATAGCAAAATAATGTCTGCTCACCCAATACTCGAAAAGCGGGTCGAGTATCACAGGCTCGTCCTTTTCGTTGAATGTGATGACCTCCTTCTTCTTCAGGGCATCCTTTACCCTGCGTACGTTTGCCGAAGAGTTCAGACCATATTTCTCGATCACATCCGAGGCACTGAAACGCACGACTCCGTCAAGAATAGCCTTGAGCAGGCTCAGCTGGTGGTCTGTAAGGTCATTGACGATGGAGATGAACCGAGGCTCGTGGATAGAGATGATAACCTTCAGGGCTTCCATCAGGATACCTTCGTTTATATATCCTCGAGTCATGGTATCGCAGATCGAAGTGAAATGGTTGAGATACCACATCTGCCCTCTGAAGAGTTCGCAGGCTCCAAGGACAAGATTCCTTTCTATGACCTTTCCAGAGACCATGAATCCCCTTACGATATGCTCGATGATCTCCCTGTCGTCGACTTTCTGAAGAGGCAGATGCTCAACAAGTCTGTAGAAGAACTTCTTCTCAGCGAAGATATACTTCATCGCATTGACCTGAGATCCGGTGAATATGAAGGAAACCTTGCGGTTTCTTTCGGCAAGGACCTTCTCCATCACCTTGAACACATCTTCCGCCCTCTTGTCATGCATGAGATTCTGAAATTCCTCGATGATGACGAAATAAGGAACCTGTCTCTGCTCCGCCATGATACCCGGAAGACGCATCATTTTGTCCACATCATTGTCATCAAGGTCCCAATTGAGCGAAACGACCTCGTCGCAGGATGCGAAACGGGCTGAATCGAAGACAAAATGCGTCCCTCCAAGAAACTCCGAAATGACAGCGGAATATTCCTCCTGAGTCGAATACAGAGGCCTTATGACAGCTGTTCCGAACTTAATGAGGAATTCCTCCAATGTCCTGACATTGAACAGATTGATATGAACGACCATAAACGGTTTGCCGGCAGTTCTCATATTGTATAGAGTCTGCTGGATGACCGACATCTTTCCTGATTTAGGCGGCTCGTACATCACGACCTGTTCCCCTGCTTCAAGGAGATTGCCGAGTATGGTACAGTCCATTTTACGGCCGACGAAATTCTTGCCGGTCACATACCTGTCGTAAACAAAAGGAGTATCCATGGCATCAGTATTAAAATCCTTCGCAAATCTACAAATTATATCTCAGCGGTGCAACAAAAATGTTAGGCCGATAATATTTACTTTACATCATATTTTTGCCTATATTTGTAAGTTGGCATGGAAAGGCCCTTTACTATTGACAAACACAACACTATGAATACCGGAAAAATACTGAAGACAAGCCTCAAGGCACTTGCATGGATAGCCGGAATATGGCTGGGATTGCTGGTCATTCTCGAGATTGCTCTCTCCCCTGCAGTACTTACAAAAATAGTCAACAGAGTTGCTGATGAATTCATCGATGGCGACATCCGTTTCGGGGAGGCGTCAGCATCGATGTTCCGCAGATTTCCCGGAATGACCGTATCGCTGAAGGATTTTGCCATCACCTATCCTGCCGACAGGTTTGACAACAAGGAGAAGGAAGGTGTCCAGGGGCATCTCATGTATCATGGATGCGGAGAGGAAGCCGATACTCTTGCCTCATTTGACAGATTTTCTGTCGGCCTCAGCCTACCTGCGCTCTTGACCGGTACCATAAGGATCCCGCATCTGAGACTTGAAGGGCCGAGGATCTTTGCCCATTCATACCACGATGGGACAGCCAACTGGAATATATTCAAGAGCGGAGCTCCCGCCGACTCGACAGAGGTTGAAGACACGACGGAAGAATCCGGCGGGATGCCTAAGATAGTACTTGGCAGGATCCGTCTGACAGAGCATCCGCACATAGTATATACTGACAGCCGCGACACAATATTCGCTATGATCGATGTCAAGCAGATCGGTTTCAACGGCAAGGTGCATCTCAAGAAGGTTACACGCAGCAGAGTCGGACTTGCAGTCGACAGCATGTTCGTTGCCGGAAGACTGGCGAAAGACACCCTCGCGCTCGGTCTGGACAAGCTCCACATCCACGAGCATAACCGTCATATGGACATCAACGCAAGCGCAAAGACCTTCCTCGCTACCAGTTCATTCGGAAGAATGCGCATACCGATAGAACTGAGCGGAGTGGTCTCATTCCCTAAGGATTCCGTTCTGGCCGTCAAGGCTGAAAATGTTCTTCTGGACATAGCGACCGTGCCGATAAAGGCTGACGCAGACCTCAGGTTCAAGACGGGAGCCACGGGAATAGACGCGAAGGTCGCGATCGACGAATGCCCGCTGAATGAAGTCCTGCAGGATTATGTAAAGAATTTCATTCCTGAAGTTGCAAAGGTAAGGACAGACGCAAAGATATCGCTTGCCGCAGACATCAAGGGAGACTATATCCATGCGAGCGGTGACCTTCCATCGGTCAAAGCATCTCTGCATGTTCCGAATTCGGACATAACCTATTCAGACCTCAAAGGCCAAGTGCTCAAACTTGCGCTTGATGTGGGAGCAGCGACGACGGATGAAGGAAAGATCGATGTAAGCATCGACAAGGCCATAGCCAAGGCGACAGGTCTTGACCTTGGCCTTAAGGGAGCTGCCGGCGACGTTCTCGGCGACGACCCTCTAATAAAGATTGACGGCAGACTCGACGCCCACCTCGACTCCCTTGTGAAGTTCCTTCCTGATACGCTGGGGATAGAAGCAGGTGGAAAGCTTGCTGCCCGAATCGACGGAAAGGCTCATCTGTCGCAGCTTAACATGTATAATTTCTCCAGATCCGAACTCCAGGGGAATGTCAGTGGAAAGGAGATCATCGTCAAGATGCCTAAGGATACTATCGACGTTGTCATAGACAGCATGAGCCTGAAGCTCGGACCAGAGACGATCAAGTCAAGACGAGATCCTTCAAAGACCTTCAGGCTGATAGGAGCGACCGGTAACATCACCAAGGCCGACATCAACTTCAAGGAAGCCATGGTCATTGAGGCCGAGAAATTTGCCATATCAGCAAAGAACTCGGTCGATATGGACAATGATGCCGATACGACAAAGAAGATACTGCCGTTCGGAGGACGCATAAGTGCATACAAACTCATGATAAAGGATGCATCCGGCTCAAGCGTAAGATTGGACGAGACCAGCAACGGTTTCCAGCTTCTACCTAAAAAAGGTCAGCCAAAGGTTCCTATGCTTACTCTCAGCAGCAAGAACAAGAGAATCTTCCTGGTATCTGATGTAAACCGTGCCATCCTCACTGATGCTTCGATCAATGCAAGAGCGGCGATGAATACCGTCGAGCGCAGACAGAAGGCAAAGGCATTCATGGACTCGCTTGCAAGGACATACCCGGAAGTTCCGAGAGACTCTCTGTTCGCATTCATGAGGGCCAAAAGGGCAAACCAGCCTATTCCTGAATGGCTGAAGGAGGAGGATTTCAGGAAGCAGGATATAAACATCAAGCTTGACGAGACTCTCGCGAAGTATTTCAGGGAGTGGGACATCAATGGTGGCATAGACATCAGGACAGGTATCGTGATGACTCCATATTTCCCTCTCAGAAACATCCTCAGGGGATTTGAGGCCAGCTTCAACAACAATACGGTCTCTATAGACAGTCTCAAGGTCAGGGCAGGACAGTCTGAAATCGGAGCGAAAGGTTCGCTCACAGGACTCAAAAGGGCTCTTCTCGGAAGAAGGGGCGCACTCAAGCTTGACCTTGACGTGACATCATCCGGCATGGATGCCAACGAGCTCCTGAGAGCATACAGCACCGGATCAAACTTCAATCCGGAGACTCTCAAAGGCTCGGCAGGAGAGGTCAGCAACTCAGAGTTCCTCCAGCAGGTCACTGTCCAGGATACAACAGAACTCGAAGAGGCGCCGTCCCTGATTGTCGTGCCTGGCAATGTCGTGGCAGACCTGAGGATCAACGCCGGCAACATCACATACAGCGATCTCCAGATCGACACCTTGATGGCAAAGGCTACAATGAAGGAGCGCTGCATTCAGATAGTAGACACAAAGGCTGAATCCAATATGGGAGCCATAGGTTTCGAGGGATTTTATGCGACACGCACAAAGGAAGACCTGAAGACCGGCTTCAGCCTCAACTTTGAGGATATTACAGCTGAAAAGGTCATTGCACTTATGCCTGCCGTCGACACGATCATGCCGCTCTTGAAGTCATTCAGCGGTAAACTCAACTGCGAGGTTGCAGCCACAGCAGACATTGACACCAGCATGAATATCGTCATGCCGAGCATCAACGGAATCATCCGAATAGGAGGAGAGGACCTGACGATAAGCAACAACGATATGTTCAGAAAGCTGGCAAGGACACTGATGTTCAGGAACAAGAAGGAGGGTCATGTAAAGAAGATGACCGTAGAGGGTGTAATAAAGGACAACAAGCTGGAAGTGTTCCCGTTTGTGCTCGAGCTCGACAGGTATACTCTTGCGATGAGCGGCATCCAGAATCTCGACATGTCATTCAGGTATCATGCGTCCCTGATCAAGTCTCCGTTCCTCATCAGACTGGGAATCGACCTTTATGGTCCGGATTTCGACAACATGAAGTTCAAGATAGGAAAGGCTAAGTACAAGAACAAGAATGTCCCTGTCTTCTCTACTGTAATCGACAAGACAAAGATCAACCTGATCGAATCAATCCGCGGCATCTTTGAAAAAGGCGTAGAGGCTGCCATCAACGAGAACAGAGAGCAGACAGCGATAACAGAACATAAGAAGAATATAGGATACGTGCAGGCGGTAGACCAGAAGCTTGAAGCACTGTCTGATTCAGAACAGAAGCAGCTCGAAGCTGATCAGGCGGCTGAAAATGCTGCAGAGAATGCAGAAGCCGGAACAGCTGGCGAGGGAACACCGGCCGAGGGAGCAGCGCCAGCCGCAGTACAACAGGAAACAGTAAAAGCAAATGAATAGTCAGGAATATATCGAAGTGGCGGTCAGAATAACGCCATTCTGTGAAGAAAACGCAGATATCGTAACGGCTGAGATAAGCGAACTCCCATTCGAATCCTTCTCATCCGAGGATCCGTATCTGAAATGTTACATCCAGAAGGAGCTCTACGACCAGCAGGCGCTGAAAGTTGTGCTGAGCGGTCTTGATGGGATGGATTTCAAGACGGAATACTCGGCAGTTCTGGTACCACCGGTCAACTGGAATGCTGTGTGGGAAAGTCAGTTCACCCCTATCGTCGTCGACGGGAAATGTACAATCAAGGCATCATTCCACGAAGGACTCAAGAGGACCAGATATAACATCACCATCGACCCTAAGATGGCATTCGGAACCGGCCACCACCAGACCACCTTCATGATGTGCCGCGCACTCCTTCAGAACGAAGAGGCAGTAAGAGGCAAGATTGTGATGGACATGGGATGCGGCACAGCCATTCTGGCCATCCTTGCGGCAAAGATGAAGGCCTCACGCGTATATGGTGTGGACATTGATGCGGTCGCTGCCATCTCGGCATATGACAACGCCCGCAAGAACAGGGTCGGAAAGATAATGGAGACATATTGCGGAGACGCATCCCTTCTCCAGAGGAACAGTTACGACGTGCTTCTTGCCAACATAAACAGGAACATACTGCTCCAGGACATACCGACCTACGCCCTTTCGCTGCGCAAAGACGGCCTTCTGTTTGTCAGCGGTTTTTACATGGAGGACATGCCGATGATAATAGGTATGGCCCAGAACTCAGGTCTTGAATATGCCGGACACGACTCTGTCGACAACTGGTGCTGTGTCAAATTCATAAAGAAAGTAAAATAATGAAGAAGTATCTGACAATCATAGCGGCAGTAATCTTCTGCTCGTGCAAGCCTGATGTCTATACCGGGCCTCTGGACAATCCGGAAGGCAACTGGGAAGGTCTGAAGAGCACATACTACTTCAATGGCGAACAGGTTGCGGAAATGGATGGCTGCCAGTATAGTGCAATCTCATTCTACAAGCAGGGCCTCTGCTGCATCGAAGGCGTTAAAGGAGCTTTCCCGTACAGATACTCCGGGGACAGCCTTGTCATCGACTCGACCATATGGAGCGTAAAAAAACTGACAGGAGCGGAGATGACCATCAGCTATCTTGGAAGGATATATCCTGATTCTCTTGTAGCGCCGGATACTATTGAAATTGAATTCAACGGACAGGCGATCGCGACCTCAGCTAAAGGATATTTCTACATTCCGAGCGGAAACGATACGGTATATTGCGATTATATGGGTTACCGCAATGAGGCAGACAGCCTCATCATAGACTTCTGGTTTGATACGCATACAGATCAGTTCGTCCCTCTGGTTGTTGAAGAAGATAAGAAATGATATTAATGCAAAGATTTTGATTACCTTTGCACCCCTTGAACGATAATGATCAAAGAAAATAAAGATATGAAGAATTTTGTAGAGGAACTCAGATGGAGGGGCATGATTCAGGACATCATGCCGGGAACTGAGGAGAAACTTATGGAAGGACCTACAGCGGCATACGTCGGAATCGACCCTACTGCCGATTCACTGCACATCGGTCATATGGTAAGCATCATGATCCTGAAGCATTTCCAGAACTGCGGCCACAAGCCTATCGCTCTCGTCGGCGGTGCTACAGGTATGATCGGAGACCCGTCGATGAAGTCGCAGGAGCGCAACCTTCTTGACGAAGAGACATTGAGCCACAACGTTGCCTGCATCAAGGCACAGTTGAGCAAGTTCCTGGATTTTGAGTCTGATGTGGACAACAAGGCTGAACTCGTGAACAACTACGACTGGATGAAAGGATATTCATTCCTTGAATTCACCCGCGACATAGGAAAACATATCACTGTCAACTATATGATGGCGAAGGATTCCGTAAAGAAGAGACTTTCAGGAGAGGCACGTGACGGAATGTCATTTACCGAGTTTACATATCAGCTCCTTCAGGGATATGACTTCCTCTATCTTTACGAGCATAAAGGCTGTACACTTCAGATGGGAGGTGCAGACCAGTGGGGAAACATCACGACCGGCTCTGAGCTGATCCGCCGTATCCTGGGCAAGGAGGCATATGCACTTACATGTCCTCTGATCACAAAAGCAGACGGTGGAAAGTTCGGCAAGACCGAAAAGGGAAACATCTGGCTCGACCCTGAGCGCACCTCACCATACCAGTTCTACCAGTTCTGGCTCAATGTTTCCGATTCAGATGCTGTAAAATACATCAAGATCTTCACAATGCTCTCTAAAGAGGAGATCGACGCTGCAATAGCACAGCATTGCGAGGCTCCTGAGCGCCGTGAGCTCCAGAAGCTCCTTGCCAAGGAAGTCACAACAATGGTACACGGAGCGGCAGAGTATGAGAATGCTGTTGCGGCATCACAGATGCTCTTCGGAAACGCTACAAAGGAGGCTCTGATGAATCTTGACGAGAAGACATTCCTTGCAGTATTTGACGGAGTACCTACATTCGAGGTTCCTTCAGAGAAGTTCCCTGTCGGAATAATCGACCTTCTTGCTGCTGAATCACAGGTATTCCCTTCAAAGGGAGAGTGCAGGAAGATGATCCAGGCAAACGGTGTCAGCATCAACAAGGAGAAGGTGAACGATATCAATGCCCAGATCGGAGAGGAGTCATTCATCAACGGCAAGTACATCCTCGCACAGAAAGGAAAGAAAAATTATTTCATAATCAAAATCTGCTAGACAAGCAATGGAAAAGAATACAGAAAGCACCAGACAGCTGAAAGTTGCCAAGGAGATACAGAAGCACATGGCTGAGATCATCCGCAGCAAAGGTATGGCGGCATTCGGCGGCGCTCTTGTATCAGTCAGCGGAGTGAAGGTCAGCCCTGACCTGTCTGTGGCAAAAATCTATGTAAGCATCTTCCCTTCAGACAAGGCTGAAGCTGTCATGAACGTGCTTCAGGAAAACGGAAGGGCTCTCAGAGGAGAGCTTGGAAGCAAAGTTGCGAAGCAGCTGCGCATCGTACCTGAGATCATTTTCTATCTGGACAGTTCGCTGGATTATGTAGAACACATCGAGGAACTGCTGAAGAAGTAGAGGTCCCCGACAAGTACGTAAGAGAGATGAGGCTGGCGACATTCATAGCAGGAAGATATCTTTTCGCCAAGAAATCACACAATGTGATCAACATAATTTCGGCGATAAGTGCTATCGGAATGGCCATAGGTACCGCTGCTCTCATCATAATCCTGTCTGTTTATAACGGGTTCGACTCGCTCATCAAGTCAATGATGAGCAAGGTCGAGCCCGATCTTCTCATAACCCCGGCAGAGGGAAAGGTATTCGTCCCGGAAGGCGAAGTCTACGACTGGATATACGAGCATAAATCTGTAAAAAACATGTGCTGCATACTCCAGGAGCAGGTTTTCATAAGTTATGACGGACAGCAGGGACTGGCTCTGGCAAAAGGAGTGGACTGGATCTACGAGGAAGAGTCTCCCCTAAGGGATCATCTGAGGGAGGGAGAATTTACCCTTCACAGAGGAGATGTACCATTAGCGGCAGTAGGAGTAGGTCTGGCATATAAGATGAGCATCAACCCGCGTTTCATGTCGCCGATCGAGATTTACTTCCCATCCAGAACACGCAAGATTTCGATGGCAAACCCCGCCTCTTCAATTGAGAGCATAAAAGTCTGGCCATCAAGCATCTTTGCCGTCAGCAGCGATATCGACAGCGAACTCATGATCCTCCCTATAGACAAGATGAGGGAGCTGCTCGAATACGAAGACGAGGTTTCCGGCATCGAGATCCGTTTCATTGAAGGTACAGATGCCAAGGAAGCATCCAGGATCAAGGAGGAGACATCATCAAGACTCGGTCCGGGCTTCAAGGTCAAGGACAGATTCGAGCAGAACGAATCACTCTATAAGATGATGAAATATGAGAAGGCTGCCATCTATATGATCCTTATCTTCGTCATCATCATCATAGCTTTCAACATATTCGGCAGTCTGTCAATGCTTATCATCGAAAAGCAGGATGACATCCGGACACTGCGCAGCCTCGGAGCACAGGACAGCCTGATCAGGAGGATATTCATTCTCGAAGGCTGGATGATATCGCTGACTGGTCTTGCTGCAGGACTTCTCATCGGTACCGGCTTCTCTCTTCTGCAGCAATACTTCGGATTTATAAAAATGCCCGGACATTTCGTTGTCCAGGCATATCCTATAATCCTTTCGTGGTCAGACATTCTCCTGACCGCAGCAGGAGTCGCGATAATAGGATATATTATCGCTGTCTGCCCTGTATATACTCATGGATGGCGGCAGCAGCCTTTCGGCCAGCACCCATCGCAAGAATAACAGTCGCAGCACCGGTCACGGCATCACCGCCTGCAAAAACTCCAGGACGGCTGGTCGCACCATTTTCATCAGCAATGATACAGCCTCTGCGATTGGTGTCAAGTCCGCCAGTCGTCTTGGCGATCAGAGGATTCGGAGAGGTACCAAGAGACATGATGACTGTCTCTGTCTCAATCTCAAATTCAGAGCCAGGCACAGGAACAGGGCTGCGACGGCCGCTTTCATCAGGCTCACCAAGCTCCATCCTTATACATTTCACCGCCTTCACCCATCCTCTCTCATCGCTGAGAATCTCTACTGGATTGGTCAGCATCGCAAACTCGATTCCCTCTTCCTTGGCATGATGAACCTCCTCACGACGTGCCGGAAGCTCATTTTCTGTACGACGATATACGATTGTAGTCTCAGCTCCAAGTCTCAATGCTGTTCTCGCAGCATCCATAGCGACATTTCCACCACCGACTACGACAACCTTCTTTCCTGCATGGATAGGGGTCATATAATCGTCTCTGAAAGCCTTCATCAGATTGTTTCTGGTCAGGAATTCGTTTGCAGAGCATACGCCGTTGAGATTTTCTCCAGGGATACCCATAAACTTAGGAAGACCGGCTCCCGATCCGATGAATACAGCATCAAAGCCTTCCTCATCAAGAAGAGCATCGATCTTGACAGTCCTTCCTGCAATGACATTCGTCTCTATCTTGACTCCAAGGGCACGCACTTCATTGATCTCAGCCTCAACGACCTCATCTTTCGGAAGACGGAATTCAGGGATACCATATACAAGGACACCACCAGGACGGTGAAGGGCCTCAAAAATAGTCACATCATATCCGAGTTTAGCCAGGTCAGAAGCACATGCAAGACCTGCAGGACCGCTGCCGATGACCGCTACCTTATGGCCGTTGGCAGGAACTGTCTCAAGCTTTACGCCTCCGTTCTCACGACTCCAGTCAGCCACGAAACGTTCGAGCTTTCCGATTGCTACAGGCTCGCCCTTTACTCCGAGGATACAGCTGCCCTCACACTGAGTCTCCTGAGGACATACGCGGCCGCATATTGCTGGAAGTGATGAATCTCTTGCTATGACTGAAGCAGCCTCGGCAAATGCACCTTCTGCAACCTTAGAGATAAACTCCGGAATGCTGATATTGACCGGACAAGCCGAAACACAGCGCGGATTCTTGCAATTGAGGCATCTTGAAGCCTCAAGCTGAGCTTCCTCCACATTATATCCGTAGCATACTTCTTCGAAATTTGTCGCACGGACTTTAGGATCCTGCTCTCTCACAGGAACTCTTGGAATTCTGTTTGCCATTATCTTCCCCTCCCTATTCTACATTTATGATCCGCCTCCTGCTCCTCTGTCTTATACATGCCTTGTCTGCGCATAGCCTCATCGAAATCAACGTCATAGCCGTTGAACTCAGGGCCTTCGACACACGCGAAACGGGTCTTTCCTGCCACAGTGACACGGCATGCTCCGCACATGCCTGTACCGTCGACCATAAGGGTGTTCAAGCTTACGATCACAGGAAGGTCAAGCTTGCGGCAGGTCATTACCGCAAACTTCATCATGATCATCGGACCGATCGCCACAGCCTGAGTATATTTCTTTCCCTCCTCAGCAACGAGCTTTTCAAGCATGGCTGTCACCAGTCCCTTGAATCCGGCCGTACCGTCGTCAGTACAGAGATACAGGTTATCACATACAGCCTCCATCTCCTCCTTATATATCACGAGGTCTTTTGTCTTCGCACCGACAATGACATCCACAGCCACTCCCCTTTCGTGAAGCCACTTCACCTGAGGATATACCGGTGCGGTACCTACTCCTCCTGCGATGAAGATATATCTCTGTCCATTGAGTTCCTCCTCGGACATTTCAGTAAAGTCCGAAGGTACTCCGAGAGGGCCCACAACATCAGCGAAGGCCTCACCTGCCTCATAAGAGACAATTTCCGAAGTTGATGCACCTATCTGCTGAGTAACTATAGTAACCGTTCCTTCTGTCTTATCGTAATCACTTATGGTAAGAGGAATACGCTCACCATTCTCGCTTGCCCTGACAATCAGGAACTGTCCCGGGAGAGCAGAGGCAGCAAGACGCGGAGCCTCTACCTTCATCCGGCAGATTGTCGGAGTAAGCATTTCTTTGGTTTTGATTCTGTACATAATTTTTATTGTATATAGATCCCCGGACGTGGCCGGGGATGACATTCCAAGAGGTCAGCCAGGGATGACACCCACCATCCGGGGTAAGGATGACTTCTAGTGCTGATGGTTATGACCGTGTCCGTGATCGTGGCCATGGTCATGAACGTGGCCGGGCTCCACCTTTCCGTGGACAGCATATCCGAGCTTCTCGATCGCAGCCTTGAGAGCCTCCTCTGAAGTCTTCGAAGGGTCATACTTGATCGCTACTGTCTGATTGTCAAGAGACACATCGAGGCCCTTGACTCCTTTCTCGAAAGCGATGTTCTCTTCTGTCTTCTTCACGCAGTTGTTGCAGTGGAGATGAACATTGAAAACGACTTCCTTGACCTCAGCCTTCGCCTTCTTTGCCTTTTTTCCTGGCTTCTGGTCAGCGAGTACTGTCATTGCTGTCATATCGGCTGCCGCATAGGCAGAAGCTGAGAATGCCATAACGGCTGTCAGCATGAGAATAATTGTCTTTTTCATAATTTTATAGTACAAAAGTAATAAATAATCTTAAAATTGACCGGTAAATTCAGCCTATGCCTTCTTCCAAAGTGTAAAACGGAAGCCTACATGAGCCTTTATTCCCATGAGAGGCCCCCAGATGCAACTGGCGTCAAACGATGCCTGACGAGGGTTGGATGCGCCTATGATTGCGTCCTTCTGTCGGAAATTGGTAAGGTTCTCAGCACCGACATACACATCCCATCCCTTGAAACGACGGGTCACCTGAGCATAGAGCATCGGATAGACAGGAGTACGTCCGTTCTTGTACATAAGATTGCCGTCGGCATCCTTGAAGTCCTTCATGAAATCATACACACGGCATGATCCGTTCAGAGAAGCAGTGAAGTCGAATATCCACTTGTTGAGATTGGTGGCATACTGAAGGTTGAGCACTCCCTTGAAGCGGCTTGTCATAGGCTTCTCCACCAATCCCCTTCCTGCAAGTTCGACCTTTGCATTGGTATACCTGAATGTAGCGGTGATATTGAAACGCTCTATAGGGTCGACCGAGAAGTCCAGCTGGTAGTTGTCAGTAAATGAACGTCCGCCGTCGAGGGCATAGAAGTCAATCTGATTTACGAAATGCTCATAATCGACAACCATCTGCTGCGCGAACTGAGTCCTGAAATAGTCGAAGCTCAGATATGTGTTGGACGATGCACCGAAAGGCATATAATAGGTGATGTTTCCTCCGAATGTCCATGCATCCTCGAGAATATGCTCGTCATATGAACCGTTGAACCTTTTTCCTGTCGAGAAGACTCCGATGTTATCGACAAGAGGAGTCGAATACCTTAGTCCACGGCCTCCGTTGGCTCTGATGACAATCTCTTCGATCGGCATATATTTGAGGGTCACCCTTGGAGAGACGCGGAACTTCGAACCTTTGGTGACATGGTTGAACCAGTCGCCACGCACTCCGACGATAGCCGAGAGTTCCTCACCGTAGTGGTACGTATATTCGCCGAAGACTCCGGCATTGGCAAGATCAGTGATCTTCACCTGGTCACTTCCCTGAAGATTTTCCGCAGGATTGAGGGGGTTGAACCATATCTGCCTTCTGAATATCTCATCATACCTGTCGAATGTGCTGTTCAAGCCAAGAGTAAACCTGTGCGAATCATTTATCACATTCTGATAGAGGAGGTTGGCAAATGCCGAATGCTGGCCTGCAAGATATTTCGTCGCTCCGAAATACGAGTTCATATCCTGATAGTTATAATCCGCTATAAGAGCAATGTTCTGAGAGTTATCCTCGTTAAGAGGTACTCCGACCTTGAGATAACCGTTTATCGAACGGTTGAGGATGTCAGATCCCCATGGATTCACGAGGCTCTCATGCTTTTCAAGAGGATTCCAGATGTAATTGTCCTTATCATAATATACATGCTTGCCGTTGTCGGAAAGCATCTGGCCTCCGAGACGGCTGTCCTGGATGGCACGGACTCCGAAACGCACCTGCACACCGTTGTCGGCCATATAAAGCCAACGGTTGGACAGGTTGAACTGAAGCTGCTTAGGTTCATCCATAAATCCGTCCTTATCCATATCGTGAGTGACTATATTGCCTGACACATGGCCGAGGATGACTGTGCTCCATTTGTATCCCATCTGAAGGGACGATGCGATATTGAGGTCCATCTTCGTATCGTTCATCAACGCCGCATTGATGAACAGAGGCTTTTCGTCGGTAGGCTTGCGGTGCTCCATGTTGATCTGGCCGGTCATGCACTCAACGCCGTTTATCACTGACGATGAGCCTTTGGCGATCTGGATGCTTTCCAGCCACTGTCCCGGCACATACGACAGTCCGAATGGAGCGGCAAGTCCTCTCATCACCGGACGGGTCTCGTCCAACATCTGCGTATAGACTCCTGAAAGTCCGAGGAGACGGATCTGGCGGGCACCTGTCACGGCATCTGAGTATCCGACTGTGACACTTGCCGAGTTCTCGAAACTTTCAGCAAGATTGCAGCATGCCATCTTGCAAAGTCCGGCAGCTGAGATCACCTCAGTACGGATATCCTTACCTTTGGAAAGATAGTTTCCGGCCTGGCGTGACACGAATACTGCAGCATCAAGGCTGTCTGCACGCTCGCCGTATATACCCGTCGTATCGATTTCCTGCGCATACGATACGGTTGCGCATAAAACACTTATAAAAATTGATAATATCTTTTTCATTGATTCCGGTTTAACTGATTAATAAGAAAATTACATAGTAATTCTCTTTCAATCAGATACGCCAGATGTTCAAGACCGCCTGGAAGTCCTTCCGGACATCAGGCAGCAGATCGGGTTTGAGAAAGGCCGTAAGGCCCTGAGAATATGATTTCTGAGATTCTGAAAAGAGGTCCACGAAAGGACAGAATGTAAAGCATGGAGCCTCATATCGGAATTCATGGTCATCAGAAGGTACCCCTGTAAGCATGATCACCTGATAATCATCTGTACAGCATGACTTGTTCATGAGCTTCACCCCATCGCAATCCTCATCGCTGCATCCATGTGCGCATGAATGCGCCTCGCAGCAGCCTTCGTGGTGGACCTTTGCCTGGCATGTTCCCTTGCCGCAGACATGGTCCGGATGGATATCATCACACTCTGTTCCGCTCACGAAGGTGGCGATGAAGCTCTTGCCGCTGCCGCTGCATGTATGCACATCAAAGCCTATGATACTCATCGAGTACCACAGCACCATCAGCAATGCCGACATCTTTATGAGAAGAGCCTTCATATCAACATGCAAAGTTACAAAAAACATTCAATTTCCATTAATTTGTAGTATATTTGTTGTTTACACGTCTAATATTATAGAACGAACATAATTTTATCAGTCATGAAAAACTTTTTCAAGATGACCCTTGCGACAATTGCAGGGCTGCTGATATTCAGCATCATTTCTATATTCCTCATGACCGCCATCATCGGAGCTGTGGCATCACTTGGCGAGACACAGCCTGTAATGCCTGCTCAGGCTGTCCTGAAGATCGACATGTCTACATTCGTGCTCAGCGAGCAGACTACCGAGGCTGACCCTATCGCAATGATACAGAACGGAGGAGAAGTAATTGCTCCTGTAGGTATCTACAGCGCGATCAAGGCTATCAACGCAGCAGCGGTCGACCCTGCCGTAAAGTTCATATATATGAGGCCTGACGGTGGAATGGGCGGAGTGGCTCAGATCGAGGAGTTCAGAAAGGCTCTGGAGAATTTCCGTCAGAGCGGAAAGGCAATCGTATCATATATTGAGAATCCGACCAACGGCAGCTACTATCTGGCTTCCGTATCTGACAAGATATACATGACCCCGCACGACGGTGGGATGAACATGTTCAGCGGCCTTTCGTCACAGATGATATTCCTCAAGGATGCGCTGGACAGACTTGGAGTCAACGTACAGCTTATCCGCCACGGAAAATACAAATCTGCCGGCGAAATGTACGTAAGAAGTTCTTCAAGCAAGGAGAACATGGAGCAGAATCAGGCTATGATAGATTCTATATGGGAAAGTCTGGCGGAGGTCATCGCAGAGTCAAGAGGCATTACCGTTGAGACGCTTAACGGAATGCTGAACAATCTCGAGCTTAATTTCCCTGAAGATTTCCTTGAGAAAGGTCTCGTTGACGAACTGCTCACAAGAGAGGAACTCAACCAGAAGATTGCAGACCTCTATCTGGTAGAAAATCCTGATGACGTGAAGATGATATCTCTTCAGGACTATGCAAAACTGAAAAACGTGGTCAACTTCAGAGCAAAGAACAAGGTTGCAGTCATCTATGCAGAAGGAAATATCGTTGACGGTAAAGAGAAGGAACAGGTCGCTGGAGACAGATTTGCCAAGATCATTGCAGACGTAAGGAAGGACAGCACAGTAAAGGCTGTCGTGCTTCGTGTAAACTCTCCAGGAGGCAGCGTACTTGCATCTGAAAAGATCAAGGCCGAGCTGGATCTGCTTCGCGAAAGCACTCCTGTGATCGCATCATATGGAGCATATGCTGCATCAGGTGGATATTGGATCTCTGCAAACTGCGACAAGATTTATTCGAACGCCACCACACTTACCGGATCGATCGGAGTATTCAGCATGATCCCGGATTTCGGAGGCACGGTAAAAGACAAGCTGCATGTGAATATAACCCCGGTCAACTCAAACGAGCATTCCGACATGTACGGCATGATGCGTCCTCTGACAGATAAGGA
>RHMF01001995.1_pt1 | contig 17155 bp, 16 predicted proteins | sample 5365151 | NCBI WGS metagenome assembly RHMF01 (sample SAMN10266501, study PRJNA497801) | feces metagenome | isolation source: feces | host: Bos taurus | place: China: Prairie of Fairy Mountain | collected 2017-08-14 | reverse complement strand
ATATAAAAAATGAAGGATTTTCTTGCGATTTAACCAAGTGTAAAGGTTGTTGTTGCGTAGAAGGAGACGCTGGTGCACCGCTTGAAAAAAAAGAAATAGAGATAATAAAAAATCTTTTACCAAAAATAGAGCCTTATATGGAGAAAAAGGCTGTTGAAATAGTGAAAAAAGAAGGCTTTTGGCTAAAAGATGACGATGGAGATTTGTGTACAAACATTATAGATAACAAAGAATGTGTTTTTGTTAAATTTCAAGACGGTTTAGCCTTGTGTGCAATAGAAATGGCATACAGAAACGGAGATATTGATTTTATTAAGCCTATTTCTTGTCATCTTTACCCAATTAGAGTAAAGGATTATGGAGAGTTTCGTGCCTTAAATTATCATCGTTGGGAGATTTGCAAGGACGCTGTATGCAAAAAAGGAGAAAATCCTTTGTATAAAACACTTAAAGAGCCGTTAATAAGACGCTTTTCAGAGAAATGGTACAAGGAATTAGAACAAGCAATTGAGCAAGGACAAGATTATTAGAACTAAAATGAACAATAACGAAAAATTCAATAGTTTCAGAAAACAATATCCGCTTTTTGTTTATGAAGATTTTAAGTATTCAATAGATGAAAAGGGGTTAAAAATAGAATTTACTTTCATTAATGGTGAACATACTTTTTCTCCAACTCTTTTGGTAGAGAAAAAAGATTTCTTTTCTTTTTCTCATTTGAGTAAAGAGCAACTTTCTTTGCTTGTTTTCAACATGGGAATGGTGGAGTTAATATCTTATTGGAAGGCTTTTTGCTCTCCAAGAGTTGTTATAAAGCCTTATGCCCTAAAAAAAGAACAAATAGATTTCTATAAGAAGCTTTACTATAACGGACTTGGTGAGTTTTTCTATGTAAACGGCATAAATGTTTCGCAAGAAGAGTTTTTAAATATAGAAAATTATAGCAATAATTATACGATTGCACAATCTTTTGAAGTAGAAGATAAATATATCGTGCCAATAGGTGGAGGTAAGGATTCGGTTGTTACAATGGATTTATTGCTTTCTGCAAATAGAGATGTCGTTCCTTTTATTATCAATCCAAGAGGAGCAACTGTGGATTGTTGTTCAATAGCAGGATTTAGCCAAGAGAGGACTTTGACTTGCAAAAGAGTGATTGACGCTCATTTATTAGAACTTAATGCACAAGGTTGCTTGAATGGGCACACTCCATTCTCGGCAATGCTTGCTTTTACTACACTTTTAATTTCTGCACTCACAAAAAGAAAATACATAGCTCTTAGTAATGAAGACTCAGCTTCGGAATCTACTGTCAAAGGCTCAGAGGTAAATCATCAATACTCTAAAAGCTTAGAATTTGAAAACGATTTTAGAGCCTATGTTGCAAAGTTTGTATCCGAAGACTTTTATTATTTTTCGTTTCTTCGTCCTTTGAGCGAACTACATATTGCAAAACTTTTTTCAAAACTTTCTTATCAATCGGTTTTCAAGAGTTGCAATGCAGGAAGTAAACAAAATATTTGGTGTGGTAAGTGTCCAAAATGCTTATTCGCCTTTATAATTCTTTCGCCTTTTGTTTCAAAAGAAGAATTGATTGCAATATTTTCTAAAAACCTTTTTGAAGACAAAGATTTAGAAGAATACTTTTTACAACTCTGTGGAGAAAGACAAACAAAACCTTTTGAATGCGTAGGAACTGTAAGTGAGGTAAAAGTGCTTTGTGTTTGAGAAATAGAAGAGAGGATTATGAAAATGATTACTTAATGAAAATATTTCAAAGAATTAGCCGAGCAGATGAGTGTTTTGAAAAATTAAATGAAAGAGTTTTCTTTGAGTTATCAAGCAATCATAATTTGCCTGCAAGAGATTTAGAAATTTTTTCAAACTCTCACCTTGCAACAAAGAAGGCTGGATTGATAAAACTTTTAAAACCTCACAAAATAGCAATACTTGGCTACGGCAGAGAAGGACAATCAACCCACAAACTTATTAAAGAACTTTTGCCTGAGAAAGAAATTTTGATAGCAGATGACAAATCTCCTTTGGCCGGCTGCACTTTACAAGATTCTTGCTTGAAGAGTTGCACCTTATACATAAAGACTCCGGGCATTTCGATGAAAAAACTACAAGGGCTTGATAGAGAAAAAATCACATCTCAAACAGATATTTTCCTACAACTATATTCTAATCAAACAATAGGCATAACCGGTACAAAAGGTAAAAGCACGACAAGTAATTTGGTTTATAAAATTCTTTTAGATCAAGGTTTTGATGTGTTGCTTGCAGGAAACATCGGAGTGCCTCTTTTAGATATAATTTCAAATATTAAAGAAAATACAATAATTGTTGCAGAACTTTCGGCACATCAATTACAATTTATTCACACCTCGCCAAAGGTTTCAATATTGCTTAACTTATTTGAAGAACATCTTGATCATTTTGATAGTTATGAGCAATATAAAGAATCAAAATACAACATTGCAACTAAGCAAACAAAGCAAGGTGTTTTTATTTTCAACAAAGACTCAAAGGAAATCAAAGCTCTCTTGGAAAAAACTCCATTGCAATCAAGGCAAAAACCTTTTTCAAAAGAAGAAGCAACGATTGAGGCAAATTACTTAAAGGGAGAGCACAATCAAATGAATATTCTTTCTGCTATTCTTGCCTCACAAGTCTTTGGAGCAAAGAAAGAAGAAGCCGAAACTACGGCAAAAAACTTTCAACCCCTTGCTCATCGTTTGGAATACGTAGAAGAGAAAAACGGAGTAACGTATTATAATGATAGTATAAGCACAATACCACAGGCAACAATAGAAGCTTTAAAGGCATTAAAGAAAGTTCAAACTCTTATACTTGGAGGAATGGATAGAGGAATAGATTACTCGCCTATTGTGGAGCAAATAGGAGAGTTTGAAGTGAAAAATATTGCTTTTGTAGGTCAAGCCGGAAGGAGAATCTACAAAGAAATGAAGGAAAAGGCGAATAATTATAATTGTCTTTTGAGTGATGATTATAAAGAAATAGTTTCTTGGTGTAAAGCAAACACTCAAAAAGAAAAGATATGTCTTCTCTCACCTGCTGCAAGCAGTTATGATATGTTTACAAACTTTGAACATAGGGGAGAGGTGTTTAAACAACTTATTAGTGAAATATAAAAAAGTAAATCAATATGAATACAGAAAGTATTACAATTTCCAACGAAGAATTGAAGTTTTACAATCAATTAGCTAAGCAATTTCCAACCTTGCAAGCAGCAAGCACCGAAATAATTAAGCTAAAAGCAATTCTTTTATTGCCAAAAGGAACAGAACACTTCGTAACAGATATTCACGGAGAGTACGATACGTTTAATCATATTTTGTCTAACGCTTCAGGAGCAGTGAAAAGAAAAATTGATGACGTGTTTGGACACTCTATTTCAATAGCAGAAAAAAATCAATTAGCAACAATTATTTACTATCCCGTTGATAAACTCTCTCAATTAAAGAGTAAGGGAGTTGTAAACGAAGAATGGTACAGACTTACTTTGAATAAATTGGTAAGAGTAGCACGTCAAGTAGCCAAAAAGTACACTCGCTCAAAAGTTCGTAAGGCTATGGATAGCGAATACGCATTTATAATAGATGAATTGTTGAACGAAACAGATTCCGATAAACAAGCATACTACGATTCAATAGTTGAAAGCATTGTGGATTTGAAACGTTCCGACAAATTCATAGAATCTATTTGCGGATTCATAAAAAGAATGTTGATTGATAGACTTCACGTAATTGGAGACATATTTGACCGTGGACCAAGAGCGGCAGACGTAATGGAACTCTTGAAAAATCATCACGCTTGCGATGTTCAATGGGGAAATCACGACATTATATGGATGGGAGCAGCGTGTGGAAATAAATTTGACGTAGCAGAAGTAATTAGATTGACAGCAAGATATGGTTCGGTTGATACAATCGAAGACGATTATGGCATAAATCTAATGCCACTTGTAACTTTCGCTTTGAAAACCTATGAAAACGACCCTGCAATTCCATTTGTGCCAAAAGGAACAAAAGAAGAAAACTATCAAGATGCAAACGTGCGTTTGATGACAGTAATACATAAAGCAATAGCAGTAATAAGTTTCAAATTAGAAGGACAACTTGTAATGCAACTTGTAATGCGAAATCCAAACTTCGATATGTCGCATCGTCTATTGCTTGATAAAATCGACTATGAAAAAGGAACAATTCACCTTGATGGCAAAGACTATGAACTAAAAGACGCATATTATCCAACAATTGACCCAAAAGACCCTTACAAACTAACAGACGAAGAAGAGGAAGTAGAAGAGGAAGTAATAGAAAAAATAAGACAATCATTCCTTAACTCACGCCGTTTGCAAAGCGATGTATCGTTCTTGTTCTCAAATGGTGGAGTTTATTCGGTTTGCAACAACACATTGATGCTTCATGGTTGCATTCCAATGAAAAATGAAACAGAATTTAAAGAATTTAACCACAAAGGAAAAATGGTAAAAGGCAAAGAACTACTTGATTGCTTAGAACAAACCGTAAGAAACGTGTGGGTAAATCGTTTTAATCAAACAAACGATGACAGAGACTATTTTTGGTATTTGTGGTGTGGTGCTTGCTCGCCAATTTTTGGTAAACACCGAATGGCAACCTTTGAAAGATATTTAATAGATGCAAAAGAACAACAAGCAGAAATATTAGATAAATACTACACTTATAGAAACGATGTAGCCTTTTGCGAAAGAATTTTAGCCGAATTTGGACTTCATAACGAAAAAGCAAGAATTGTAAACGGACACGTGCCGGTTAAAGTGAAGAAAGGTGAGAGTCCAATAATGGCAAATGGTAGATTACTTGTAATAGACGGCGGAATGTCAAAAGCATATCAAAAAGAAACAGGAATAGGTGGCTATACTTTGGTTTCAGGTTCAAGCCGTTTGTTCTTAGTTGAGCACGAACCATTCTCATCTCCACAAGAATCAATAGAGAATGAAAGCGATATTATTTCAAAGAACTATTTGATAGAACAAAGAACTGAAAATATTCTAATAGGCGACACAGAACTCGGAGACGAATTAAGAGAACAAATCGCCAACTTAAAGAAACTTATTTACGCCTTCAACGAAGGATTGGTAAAAGAAAGATAAGCAAAATTGTTGTTTATGAAAATAGGAAAATACGAATTAAATGATATTTATAATGTAGATTGTATAGAAGGAATGCAAGGTCTTGATGAAAATTCAATAGACTTTGTGGTAACCTCACCTCCGTATGACAATTTACGTGATTATAAAGGATATGATTTTGATTTTGAAAAAACAGCAAAAAATCTATATAGGATTATGAAACCTAATGGGGTTGTTGTGTGGGTAGTTGGTGATAAAATAATAAATGGGAATAAAACATTAACAAGTTTTAGGCAATGTCTGTATTTTCAAGAAATAGGCTTTAAGGTTCATGATGTAATGATATACAAAAAAAAGAATACACCATTTATGCGTTCAAATGCTTATACAAATAGTTTTGAGTTTATGTTTGTTTTGGCAAAAGGTAAGGTTGTTACGTTTAATCCTTTGAAAACTAAAACTGCAAGAAGTGGAGAAGAAATGCTTGTTTGTAATAAAAAATCAGATGGAGTTAATAAAAAAGTAAAAGGGTGTTTGAATAAAGAAAAAACATTAACTAATATATGGGAGTACGCTGTTGGTTTAGGTGGAACAACAAATGATAGAATAGCATTTAAACATCCTGCTATTTTTCCTGAAAAATTAGTTCAAGATCATATATTATCTTGGACTAATGAAGGGGATATAGTGTTCGACCCCTTTTCTGGTTCAGGTACAACATGCAAAATGGCGAAGTTGCTAAACAGACGTTACATTGGCTTTGAAATATCAAAAGAGTATATAGATATTTCAAAGCAAAGACTAGCTCAATATGAAAATATGATGTTTTAGAAGGATTCGAGATATGTTATTATTCGTCTAAAAATATTAGCTTCATCTTGGAATCTACCTAAACCTGTATTACAACTATCGCAAATCCATGCACGGGCTTTGCCATTTTTATGATTATGGTCTATAACTATATTAGATGTCACCCCAGGGATAGAACGTTTATGGCATATAGGACATTGAAATAATTCAAACTCCTTTGGCTTTATAATATTCATTCTGTTTTTTTCTGCATTAGATAAAGAAACACCATTTATATCTATTCTACAAATCTTACAAGAAGGACGAGTGGTCTTTCTGCCAAATTTATCATTTTGATTATATTCAAAATCTTCACTTTGTACTTTTAAAATATGACAAATATTACAAATTTTGTATTTAAAAGGTGCTTGGTGCTTATCTTTTGGTTTGCCTGTTTTGTATATGTCTATAGGGATTAAGTTCGATAAATCAACATTTATTTCGATGTTTTTACCAATGAATAAAACGATGGCTGTTTTTTTATCGATGTTTTTAACAACTCCAACACTACACATTTCTACTTCGTCAATTTTAGTTTTGTTAACTACAAAATCATTCACTTGAATAATTTTATTTATTGACGGAAATTCTGGATCTGAAAAAATATTCATTCTATTTAAATAATTCTTTAATTTCTATATTTAATCCTTTAGCTATTTTTTCTATTGTATTTAGAGTAGGAGATTTTTCTCCTCGTTCAATAGAGCCTATATAAGTTCTATGAAAGCCACATTTATAAGCAAGTTCTTCTTGTGATATTTGTAGTTGCTTACGTAATGTAGATACTCTTTGTCCAAATATTTTATTAATATCATTATTCATGTTGCAAAAGTAATTTGTTGTATCGTATTTATCAACAGACTAAAGGTAGCATTTTTTGTTTGTTGAAAAAAATGAAAAAATCGCTCTTTCCAAATAATTGTTAGGATAGACGAACTAAGAGAACAAATCGCAAATCTAAAGAAACTAATCTACGCATTTAACGAAGGTTTAGTTAAAGAAAGATAAGAGCCTTTCAAAGATATTTAAAACAAGTCCTTAAATAATCGTTTATTTGGGGACTTGTTTTTGTGTTTTAATGCCATTTTTTAAAATTACCTTTTTTTTACTTCTTTAAGGTAATTTGTTTACTTTCCCAAGGTAATACTTCTACCTTCAAGAAGTAATTTTGTAAAACAAGGAAAAGAAAACGAAAACAAAAACAAGAAAGTCGGCGCAATTTGATTTTGCAGTCGTCTTTCTTGTTTTTATGATATTGTCATACGATTTTAGAAAATTTTAATGGCTTCGTAATAGTATTTTAATTAGGTTAAAATATTATTTTAATGGCGTTGTAATGCTATTTTAATCAAATTAAAATAAACAAAACATACGATTTGTAAATTCTTTGTACGGGTTTGATTTAAGAATCCAAGATATTTTTTTTGTAGCCAGAAGATATGTGGTTGAGAATAGGGAATATCGATAAAATGAAACGAAATGAGGCAAAAATAAAACCTGCTTTCAATTAACTTATAGAGCAATCTTTTATCAAAAAGGATTAGATGGAGAAACTTCAGAGAAAAGAAAAATGTATTATGAAAATGGTTTTAATGCTGCAGATGGTAGCGATTTGTAAGGTTTATATTTGAGTTGAAAATAATAAAGGGCGACTGAAAATTCAACCGCCCTTTTTGAAATCCTTAAAAAATATGAAAAAAAAATTAAATTAGTTCGTGGATTACTAATCCTGAACGTAATTTCGGTTCAAACCAAGTAGTTTTTGGTGGCATGATGTTGCCTGAATCTGCTATGTTTATCAATTGTTGCATTGAAACAGCGTATAAAGCGAAAGCAACTTTCATTTCTCCGTTATCTACTCTTTTTTGTAATTCGCCAAGTCCTCTGATACCTCCTACGAAATCGATTCTCTTAGATGTTCTTAAATCTTTTATGTCTAATACTTTGTCAAGCACGTTATTTGAAAGGATTGTTACGTCTAATACTCCGATTGGGTCGTTATCATCGTAAGTTCCTTCTTTTGCTGTCATTTTGTACCATTCTCCACCAAGATACATTGAGAATTCGTGTAGTTTTGATGGTTTGTAGATTTCTTTTCCTGCTTTTTCTACTACGAATGTGTCGTTAAGTTTTGCAAGGAATTCTTCTTCTGTCAATCCATTAAGGTCTTTTACTACGCGGTTGTAGTCAATGATTTTTAATTGTGAGTCTGGGAAGATTACAGCCATGAAATAGTTATATTCTTCGTTACCTGTGTGATTTGGATTAGAGGCTCTTCTTTCTTGTCCTACTCTTGCTGCTGCTGCTGTACGGTGATGTCCGTCTGCAACGTAAAGTGCTGGAATTTCTTTTTCAAATATTTCTTCTATTCTCGCAACTGTTTTTTCATCTTCTATTACCCAGAAAGTGTGTCCAAAGCCATCTTCTTTTGCAACGAAGTCATATACTGGTTTTTCGTTCTTTACGATGTTTTCTACTATTTGGTCAATTTCTTGGTGTGCAGGATATGCAAAGAAAACAGGTTCTACGTTTGCGTTTGTAATGTTTACGTGAATCATTCTGTCGTCTTCTTTGTCTTTTCTTGTAAGTTCGTGTTTTTTGATTACGTTGTTGAAGTAATCATCAACGTGTGCACAGCCTACTATACCATATTGTGTTCTTCCGTCCATTGTTTGGGCGTAGATGTATAGTTTTGCTTTGTCGTCTTTTACTAACCAACCTTTTTGTTTAAAGTCATTGAAGTTTTCTACTACTTTATCGTAAACTTCTTGTGAGTGTTCGTCTATTCCTTCTGCAAGGTCGATTTCTGCTTTTGTTACGTGAAGAAGAGAATATTGATTTCCGTCTGCTTCAACTCTTGCTTCTGCTGAATTCATTACGTCGTATGGACGTGATGCTAATTGAGCCGCAATTTCTACTGGCGGTCTCAATCCTCTAAATGCTTTTACTCTTGACATATTTGTTGTTTTTTTATTTTTTATTATTAATAATTCAAAAAACTTTTGCAAATATAGGCATTTTTTTTACATTTGCAATTTATTTAAAGGAATTGACATTGAAAACTAATAATAAAATAAAGATATGCCTTTTGATTTTTGTGGTTGTAATTGTGGTTTCGGCTTGTTCAACTACGAAAGATAAATGGATAAATCGTCAGTATAATAGTGTGGTTGCTCATTATAACGCTTGGTGGAATGGAAACGAGGCGTTAAAGGAGGCAGTCAAGACTTTGGATAAAAGTCATAAAGATGATTTTACAAAAATTCTTCCTATTTATAAGCTTGGTTCAAAGGAAAATGTTGCTTCTATAAAGTCAAATACCGATAGGGCAATAGAAAAAGGTAGCAAGGTTATTAAAAAATACTCAATGAAGTTTTCAGGTGTGGAGAAAAATCCACAGATAGATGATGCTTATTTGTTAATGGGTAAAGCTTGTTTTTATTCTCAGGATTATGTGGCAGCTTTAGCAACGTTTAATCTTTTGATTGCTCAATATAAAGATAGAAAAGAAAGTTATGAGCCTATGATTTGGGCAGCTTTGACTAATTCTAAGATGGGAAATCATAGTGAATGTGATATTTTGCTTGATCAAGTCAAGAGTAAGATAGATGAAGGTGTAGCTCCAAAGAGTTTAAGTAATTTTATGAATCTTGTTTATGCGGAAAATGCGTTGAGTCAAGGTAAGAATGCACTTGCAATGGAGTATTTCAATAAGAGAAAGTTCACTTTGTTTGACAAATCTTTGAATACTCGTTTGATGTTTATAAAAGGGCAGATTTATCAAAAAGCAGATGAGTTTGATCAAGCGACAAAATTGTATAAAAAAGTAGCACGCCGAACAGGAGATTATGAAATGGAGTTTGCTTCTCGTCTAAATATAGCTATGTGTTACGACCCAAAGAAGAATAGTAGTAAACCTATAATTTCACGTTTGGAAAAAATGTTGGAAGACAAAAAGAATGTGGAATATAAAGACCAAGTTTATTACGCTTTAGGGGAAGTTTATTTCAGAGATAAGAATGTTGATAAAGCGTGTTTACAATGGGAAGAAAGTTCTGCTGCTTCTACTACAAATAAGATTCAAAAAATAAACTCTTGTTTAAGAGCTGCGGATACTTATTTTGAGTTATTGGAAAAATATGAAAGAGCTCAAATGTATTATGATACAGCTCTTGATGTAATGCCTAAGGATTATCCTTCTTATAAAACAATTGAAAGTCGTCAAAAGGTACTTACAAATTTGGTTACTAATCTTCGTTGTGTTGAAAGATGGGATAGCTTGCTTGCAATGAGTGTTATGAGTGAGGCAGATTTGAATGCGAAGATAGATTCTTGGATTGCGGAGTATAAACGCATTCAAAAAGAAAAAGAAGAAGCAGCAAAAAAAGCACAAGCCTTGGCTGCAAGTATGGCAGGTATGACAAATTATTCGCAATTCAATAATAGAAATTCTTGGTATTTTTATAATAGTTCAACCGTTCAAGTAGGGCAGTTGGAATTTAGACGAATTTGGGGAGAAAGAAAATTAGAAGACAATTGGAGAATAAGTCATAAGGAAAGCGAATTTGAATTTGACGAAATGGTAGAAGTAGATGAGAACGGAAATCCAATAGATTCTACCTCATCAGGAAAAGGTGGTGGTAAGGTTGCAAGTAAGGACCCTGCAAGTAGAGAATATTACACAAAAGATATACCATTTTCGCAAGGGGCAAAAGACACTGCAAACGCAGAAATAGCAGAAGCACTCTTAGCAGCAGGATATATTTACTATCAAGGATTAAATAATTACGGAAAAGCAATAGAAACCTTTTTAGAACTTCATAGAAGATACCCTCAACATAAGAATATCCTTCCTTCATCATATCATTTATATAGATTGTATGATAAAATAGGACAATATCCTAATTCTAATTTCTATAAAAATAAGATTCTACAAGAATATCCAGATAGTGAGTTTGCTATGATGATAAATAATCCGGATTATTGGGCAGAATTAGCAAAAAGCAATGAGAATGCAGAAAAAATGTATGCAGATGTCTATAATACATACTTGAAAGATAGATACGAAGAGACTATTGAGAAAAGTAAAATTGTAATAGATAGTCTGAAAATAGGGCCATATATTCCAAAACTATTGTATGTCCAAGCCTTAGCAAAGGGTAGAATTTACGGAATAGATACTTTGGCTATGGATTTGAACTTAATTCTTCATAATTACACAGAAAGTGAAATCGCACCAATGATAGAAAGTCAGTTAAAACACTTAGCTGCGGCGTATCCTGATGGAAAAATAGACTTAACCTACACTCCAAAAGCAAAAGAGGAGCAAACCGAGGAAGGAAATAAAGAATCCTCGTCTGAAAAACAAAAAGAATCAAAAGATGATAAAGTAAATAAAGATGATATTCTTGATGCAGAAACCTTAGTGTTTAGATTCAGAGATATGAAACATTATTATGTTTTATTATTTGATGAAGATAAAATAGATGCAATAGAATTAGAAAAAAATATAAATGCTTATAATGATAGTTTGTTTGCCTCTAACAATTTAAACACAATGGCAATGCTATTTACTATGACAAAACAAATGATAAGTGTAAGACAATTTGAAAACAAAGAAAAAGCTATGGAGTATTATCAAGCAATGAATAGTGAAAATTCGCCGCTTGTGAAATATGATGCAAAGAATTTTCAACATTTTGTTATATCAACACAAAACTATCCAACATTTTATAATAGACAAAACATAGAAGCCTATTTGAAATTCTTTAAATTAATGTATTTAAAAAATTAAAATTAATATGAAATCAAGTTATTTATTATTTTACATTTCAAAACTTAGCATATTTGCAATGTGCGTTTGTTTCATAAGTTTGTTTGCTCGATTTTTTGTGCCAACAGAATTTCTAAGTAGTAACCTTCCTTACTACATTATTATGTTTTACCTAACAACAATGCTTTGTTATGTATTTCTTTACAAGAATAGAAAAACAAATTTCGTGCCAACATTTATGATAACTAAGATACTAAAATTTTTAGTTTATATATTTGTAATGGTAATTGTGTTATTATTAGAGGTAGAAACAAATGTTAAATTTGCAGTATCTTATTTAATAATTAGTTTCTTGTTTATAATATTTGATACAATAACAATCAATCAATTATCAAGAAAAACAGTAGAAGAATCAAAACAATTAAAAAATAAAGACGAAAATGAGACTGAGATTAATTAAGAAAGCATCAGTATTATTGCTACTTAGTACAATGGTGTTTTGCTCTTGTCAAGAAGAGTTTCCTCAAGACGATTTAATAGAAGGAAAATGGAAATTGGAAAGTGTAGTTAATGATGTGAACGCACTTGATTGTGAAAAACAAGCTTACTTTGAATACACAAAATACGTGTATAATTCAGATGAACGCAAGCTTTTGAAAGTAAACTATTGTGATATTCCAGAAGATTTACCAGAGGAAGAAAAACAACCTATCGTTGTAGAAAATTATTACTCTATTTATTTGGATACACTAATAATAATAGATGAGAAACGCGACACAAAAAAATATGTAATTGAACATATAGATAAAGAATCAATGACCTTGATTGATAAGTATAATAATCCTACAAACTATGTAAGAGTAAAAGAATAATTTTTTTTGCTTTGGAAAATTGGGGTCTTTGGGGCTTATTTTTAGGTAGCTTTTTAGCATCAACCATCTTGCCTTTTTCATCAGAAGCCTTGTTTATAGGGGCGGTAGCGATAGGAAACAGCATTTGGTTGTGTGTATTTGTTGCAGCTTTGGGTAATAGTTTAGGAGGAGTGGTTTCTTTTTATTTAGGACGTTTAGGAAAATGGGAATGGCTTGAAAAATACTTCAAAATAAGCAAAGAAAAAATAGAAAAAAGCAAAGAAAAAATAGAAAAATATAAAGAAATAGCAGCTTTTTTTGCTTGGTTACCCTTCATAGGCGATATAATAGCAGTAGGATTAGGCTTTATGAGATTCTCCGCCTTTAAATCTATTCTTTATATGACGATAGGGCGCCTTGTGAGATTTACAGTAGTAGGAAGTTTGATGACATTATTTTAAATAAACTAAAAAACAAAATGTGTAAAAAAACAAAATATATAATAATACTCGGAATACTCTTTCTTTTTCCATTCGTTGCCTTTTCGCAAGAAATGGACGAAGCCGATAGCTTAGAGTTTGAGATAACACTTTTGCAAGTTGAGGTAGAAAACTTAAAGCAAGAAATTGCTTCTTTGAACGAAAAAAACGAAAGATTACGCAATAGAAACAAAGAATTATTACTAAAAAATGATACACTCTTAGTAGTAAACAAAGAAATTCAACAACAATTGCAAGAAAAAAACACTTTGTTGGAAGATAAGATAAAACTCTTACAACAAAAAGAAATTCTCTTTGCCGAAAAAGAACAAGTCTATAAAGATGCTATAAGTTCCTCAAATGTAGATAAAGCAAAAGTAGAGGGATTGTTAGAGGCAAAAAATGCAAATCTTGAAGGCAAAGACAAAGAGATACAATTGCTACAAAAAAACATTAACGAAAAAGAACATTACATTTCAACCAAAGACCAACAGTTGCAAAATATTTCGGCAGAAAGAGACAAATATTTTCAAATGTCCGATACTCTAAGAGAAAAACTAAAAGCAGCCGAAATAATCATTATGCAAAGAGAAGAAGAGTTGAAATACACTCGTCAAAGAGCAGAAGCAGCCGAAGAAAAAGTAACCTTAGCCACAAATCGTAGGAAAAAGGTGAGAGTAATTCAAGGAATGGCAATGCGACTTTATCCAACTCCGGAATGGACCATACAACCAAGAGTATCAACCAATGGAGTAACACAAAATACTATACTAAACAAAAACTCAGGTAGCGTAGATTTTGATTTAGTCGTAGGAGCCTCAATGATGCTTTATGATTTAACGAAACCAAATAGCAAATTCTCTCAAGATATTGGCCTTTACGTAGGATTTGGAGGCAATAACCTTTTTAAAAACTTCTATGTAGGACCTTCATACAAATTCTTAGATTTCTTTCACCTTACAGCAGGGATAAATATCGCACAATACGAAGTGCTTGCAGATGGTTGGAGTGAGGGAGATGTACTTCCTGATGGTTGGGCAATACAAACAACAAGAGAATGGAAGGTTACAGCCTTTATTTCTTTAAGTTTTGACCTTGATTTCATTTCCTACATTGGCAAAAAATAAGACTTAAAAGATGAAAACCCTAATAAAAAACGTCTTACTTGGCGAAGAAAGAGTAGATATATTAGTAAACGAAAACCTAATAGAAAAAATATCCTCAAAAATAGAAGACAAAGAAGCAGAAATTTTTGATGCTAGCAATTTAGCCGCACTACCAGCATTCTATAATATGCACACACATTCCTCAATGACACTTTTGCGAGGCTATTGTGAAGATAAACCCTTATTTGATTGGCTAAACAACATTTGGAAAAAAGAAGCAGAACTCTCCTCCGAAGATATATATAACGGAACGCGTCTTGCAATCTTGGAAATGATAAAAAGCGGAACGGTTTTCTTTGCCGATATGTATTGGCATCACGACTCAATCATAAAAGCCGCAGAAGAAATGGGAATAAGAGCAAACATAGGCATCTGTTTTATGAATTCTCTTGGCAGAAAAGCAATAGATGAATGCTTCGATTATGCAAAAAACAAAACCTTTTCCCAAAACTCTTTGGTAAATCTTTCAATTGCACCTCACGCAATTTACACTTGCGATAGAAAACTATACGAAGAATGTTATCGTTTTGCAAAAGACAACGATTTAATCTTTCATACACATCTTTCAGAAACGCAAAAAGAAGTAGAAGACTCACTAAAAGAAAACGGATTAAGACCTGTGGAATATCTAAACAGCCTTGGCGTACTTGATAACAAAACTTTGCTTGCACATTGTGTTCATTTATCAGAAAAAGAAGCAGAAATACTTTCGCAAACCCGCTCAACTTTGGTGCATAACCCTTGTTCAAATATGAAATTAGCCTCAGGAGTTTTTGATTCTCGTCAAGCAAAAAAATATAACTGCAACATAGCACTTGGAACAGACGGAAATTCCTCAAATAATAATCTTTCAATGATTGAGGAAATGAAAATAGCTTCTTTACTTGCAAAAGTGCACTACTTAGATAGCGAAGAAGGTAACTCAAACCAAGTATTTCAATGGGCAACCAAAAACGGAGCAGAAGCAGTTGGCATAAATGCAGGAGAAATCAAAGAAGGAAAATTAGCAGACATAGTATTTGTTAATCTTAACGATGAAAAAATGATTCCAAACTACAATACTATCTCAAACCTTATTTACTCTGCCGATACAAAGTGCATAGATAGTGTAATGTGTAATGGGAAATTCCTTATGAAACACCAATATGTAGAAGGAGAAGAAGAAATAATAGAAATAGCACAAAGATATAAATAAAGAAATGAAAAAAATATTAGCATATTTTTTTTCTATAACACTAAGCTTTCTTTCTTTTGGACAAGGAAAAGAAAGCATAGAATGGGTAAAAGTAGAAGGTGGAAGTTTTCTTATGGGTTGTGAGAAAACAGAAGCAGATTGTTATCCCGATGAAGAGCAACATAAAGTTACTCTTTCTTCGTTTTATATCTCAAAATACGAAATAACCGTAGCACAATACAGATATTACTGCAATCAAACAGGCAAATCAATGCCACAAGAGCCTAATTTTGGTTGGCAAGACAATGCTCCGATAGTAAATATCACTTGGCAAGAAGCAAAAGACTATGCAAAATGGGCAGGAGGTAGGCTTCCCTCAGAAGCAGAGTGGGAATTTGCAGCACGAGGAGGCAATAAAAGCAAAGGATTTAAATATTCGGGAGGCGATAACCCTTTGGAAGTAGGTTGGTGCTATGAAAACTCCGAAAAAACCACTCACCCCGTAGGCGAAAAAAAAGCAAACGAATTAGGAATCTATGATATGAGTGGCAATGCGTGGGAATGGTGCGAAGATAATTACGATATATATTACTATAAGAAAAGTCCAGAAAAAAATCCCAAAGGACCAGCAAAAGGAATAGGCAAAGTAAATCGTGGAGGGTGTTATAATTTTGATTATCACTTGATGAAACCCTCACATCGCAGAGGAAGCGGAGCCGAAAGCACAGGCACAGGCACAGGATTTAGAATTGCAAAATAAAAAAATAAAGATATGGGAAATTTTACAGATTATTTATTTTGGAGTATTATTGTTTTAACAATAATAGGTCTTGTTTTAGGCTGGCTTTTTGGTAAAAAATTTGTTTTAAACAAAGTAAAAAAAGGAGAGTTCGCTGATACGGACATTGAAAATCAAATCAAACGATACGAAAAGAAACAAAAAATTTGGAGTTTCTTGTTGATTGCTTACTTTGTTGTGCAAATAGTGATAAAAATCTCTCTTCACAGAGCAGGAGATGTTTACATCTATTCTTTAATGCCTATTTTTGCTTGGTTTGTATCATATTATGCAGCCATTTGTGGCTATTTAAAAAGTCTTAAATAATGAAAATTTTCGTTGTTTGTAAGTCTATGAAAAAAAGCAAAGAAAAAAAGAAAAAAAGCAAAGAAAAATTTAAAAAAAGTAAAGAAAAAAAATAAAAAAACAAAGAAAAATTAAACACAAACGCAGAAAGCATTTTTGCTCTCTGCGTTTTTCTTAAAGAAATGAGCGTTTACTCGTTTTTTATTTTATAATTTCTACGCTACGGCTTATGAAATTATCTAAGGCTTCGCCTTTTAATAGTCCTTGACCAAGAAGTGCAAGGTCTTTTAGTTGCGATAGGGTTTGAGTTTGTTTGTCTGCGTCTTTTTCTTCAAGGATTTGCGACATTATAGGGTGGTTTACGTTTACTACAAGGTTGTAATGTTCAGGCATATCGCCATAGAAAGACGCCATTCCGCCACCTCCCATTTCTGCCATTTCCTTCATTCTTCTCATAAACTCGTTTTGTGTTATAGAAAAAGGATATGCAGTTTGTTCAAGGCTTTCTGTTTGAACTGTAAACTTACTTTTATCAACTATTGCTTCAACTAATGTTTTTAACTTATTAGTTTCTTCTTCTGAAAGTTTAGAAGGGATTACTTCGTCTTTTTCTATTAGTTTTTCAATAGTGTCTGAGTC
>RHMF01000493.1_pt1 | contig 17157 bp, 14 predicted proteins | sample 5365151 | NCBI WGS metagenome assembly RHMF01 (sample SAMN10266501, study PRJNA497801) | feces metagenome | isolation source: feces | host: Bos taurus | place: China: Prairie of Fairy Mountain | collected 2017-08-14 | reverse complement strand
AGGCTTGCCTGTAAGCTGCTTTGCAGCGATACCTGCAAGATATGTAAGCCAGTCATGTGCATGGATCACATCGAACTGGTCCTTGTACTGGAGGGCGATTGTCGCACCTACCATTGCGTAGCGCGCAACCTCCTCCATGAGGTTTGCACCGTACTTTCCAGAGAACTTGTACTTCTGGCCGTACTGGACGCGGAAGCCCTTGATCTGGCGCTTGCGCTCTTCCTCGACCATCTTTGTAAAGTCCTGAGGATCGACATAAGGCACCATGTTGGTACCGATATGCACGAACTGCACCTTTCCGAGGAATTCATCTACCGTAGCGCTCACGGTGTCGATAGCGACATCGCTGGCGTTGATTATCTTCACTGCGCTTTCATCTTCATCTCCTGAAGCTGAAGGCATCACGAAAAGTACATCCACATCATTGTACGCAAGACCCTTGGTCATTCCGTAACATGCTGTTCCGAGACCTCCTGCGATATGAGGAGGGAACTCCCATCCGAACATCAGAACTCTCATTATCTAGCCTCCTTCTTATACTGGTTCATAATATATTCAATGCGCAGGAGAGCGGCTGTACTCATAGCTGAAGCGATCGCTCCATGCGGCTCGTGTGGAGGGTCTCCGTCGTAAAGCTCGGAGAATGAGCCCACACCATGCTTGCTGATATCCTCGAAGAATCCCTCGACGAGATACTTTGCTCTTCCGTAGAAGGCCTCGCCCATCATCCTGAAGCAGAGGTCGATGTACGGTGCGAGGAGCGCAGGGAATGCGCAGCCCTGGTGGTATGCGAGGTCGCGGTCGATCTGCGAGCCCTCGTACACACCCCTGTAAGCCTCGTTTCTAGGTGAAAGCGACCTGAGTCCTCTCTTGGTAACAAGCTCGTCGTTGATTGTCATCACAACCTCCGATACGATCTCGTCGTCTACAGGACAGTACTCGAGATAGATAGGGAAAAGGATATTAGGTCTTACGGCCTGGCCTACAGGCTCGTTTCCTACGTAATCTACAAGATAGCCCCACTCCTCTCTCCAGAATGTAGGCTGGAAATTCTGCTTCACAAGGTCACGAACCGGAGTCCAGCGGTCAACGAACTCGCTCTTGCGAGGACCGTACTTGTTCTCCATGTCGATAGCGAAGCAGAGGGCGTTGTACCAGAATGCGTTTGTCTCGATCTGGTAACCTGCTCTTTCAGTGACAGGACGTCCATATACATATGCGTTCATCCATGAGAGCGCCACGCCGTCCATCTGGGCCCAGAGAAGGCCGTTAGGATGCATCGCGATCTCCTTTCTGCGGCCTGGCGCGTAGCTTTCGATGATACCCTTGAGGGTCTCGCCGTACTTCTTCCACACATGCTTTTCCTTGCCGCTGAAACGGATGTACTGCTGGAGTGTCTCGGTAAGTCGGAGAGGAGCCTCGCACTGGGTCGTCCTGCGGAAGAGACGCTCCTGCTCGTCTGCGATGAGGGTGTCGAGGATCTTCTCGAACTCGTCGCAGTCGCCGTTTGCGAAGATGGTCAGGCCAGGGAGCGAAACGATTGTCTCGCGGAGAAGACCTGTCTCAAGCCATGAGAAGCCGGCATTGATCTGGGCTCTGTCACCTTTGTGGCACTTGAACATTTGCGCATTGTGCACGAGAAGGTCATGATATGTCTCGATAGGGTCTGACTTCTTGAGGACATCCGTGAACTTTCTCTTGAGGCCTCTAGGATTCACCTCATTCACTGATGCTGAGAACACCACTGACTCGCCCGGCTTGAGCTCGAGAGAGAATGTACCAGGTACGAAAAGGTCCTCGCGGCAGTCGAATCCGCGACGGTACTCGTCCGAATATGTAACTCCGTTATACCAGTATGGCTGATACTTGAATGCAGCCTTTGCTGAAGTCTGGAGGTTGAGTGCTGGGAAACCGCCATAGAGGCAGAATGCCACACCGCCGTCCACTTCGTCATAGGCTGTGTAAGCCTCAGGATTCTGACTGGTAAGGCTGTGGATGCTTCTGAAGGCGAGGAAAGGCTTCAGCTGAAGCGAAACCTTCGACGGAGCTTCAAGAAGTTCGTACTTGATGAGTACCTGATCATTGTCAGGAACCATCATGATGGTCTTGGTGAAATAGATTCCACCAACCTTGTAGGTCACTACCGGAACTGGGTCCGCATCAAAGTCGATGATGTACTTATGACCTCTTGGTTCATAGGTGTCACCATAGCAATGGATGCCTAGGTTGAACTGTTTGCCGCCGAGAACGAGGCTCTCATCGAGAGCGGAAAGCAGCATATACTTTCCGCCACCCAGCTCGTCTACAGGGACGGCGAGCAGTCCGTGATAGCGCCTCGTATTGCAGGTCACGATAGACGTGTTGCAGTACGCACCTGACTCATTCGCAGCGATGATCTCACGCTTGAGCGAATACTCCAGGTTTACAAGCTCGGACTTGTTGAATTTAAGAAAAGCCATACTTTTTTATATCATTAAAGTTATTATCAGTCAATTTTCTTCAGCACAACGGCGCAGCGCGACGGAAGATAGAGATACATGGTCTCATCATATTTTCCGTTTCCGTTCTCGCTACGGGCCGGTACACTAAAATGCACCTCTCCAGTCCTGATCCTGGAGAAGCCGTCAAATTCGTTTTCATCCGTATTGAGTACCACCTCGTATTTTCCGGCTGGAACGGCGAAGCCGTAATCCGTAAATGAAGCGGTGGGGTTGAAATTGAGCGCAAAGATACAATTTTTTCTTTTGAAAATAAGTATCTTTTTCTGCTCATCCTGTACAAAAAGCTCTGGTTTATCGTCCAGAATGGATTCTTTTCTGGACAATTCTATCATTGCCTTGTCAAAATTTCTCAAATATCTATACCTAAGGTAGTCAGGTTCGGCAAGCGACCACTGTCTTCTGGCATGCTTGTACGACCAGCCGTTTCCTTCACGAGGGAAGTCGATCCACTCCGGATGTCCGAACTCGTTACCCATGAATGTAAGGTATCCGTTTCCGCATGTAGCCATGGTCACAAGACGGATCATCTTGTGAAGGGCCATTCCCCTGTCGACGACAGGCGACTGCGACTCCTTGTTCATGGATGTATACATCTCGGCGTCCATCAGACGGAACGCGATGGTCTTGTCTCCCACCATCGCCTGGTCATGGCACTCGGCATAGCTGATTGTCTTCTCGTCCTCACGCTTGTTGGTGAGCTGCCACCACATCTCGCCCATGCTCCACTGATCGTCGGTAAGCTCCTTGATCCACTTGATCCAGTTGTCGGCAACACCCATGCTCATGCGGAAGTCGAAGCCTACGCCTCCCTTCTCGAGCGGTGCAGCAAGACCGGCCATACCGCTGACATCCTCCGCAATCGTGAATGCATCCGGATTCATCTCATGGATGAGGATATTCGCAAGCGCAAGATATGCCACGGCATTCTCGTCCACGCCCTGGTTGAAATAATTCTCATATCCCACGAAAGCCTTCTCCAGACCGTGATCCCAGTAAAGCATGCTGGTCACTCCGTCGAAACGGAATCCGTCGATATGATACTCTTCCATCCAGTATTTGCAGTTCGAAAGAAGGAAATATTTTGTCTCGTCCTTTCCATAGTCGAAGCAGCGCGAGCCCCATGCAGGATGGCGGCCCTGCCAGCCGTCATAGAAATATAGAGTCTCCTTTCCGTCAAAGTTTCCGAGGCCTTCAGCCTCATTGTCAACAGAGTGAGAATGAACGATATCCATCACCACGGCGATGCCGTATCCATGCGCATCGTCAACGAGAGCCTTGAATTCCTCCGGAGTACCGAAACGCGAGCTGAGGGCAAAGAAATTCGCCACCTGATAGCCGAAAGAGCCATAATAAGGATGCTCCTGAAGAGCCATGATCTGCAATGTATCATATCCAAGGTCAGCGACTTTAGGGAGCACATTCAGACGGAACTCCTCGAATGTTCCGACCTTCTCCTCCTCCGCTGCCATGCCGATATGGCACTCATAGATAAGAGGATGAGGACGCTTGCCAGGCTTTGCGTTACGCCACTCGTAAGGCTTGTACGGATCCCATACCTGAGCGCAGAAAGTCTTTGTCACCGGATCCTGGACAGTCCTTGTCAAATATGCCGGAAGCCTCTCCGCACCGCCTCCCTTCCACTCGATGTACAGCTTGTAGAGAGTGCCGTGATCGAGGAACATTCCCGGAAGGACAATCTCCCAGTTGCCTCCGCCGATAGGACGGAGGGCATATGCCTCGGTGCGTTTCCAGTTGTTGAACTCACCGATGATATATATCTTGGTGGCATTAGGAGCCCACTCACGGAATATCCAGTTGCCTTTTTCATCACGATGAAGTCCATAATACATATGGTTGTTCATACCCTTGCTGAGGGAACCGTCCACCGACAGCCTCTCCTTAAGGTCAAGAATCATCTCATGTCTGCGGTCTATGACATCCTTGTACGGCTTCAGCCATTTGTCCGAATCATAGATCATCTTTGTCTTTTTACTCATATCAAAAAATTAAAGTCACTGGTTTTCATCTAGGGTTTCACGGGCACCGCGCAGGTATGCACGGCATGCCTCAAGCAGTTCCTTCGAACGCTTCACATATCTGTCTATATCATCCACACCCGTCTTCGGGTCCTCCACCTCGGCGGCAATCGCCTCTAGCTCCTCCACCGCCTTCGTATAGTCAAACTTTTCAGCCATATATCTTATTACATCAGATCCTCACGTCGCCCTCCGGGCTCCTCAGGATGACACTTTCAACCGTACATTCAAGCTTTCCGTCAGCGAACATCATCGACACCCTGTCCCCTTTCCTGCTGCCTCCGACGCTTTTCAGGACCACACCGTCAGCATCTGTCGCCAGGGCATATCCACGTTCGAGAATCCTGCGCGGATCGGCAGCCTCGATCCTCGCCTGCAGCACCTGGAGCCTCGACTCCATCGCCGCAATCTTCAGGGCGAAAGCCCCCTTGACTCTGGCTGCAAGCGACTCTATAAGGGTCTCCTCGCGATAAAGCCGGTTGGAAACCGCAAGCCTTACGCGGTTCTCAAGGGACGAAAGCCTTGCATCCTCATCCTCGTACATGGAAATGATGAAATCCGCAAGAGCCGTCGGGGTCTTCACATATTCATATGCGACCATATCGCAGACATGGAAATCCTGGTCATGGCCGATCGCAGTAAGCACCGGCAGCGGGAACTGCGCGATCACAGCCGCCAGATCATAATCGTCGTAGCAGGCGAGATCCAGCTTCGCACCGCCTCCGCGAAGTATCAGCACGGCATCATACCCCGTCCCGTCCTCGATCACAGCATCCATCGCAGCGATTATCGACGCCGGACAATCTGCGCCCTGCATCAGAGCAGGAAACAGATGCGTCTCAACTGCAAAGCCATAAGGATTCTCATCAATATGACGCATGAAGTCACGGTATCCGGCAGCATCCTCTGCGGAAATCACAGCCAGCCTGTACGGAAGAAGCGGAAGCTCAAGCTCTTTCTGAAGCTCCAGCAGCCCTTCCTTCCCCAGCCTCTCGATCGTCCTCTGACGCTCAAGCTCTTTTACGCCGACCGAATATTCCGGATCTATATCATTAATTATCAGGGAGAAACCATACAGTTCACTGAAATTGACCTGCACTTCCACAAGAATCATCATACCCTCGCCAAGCGGCGAACCCGTCACCGACTCGAAATACGGACCGATGAACCTGTATTTCGACGACCATATGATGGCGCTTGCCTTTGCCACAAGTCCGCGGTCATCGCTCTGGGACAATTCTAGATAACAATGGCCTCCGTTACGTGCCTTGACAGCACTAACTTCGGCCCTGATCCACAAACGGTTCGGAAAAAGCGATTCTACCCCCTTCTTAAGCCTCGAATGCAACTCAAACAGGTCGATAAAATCCTTTTCCATGGTTTTTTCTTTTCAATCGCAACAAATTTAGCAAAATTTCCTCATATAACCATCATCATAGCATAATAAATCCAATAAAATTTTCATATATTTGCCGACTGATTTGAGCGACCTACAGACATGAAGATTACAGAAGCATTATTTGCAGGCAGCAGCACAAGGATATCCGAGAAGCCGAAACAGAAATTTCCTGAATTCGCCTTCATCGGCAGATCGAATGTAGGCAAATCATCTCTCATAAACATGCTCTGCCGTAACAAGAAGCTCGCAATGACTTCCAGCAAGCCAGGCAAGACAAGACTCGTGAACCACTTCCTCATCAACAGGGAATGGTATCTTGTCGACCTTCCGGGCTACGGATACGCCAAGATGTCCGCTACCGGAAAGCAGAAGCTGGAGCAGGTAATCAGAAACTACATCAATCTCTCCCAGGAAATGGTGATGCTTTTCGTCCTTATCGACTCGCGCCACGACATCGGCAAGGTCGACATGGACTTCCTCGTTGAGCTGGGACAGAGCCAGATTCCATTCGCGATCATATTCACCAAAGGCGACAAGAACGGTCCGAATGCGCTTAACGCGCAGATCGAAAAGATGAAGGCCCAGATCCTCGAGCTCTGGGAAGAGCTTCCGCCGACATTCGTAAGTTCGTCAGAGACCGGACTGGGACGCGAAGAGATACTGGACTACATTGGATCGGTGCTCGAATCCATGAAAGAAGAAAAGAACTAAACCCTCAAAATACGATGCAGAAGGAACATAAAATGAAACTTTTCGCCTGCAGGGCGTCAAAAGAATTCGCACTAAAAGTGGCTGAGAACCTCAATCTCAACCTTGGAGCATCCGATGTGCTGACTTTCAGCGACGGAGAATTCCAGCCGTCTTTCAACGAAAGTGTCAGAGGAGCGACTGTGTTCATCATCCAGTCGACCTTTCCTCCTACAGACAACCTGTTCGAACTTCTTCTCATGGCCGATGCGGCCAAACGCGCTTCAGCCCACAGAGTGATCGCTGTGATGCCTTACTTCGGATGGGCGCGCCAGGACCGCAAGGACAAGCCAAGAGTTTCAATCGGAGCAAAGCTTGTAGCCAACATGCTCCACGCAGCCGGATGTGACCGTGTCATGACATGCGACCTGCATGCAGACCAGATCCAGGGCTTCTTCGATTTCCCTGTGGACCACATCTACGCAAGCGCCGTGTTCCTTCCATACATCAAATCGCTCAACATCGAAAACCTTGCGATCGCTGCCCCTGACATGGGAGGCGCAAAGAGAGCGAACGCATATGCAAGATATCTCGAGTGCCCTGTGGTAATCTGCCACAAGTCACGTGAAAAGGCCAATGTGGTAGCTTCAATCACCGCTATCGGAGAGGTTGCAGGCAAGAACATCGTCATCGTAGACGACATGGTCGACACTGCCGGAACCCTCGCGAAGGCTGCGAATGTCCTCAAGGACATGGGAGCCCTCAGCGTACGTGCATGCGCTACACATGCTGTCTTCTCTGGCCCGGCATATGAGAAGATCGCAAACTCTGCTCTTGAAGAGGTAATCGTTTCTGATACCATTCCTTTGGACGCAGACCCAGCAAAAGACAAGAGCAAGATCACAGTCCTCACAATGACCAAGATGTTCGCAGACATCATCAGGAAGGTCTACAACTACGAGGAGATCAGTTCAAGCTTCATCAACTAAAGAAGGATGGAGTTGTTTCTGGCAGCCATCGCACTCGTGGCTTTCTGCGTGTTCGGACTTTGCTTCAACATCATCTTCAGGAAGGACGGCAAGTTCCCTGAGACAGAGATCGAGAACAACAAGGAGATGCGCAAGAGAGGCATAAAGTGCGCGAAGGAGGAAGAGATAAGGCTTTGGGGCAAGAAGGACGAGAACGGCAACCCGGTCGCCTGCGACGAAGGTGGATGTGCGAGCTGCGGTTCAAGGTCTGACTGCCATTGATACGTTCGGTCCCGGATAGGGATGAGCAATTATCGCCGAGAGGCGGGATTTTAACAACTAAACTATTTATTATGAGCTTATTAGCCATCGTAGGACGCCCTAACGTGGGCAAGTCCACACTTTTCAACCGCCTTGTCGGAATGCGACAGGCCATCGTTGACGAAACAGCGGGCGTGACCCGCGACAGACATTACGGAAGATGCGAATGGTGCGGAACGGAGTTCTCCGTTGTCGACACCGGCGGATACACATCCAACTCGGACGATATCTTCGAGGAAGAGATCCGCAAGCAGGTGGTCCTTGCCATCGAGGAGGCACATGTAGTGCTCTTCATGGTCGAGGCCGGCACAGGCATCACCGACTATGACGAGGAGATCGCCGATATTCTCCGACGCAGCGGAAAGCCTGTAGTGCTTGCAGTCAACAAGATCGATTCCGGAGAGAAGATGTACGACGCCTTCCAGTTCTATTCACTCGGATTAGGAGAGGTTTACAGCATTTCAGCCGCCAACGGAGGCGGTACGGGAGACCTTCTGGATGCCATCGTAAAGGAACTTCCTGCAGAAGATCCTGACACAGACGAGCATCCCGAGCTTCCACACTTCACTATCGTAGGAAAGCCTAATGTAGGCAAGTCATCCCTCACCAACGCCCTTCTCGGCAAGGAGAGGAACATCGTGACGCCTATCGCCGGCACCACACGCGACTCGATCGCGACCCTCTACAACAAGTTCGGCCACGAATTCATGCTCGTCGACACAGCCGGCATGAGAAAGAAGGCCAAGGTACATGAAGACCTCGAGTTCTACTCGGTGATGAGGTCGATCCGCGCAATCGAGCACTCTGACGTCTGCATCCTCATGGTCGATGCCCAGACAGGAATCGAATCACAGGACATGGCGATCTTCAACCTCATCCAGCGCAACAAGAAGGCCTGCGTGGTTGTCGTGAACAAATGGGACACCATCGAGAAGGACAGCAACACGATGAAGGAATATACCATCGCTATCAAGGAGCGTCTTGCTCCGTTCAATGATCTTCCTATCATCTTCACATCGGTGATCAACAAGCAGAGGATCATGGATGTACTTGACGCTGCGGCTCATGTATATGAGAACTATTCGCGCAAGATCAAGACATCGGAGCTCAACGAGGTGATGCTACCGGAGATCGAGAATTATCCGCCACCTGCATGGAAGGGCAAGTACATCAAGATCAAGTATGTGACCCAGCTTCCTACAAGGTCGCCTTCATTCGCGTTCTTCTGCAACCTTCCGCAGTATATCCGCGAGCCGTACAGAAGATTCCTGGAGAACAAGCTCCGTTCGAACTTCGATTTCCTCGGATGTCCGGTGCATGTCTTCCTAAGGCAGAAATAATAAAAACCGACAGACTGCAGTCTGTCGGTTTTTTATTATGATTAGTTCAGCCGTTCGATCTTAAGGTGCTGGATCTTGTAGGCTTTTTCGTTGTAGCCGACGAAGATCGTCACGACGAACATTTCGCCTCCGGCATTCAATGTCCCCAATGCATATTTCATGTTGGAACGCCCGGCCTTATGGGTGATCTCGAATGAACGCGGGGTATATGAACGGAAGAATGACTTCATTATCTGGCAGGCCTGGTTGCGGCTCGAGTCGTTCGAATCCGAAAAGATGGTGACTTCGAGATTGTCTGAAAACCATGCGGACAGCTTGTCTGCATCTCCCATCGCAAGATATTTGGCTATCGGATTGAACACATCATAGCCGCTTTCCTGCGCAGCTGCTTCGGCGCATGAAAAAACGGCCATCACTGATACAAGTGCTCCGATTATCTGTCTTCTCATCTGAAAATCTTTCTAATTGACCGGGCAAAGATACTACAAATTCCACGCCGTGCAATCCTTTTCGAAGAAATCTTGCTTGGCGGGATATTTGCATAGAATTGATTATATTTGTCGCTGTATAGACAAGATTCTGATGAAGATAACACTGCTTACAGTAGGAAAGACCGACAGGGACTGGGTAAGGCAGGGGCTGGACATCTATGTGTCCCGCCTCAAGCACTATATCCCTTTCGTCATGACTGAAATCCCTGAACTGAAGAATGTCTCATCCCTCAGCAAGGACCAGATCAAAACACGCGAAGGAGAGCTGATACTCAAGAACATACGCCCGACAGACGACGTGATCCTTCTCGACGAGAGAGGAAAGCAATATTCGTCCATGGAGTTCGCCAAGGTGCTCCAGGACAAGATCTCCTACATCGGCAAGGACATCGTGTTCGTAATCGGAGGAGCTTACGGATTCTCTGAAGAGGTCTACAGAAGGGCCGATTCAAAGATGTCGCTATCAAGGATGACCTTCTCCCACCAGATGGTAAGGGCTATCTTCGCAGAGCAGATATACAGGGCATTCACCATAATGAAAGGAGAACCCTACCACCACGAATAAAGGTATTGCCTATGAAAACCAAGGAATGGCTGCATAAAAGACTGCCTCTTCTGGCCCTGATCCTTTCCCTCGTGCTGTTTGTGCTTTCGATGGCCAGCGGCAATTCCGACGGGAACACGGAAGAGATTGCCGAAGAGACCGCCGAGAGGATCGAAAAGCGTCTTGCTGTCCTGGACAGGTACCTCGAAGAGGCGAGGAACGCCGACAAGGACCAGATTCTGCTTCTGGAAGGCCTTCCGGACGACATGGTCATATACCGCTACATCAACGACACCCTCCAGTCGTGGAACAATCAGTTCTCGCTTATCAACGACGACATCTCCACAAGGATGATGTTCCCCGTCCTGACGGACAGGAGCAGCCGCATCGCTTCATATCTTACCGATGTAGGAGAAGGGCTCTCATACATGAATCTCGGTCCGAAATGGTATCTGGTCAAGTCCGTGAATGTCGACGGAAGCATCAGGCTCATTGCCGGAATCGAGATCAAGAACACCCTGATAGACGATGTCCGCAGGAATGACAACGGAGTAAACAGAAGACTGAAGCTTCCCGGCAAATATGCAGTCCTGCCATTGAACCACAGCGGAGGATCCGCAGTAGAGATAGACGGGACACCTCTTTTCAAGATCATATATGACAGCGCCAAGGCGACCCCGTTCTTCGACAACTCAATGCTGCGCTGGATAGCCATAATCCTGCTCGCCGCGGCGATAGTCATGTTCCTTGCCGGCCACAGAACATTGAAGGTATATTCGATCGCAGTAGCCTCATTGTCAGTACTTTTCGTAATGTCCTTCATCTGGGGCATACAGCTGAACGGAGTCACGGAACTCTTCTCCCCTACCGTCTATGCGGACGGCACCCTGTTCTTCTCCCTGGGTTCGCTTGTACTGGTAAACGCGTTCATCACCCTGTTCGTCACATGCACCTTCCTGATAAGGAACAGGATAACCGCTATGATACGGAGCAACCGTAAGGCGATGGCCTTCTACGGCATCTTCACCATGCTTACAGGAATCGCCCTCGCGTTCTATATCCATCTGACCCTCAAGAGCCTCATGCTCAACTCGAACATATCCATGGAGCTCTACAGATGGAATACCAACGTACCGTTCACCATTCTGGTATATGTATCGTACACGGGCCTGCTTTTCTGCCTGCTCCTTCACATGCAGATAATGCGTCCGGTAGTGAAGATGTTCCTTGGATTCAAGTATGACATGTTCTCGATAAAGACGCTCATACTCTTTGCGATCCTCTGCTCGGCATACTTCACGATCACATCAAGCCAGCTCGGATTCAAGAAAGAGCAGGACAGGGTCAGCGTATGGGCGAACAGGCTATCGGTCGACCGAGACCTGAGCCTCGAGATCCAGCTCAGATCCGCCGAAGAAAGCATAGCATACGACCAGCTGATATCGGCACTCGCAACGCTGGACAACACCGGCAGCATGATCCAGAACCGCATCCTGGACTATTATCTTCCTAGGATCAGGCAGGACTATAATCTTGATGTACTCATATTCAAAGAGGACGACAGGACCGGAATAGCCCATTTCAACAACATCCTCCGCTCCGGAACACCGATCGCGACAGGGTCGAGATTCCTCTTCCTGACCGACTCCAACGGCAACAGCAGCTATGCCGGCACATTCATGTTCTACAAATCGCAGGGCAGGGTCATCAGGATGCTCCTTACCATCGAATCCAACTCCAACAGGGAGGACCGAGGTTACTACAGCATCCTCGGCAGATTCTCAAAGCCGGGCGACATAAACATACCTTCACACTATTCATACGCCAAGTATAATAACGGAAGGCTGATGTCATACAAGGGCAACTACCCTTATCCGACCAATTATGACCATATACAGGAAGGACATCTCCTGAACAGGAGCCGCGAAGTCTCAAGAAGCAACGGATATGTCCATTTCATGAACCTTGTGAACGAAGAAGAGATGATCATCATCTCAAGACCAAGACGAGGCGGACTGGTGTATTTCACATCATTCTCCTACCTCTGCCTCGCCCTCAGCGGCATCATGAGCATGTTCTCACGTTCAAGATACAAGAAGAAGGTATTCAAGAGCAACTACTTCAGGACCAGGATCAACACCCTCCTGTCCACATCGTCCTTCCTCATCCTCATAAGCATGACGATCATCAGCATCGTGTTCGTCTACAAGAGGAATGAAGAGAACATGTACAATCTTATGTCCTCAAGGATCACCACGATACAGGCCCTTGTCGAAAGGCATACCAAGAACGTACGCAACTGGCAGTCCCTCAACACCCAGGACTTCACCGCCGCACTCGAGAACATCGGTAACACCACCAAATCCGACATCACCCTCTACACCCCTTCAGGAAAGGTATTCCTCTCCACCACTCCGGAAGTCTTCGAAAGGATGGTGATCGGAAGCCGTATCGACGAGGATGCATACTACAACATCAAGGACAGGTATCAGAGATACTTCATACACAGGGAAAAGATCGCGGATTTCGAGTACTGGGCCCTCTATGCGCCTATATTCAACGACAGCGGCCAGATCGTAGCCATCGCCGAAGTGCCATACACCGACAGGAACTTCGACTTCCGCAGGGAAGCATTCTTCCATGCCGCCCTCATCATCAATCTCTTCCTCCTGCTGCTGATCGGCTCGCTGCTGTTCAGTACCCGCGAGGTGAACGCCCTGTTCTCCCCTCTCATCGAGATGGGAAAGAAGATGAATGTCGCCGACATCCACGACCTCGAATTCATCACATACAAGAGAGAGGATGAGATTTCGTCCCTTGTCGACGCATACAACCGAATGGTCAAGGACCTCTCTGAATCCACAAGGCAGCTGGCACAGGCCGAAAGAGACAAGGCATGGAGCCAGATGGCCCGTCAGGTGGCCCATGAGATCAAGAACCCTCTCACCCCTATCAAGCTCCAGATACAGAGGCTCATAAGGCTCAAGGAGAACAACAATCCTGCATGGGAGCAGAGGTTCGACGAGGTATCGGCTGTAGTCCTCGAGCATATCGACATCCTCAGCGAGACCGCCAACGAATTCTCCACATTCGCCAAGCTCTACAGCGAGGAACCAGTCCTGCTCGACCTTGACAAGACACTTAAGGACCAGCTGCTGTTCTTCGACAACAAGGAGAATGTATCGATCTCGTATCTTGGCATGGAGAATGCCTTTGTGATGGCTCCGAAGCCACAGCTCATACGTGTGTTCGTCAACCTCATCACCAATGCCGTGCAGGCCGTCGAGATCCATCAGAAGGAAGCGGCTGAACGCGGAGACGCGTACGTCGAAGGAAGGGTTGTCATCAGCCTGAGGAACAGCATGAAGGACGGATATTATGACATTGTGTTCGATGACAACGGTCCAGGAGTCAGCGAGGAGAACCTCGACAAGCTCTTCACTCCGAACTTCACAACAAAAAGTTCCGGCACAGGCCTTGGACTGGCCATATGCCGGAATATCATAGAGAAATGCGAAGGTGAGATCAGCTACAGGAAGTCATTCGCCCTCGGAGGAGCATCATTCATAGTGACCATCCCTAAGCATCAGGCCTAAAGCACATAAGCCCTTACATCTGAAGCGGTTATCCTGTCGCCTGAAAGAATCAGGAGACGCTCCACTACATTGCGGAGCTCGCGGATGTTTCCTGTCCAAGACTTATCGACAAGAAGCTGCATCGCGTCTGCATCGACCTCACGCGGAAGCATTCCTGTCTCCGAGCAGATCTGTCCGATGAAATGGTCCACAAGAAGAGGAATGTCGCTCTTGCGCTCATCCAGAGTAGGCACATTGATGACTATCACGCTGAGGCGGTGATAGAGGTCCTCTCTGAAGCGTCCCTTCTCGATCTCCTCCTTGAGGTTCTTGTTGGTTGCTGCAAGCACCCTTACATCCACAACGATGTCCTTGTCGCTTCCCACTCTTGAAAGCTTCTTTTCCTGAAGGACTCGGAGCACCTTGGCCTGGGCCGCAAGCGACATGTCACCGATCTCGTCAAGGAACAATGTTCCTCCATCAGCCTGCTCGAACTTGCCCTTGTGCTGCTTGATCGCTGATGTGAACGCACCCTTTTCATGTCCGAAAAGCTCGCTCTCGATGAGCTCGGACGGTATAGCGGCACAGTTAACCTCAACATAAGGCATCGCAGAACGCGGACTCTTCTGGTGAAGATTGCGCGCGACAAGCTCCTTTCCTGTACCGTTGGATCCGATGATCAGGACCCTTGCATCTGTCGGAGCGACCTTGTCGATCATGTCCTTGATATGCAGAAGAGCCTCGGAATCGCCCACCATCTCCTGGCCATAGACCTTCTTCTTGAGGATCCTTGTCTCCTTGACAAGGGAAACCTTCTCGGTCGCGTTCTTGATGGTGATGAGGATGCGGTTCAGGTCCAGAGGTTTCTGGATGAAGTCGAACGCACCCTTCTTGATGCACTCGACAGCCGTCTGGATGTCCCCATGACCGGAAATCATGACCACAGCGGCGTCCACACCCATGGCACTGATCTTGTCAAGGAACTCCATGCCATCCATCTCCGGCATCTTGATGTCGCAGAAAATGACACTGTACTTCTCTTTGTCCACCATGTCGCAGCCCTGAACACCGTTCTCTGCGACATCAACATCATAGCCTTCATCTACCAGGATCTCCTTCAGCGAATTTCTGATAGAGCGTTCGTCATCAACAATAAGAATTTTCATGAGTATAACATTAGATTTACAAATATCGACATTTTTGGGAGTTTACACAATATTTTATATTTTTGCTTGATTTTAATGATTCACATGCAAATACCTGATATCATAATAGCCATCGACGGCTACTCTTCAACCGGAAAAAGCTCCTTTGCAAAAATCATAGCAAACGAGTTCTCTTTCCTGTATCTTGATTCCGGAGCCCTCTACAGAGGGGTCACTTTATTCGCCATTGAGAACGGATTCATCACCGATGACTGTACAATTGACGTGCACGGACTTGAAAAGGCGATGGAAAATCTCGACCTTCGTTTCGGAGAAGGCGGCACATACATCGGCGACAGATGCATCGAAAAGGAGATCAGGTCGCTGGCCGTGGCCGGAAAGGTCAGCCCTATCGCGACAGTGCCTGAAGTGCGTAAGTTCGTGGACAGGAAGCTCCGCGAATTCGGAAAGGACAAGCGCATCGTCATGGACGGAAGGGACATCGGAACCACAGTATTCCCTGACGCGGAGCTCAAGATATTCATGACAGCCGAGCCGATGATAAGAGCAGAGAGAAGAGCTGCAGAGATGCGTGCGAAAGGACAGGATGTAGACATCAACGACGTACTGAAGAACCTTCAGGAGCGCGACTATATCGACTCGCACAGGGCGACATCCCCTCTCACACAGGCAGCGGACGCGATCGTGCTTGACAACTCACATATGACCATGGAAGACCAGATGGTCTGGTTAAAGGGAATAATCAGAGAGCGTTTCGGGCTCTAAACATACAAGAATATGCTTACCGTTGACATTGACAGCAACTCTGGATTCTGCGCGGGCGTTATCCGAGCCATCGGGAAAGCCGAAGAATACCTACATGCAGGTTCCGAAGAAGGCAGACGCCTCTACTCTCTCGGAGCCATCGTCCATAATGACGCCGAGCTCGGAAGGCTCGTAAGTCAGGGGCTCGTGACCATCGACAAGGAGGACCTTGAAGAAATGGTGGATGCCCAAGGGGAGGTGCTGCTGATCAGAGCCCATGGAGAGCCGCCGCAGACCTATGAAAAGGCGGAAAGTCTCGGATTCAGCATAATCGACTGCACATGTCCCGTAGTGCTCAAGCTCCAGAAAAGGATAAAGGAAGCATATGACGCCCATCTGAAGGCAGGAACAGGCCAGATCATCATCTTCGGAAAGATAGGTCATGCAGAAGTCCTCGGCCTCATAGGCCAGACCGATGGCACGGCGATAGTGGTCGAGAACACTATCATGCTTGAAGACCTGATCGAGGACGGCACAATAAAGCTTGACGTCCCTACCGAAGTGTTCAGTCAGACTACAAAGAGTCCTGCAGAATACTCAAGGCTCTGCGCAAGACTGGAGGAAGGGATGGCGCAGTACAATGAGCTTTCGGTAGAGAGATTCAAGGGCAGAGGCCTGCTGAATGTACATGACACAATATGCTCGCAGGTTGCGACACGCCATGAAAGGCTTTCGAAATTCGCCCTTGAGCACGACGTGATCATCTTCGTTTCAGGCAAGGCAAGCTCCAACGGAAAGGTCCTATGCGACCTCTGCAAATCCCTGAACATCAGGACATACCACATAGACGGCCCAGCCGAGATCAAGAGGGAATGGTTCCGTGCTGATGACAAGGTCGGCGTCTGCGGAGCGACATCGACTCCGAAATGGCTGCTTGAAGAGACAGCGGAGCATATCCTCGACCTCAACAAGTATGTACCTGCATGGGAAGAGAAGTTCGCTGACGGCGAAAAGACTGATAATCAGTAAAAATTTGGCAGTAAGCAGACATTTTTATAATTTTGCAGCCGCTTTTGTAAAAACGAAATATTAATTAACTTATGGCAACAACAGCTGATTTCAAGAACGGACTTTACATTGACTATAACGGCAAACCATGCCAGATCGTATGGTTCCAGCACGTAAAGCCAGGAAAAGGTCCTGCATTCGTAAAGGTTAAACTCCGCAACCTCGAGAACGGACGTATCCTCGAGAACACATTCAACGCAGGTGTCAAGATCGACACTATCAACGTAGAGAGAAGACCTTACCAGTTCCTTTACAAGGATGAGGACGGATTCAACTTCATGCACGAGGAGACTTACGAGCAGATCCACCTCGACGCT
>RHMF01000475.1_pt1 | contig 17160 bp, 12 predicted proteins | sample 5365151 | NCBI WGS metagenome assembly RHMF01 (sample SAMN10266501, study PRJNA497801) | feces metagenome | isolation source: feces | host: Bos taurus | place: China: Prairie of Fairy Mountain | collected 2017-08-14 | reverse complement strand
GGACCTTGTACCCGTTGCCGACCTCAACGATATTGTATTCGGTGCGTGGGACCTGTATGAGGATGACGGTTACGATGCAGCCATAAAGGCTGACGTGCTCAAGCAGCGTGACATTGACCCCGTGAAGGACGAACTCCGCGCAATACGCCCCTACAAGGCATTGTTCGACAAGAGCTATGCAAGCAACATCGACGGTCCTAACGTAAAGAGCGGTACACGCTGGGAAATGACAGAGCAGTTGCGCGAGGATATCCGCAGCTTCAAGGCAGAGAACGGATGCGAGCGCGTGGTGGTAATATGGATTGCCAGCACCGAGAAGTTCATCAAGCGCAACGACGAGGTACACGGTAGTGTAGCTGCGTTCGAGGCTGCCATGAAGGCCGATGACAAGGCGAATGTAGCACCGAGCATGTGCTACGCATATGCAGCAATGCGCGAGGGTTGTCCATTTGTGATGGGCGCACCTAACCTCTGCGTGGATATTCCTGCGATGTGGGAGCTTGCCGAGGAGACAAAGACTCCAATCACCGGCAAGGACTTCAAGAGCGGACAGACAATGATGAAGACAGTGCTTGCACCTGCGTTCTTCACACGCCAGCTTGGCGTCAGAGGCTGGTTCTCGACAAATATCCTCGGTAACCGCGACGGTGTGGTGCTTGACAATCCAGAGAACTTCGAGACAAAGCGCGTGAGCAAGACATCGGCACTGGAGAATATCCTTGACAGCGATGTATACCCCGAGCTCTACAACGATATGTATCACAAGGTACGCATCAACTACTACCCGCCACGCGGCGACGAGAAGGAGAGCTGGGACAACATCGACATCTTCGGTTGGATGGGTTACCCAATGACAATAAAGGTAAACTTCCTCTGCCGCGACTCTATCCTTGCTGCTCCTCTGGTACTTGACCTCATACTCTTCAGCGACATTGCACAACGTGCAGGCGAGTACGGCATCCAGGAATTCATGTCGTTCTACTGCAAGGCTCCTATGCACAAGGACTGCGAAAAGCCAGTGCATGACCTCTTCAAGCAGTTTGCTATGCTCAAGAACAAGGTACGCGAGTTAGCAGGCTACGAGGCCGACCAGGAGCTTGACTAAAAGCAAATACACATAAAAATATAAAATGCAACAGTGTTGACTGTTGCATTTTTTTTACATATTACACAAATTTCCTGCAAATAAATTGCAAAATAACAAGGATTTTTGTTTAAATATACCTATTTTTGCGCTCACAAAGAATAAATATGCAATTATGAAGATAAAAAAATCACGTCTTGACGCCATTCGCCTTATATTGTCGACACAGGAGATCGGCAGTCAGGAGGAGCTCCTGAGCGAGCTTGCAAAAGAGGGATTCAAGCTTACACAGGCAACACTGTCGCGCGACCTGCACCAGCTGCGTGTGGTAAAGACCATAGGGGTACAGGGCCGATACAGATATGTACTGACACGTCCCCATCAGTACCGCCACGAGGGCGAGCACGGTGATGTGCGTCCGGCAATTACGCCACAGGAGGCCAACGGCTACCTGTCTATAAAATTCTCGCACAACATTGCGGTGATACATACAAAGCCCAGTTACGCGAGCACACTCGCCTATCACATCGACAACTACGACTTCCCGGAAATCATCGGTACACTCGCCGGTGACGACACCGTGATGCTAATCATTGCCGAGGATGCGACACACACGGCTGTGCTACGTGCATTGAGAACCATAATACCTAATATCTGAACCTGAAGAAGATGATTGAGGAGATTGAATATAACGACGGAATAGAGATTGTCATCGCCAATGCCTCACACGAGAGGTATGTGGATGAGATTCTTGACACCATAAGCGCTGCTGCCAAGGTACGCGGTACCGGCATCGCCAAGCGCACACACGAATATGTGACACAGAAGATGAAAGAGGGCAAGGCTATCATAGCGCTTGCCGGAGAGGAGTTTGCAGGGTTCTGCTACATCGAGAGCTGGGGCAACAGGCAGTATGTGGCAAACTCGGGACTTATTGTAAGGGAGAAGTTCCGCGGACACGGACTGGCACGACGCATCAAGCAGAGGGCTTTCAAGCTCTCACGCGAGAAGTGGCCCGACGCCAAGCTGTTCGGCCTCACCAGCGGCGGAGCGGTGATGAAAATCAACACGGAACTGGGATATGTACCCGTGCCCTTCTCGGAGCTCACCGACGACGAGGCTTTCTGGAAAGGATGCCAGGGCTGCGTGAACCACGACGTGCTGATGCGCACCGACAGGCGCTATTGCATCTGCACAGCAATGCTTTACGACCCTGCAAAGCACAAGAACGAAGAGAAATAAGGGGAGTTTGTATTATTTCGGGTAACTTCCAAAGCAACAATAATAAATATAGGAGGTTTAACCCGTTTTTGGATATTAATTGATTATATTTGCAATATAATATGGAAAAGAAAAAAGTTGTTGTCGCATTCAGCGGCGGACTCGATACATCGTTTACCGTAATGTACCTTGCCAAGGAGAAAGGCTACGAGGTATATGCTGCATGCGCGAACACCGGCGGTTTCAGCCCGGAACAGCTGAAACAGAACGAGGAGAATGCCTACAAGCTGGGCGCGAAAGAGTATGTAACGATTGACGTTACAAGGGAGTATTACGACAAGAGCCTGAGATATATGATCTACGGCAATGTACTGCGTAACGGCACATACCCCATTTCGGTATCTTCGGAGAGGATTTTTCAGGCGCTTGCCATAGCACGCTACGCCAACGAGATCGGGGCCGATGCCATTGCGCATGGCTCTACAGGTGCAGGCAACGACCAGATACGCTTTGACATGACATTCCTGGTGTGCTCACCCGGAGTGGAGATAATAACGCTGACACGCGATATGACGCTGACACGTGAGTTCGAGGTCAACTACCTTAACGAGCACGGCTTCAAGGCAGACTTCGCCAAGCTCAAGTACTCGTACAACGTGGGCCTTTGGGGCACATCCATCTGTGGAGGCGAGATTCTTGACTCGAAGCAGGGACTGCCCGACAGAGCATATCTGAAGCAGGTTGAGAAGGAGGGCGAAGAGGAACTGCACCTGACATTCGAGTGCGGCGAACTGAAGGCCGTAAACGGCGAACAGTTCGATGACCCCATCAAGGCCATACAGAAGGTGGAAGCCATTGGCGCCCCTTACGGAATTGGCCGTGACATGCACGTTGGCGACACCATTATCGGCATCAAGGGACGTGTAGGTTTTGAGGCAGCAGCACCCATGCTCATCATAGCGGCCCACAAGTTCCTTGAGAAGTACACACTGAGCAAGTGGCAGCAGTACTGGAAAGACCAGGTTGCCAACTGGTACGGTATGTTCCTGCACGAGAGCCAGTATCTTGAGCCTGTGATGCGCGACATCGAAGCAATGCTCGAGAGCTCACAGCGCAACGTAACAGGAACAGCCATTCTCAAACTGATGCCGAAGCATTTTGAGACGGTTGGAGTAGACTCGCCCAATGACCTTGTAAAGAACAAACTCGGCGAATACGGCGAGGTACAGAAGGGTTGGACAGCAGAGGATGCAAAGGGATTCATCAAGGTGACCTCTACCCCACTGCGCGCATATTACGCCAGCCACCCCGACGAGAAGATATAAACATTAAACATATATATGATACGAGTAGGAATTATTGGAGGTGCAGGCTACACAGCCGGAGAACTTATCCGTCTGTTGCTAATCCACCCCGAAGTTGAAATAAAGTTCATCCACAGCAGCAGCAATGCCGGTAACCCCGTAACAGATGTACATGCAGGGCTACACGGCGAGACAGACCTTGTGTTCACCGATGAGATGCCATTTGAAGAGATAGACCTTCTCTTCTTCTGTACAGCACACGGCGACACACGCAAGTTCATCGAGAGCAACACCTTGCCCGACGAACTCAAGGTAATCGACCTCTCTATGGACTACCGCATAAAGAGCAACGACCACGATTTCATCTATGGTCTTCCCGAGCTCAACCGCCGCAACACATGCAAAAGCCGTTATGTGGCCAACCCGGGCTGTTTCGCCACCTGTATCGAGCTGGGCCTGCTGCCGTTGGCAAAGGAACATCTGCTCAAGGGTGACGTGTCAGTGAATGCCATCACCGGCAGCACAGGAGCCGGTGTGAAGCCACAGGCAACCACACACTTCAGCTGGAGGAACGACAACATAAGCATTTACAAGCCATTCGAGCACCAGCACCTGCCCGAGATTATACAGAGCATAAAGCAGTTGCAGCCCGACTATGACGGGGAGATAAACTTCATCCCCTACCGCGGAGGCTTCGCACGTGGCATATTCGCCACAATAGTAGTTAAGTGTGACCTTGACATCGAGACACTCTACAAGCTCTACGAGCACTACTATGACCGTGACTCGTTCACACATATCGTGAACACCCCGATAGACCTCAAACAGGTGGTGAACACCAACAAGTGCCTCATACACCTTGAAAAGCACGGTGACAAGTTGCTCATTACCTCAATCATCGACAACCTGCTGAAGGGCGCGAGCGGCACGGCCATACACAATATGAACCTACTCTTCGGCCTTGCAGAGACTGTAGGCCTGCAGCTCAAGCCGTCTGCATTCTGATTACAAGAACAAAAGGGGTGGGTATTTTAAGCGATATCCACCCCAATACTATAATTGGAAATGAATAAAATGAACCTATATAACGTCTACCCCCTCTTCGACGTCAACATAGTCAAGGGCGAGGGTTGCAAGGTGTGGGATGACAAGGGTACCGAGTACCTTGACCTTTACGGCGGACACGCAGTAATATCCATTGGCCACGCACACCCTAAATATGTTGAGAAGATAAGCAACCAGGTTGCGACACTCGGTTTCTACTCGAACTCGGTAATAAACACCCTGCAGAAGAGAGTTGCCGAGCAGCTTGGCCGCATGAGCGGCTATGAGGATTACAGCCTCTTCTTCATAAACTCGGGCGCCGAGGCCAACGAGAATGCATTGAAGCTATCGTCATTCAAGAACGGCAAGAAGCGCGTGATAGCCTTTAAAAAGGCATTCCACGGGCGCACATCACTTGCCGTGGAGATTACCGACAACCCGAAGATAATTGCCCCCATCAATGCCAACGGACACACCACATACTTGCCTCTGGGCGACATCGAGGGAGTACGTGAGGAGATTGAGAAAGGCGACGTCACAGCAGTAATCATTGAGGGCATACAGGGCGTTGGCGGCATACAGATTCCCAACGAGAAGTTCTTGCAGGAGCTGCAGGCATTGTGCAATGCAACAGGCACGACGCTTATCCTTGACGAGATACAGAGCGGTTGCGGACGCAGCGGCAAGTTCTTCGCCCACCAGTGGGCAGGCATAAGGCCCGACATCATTACCCAGGCAAAGGGCATAGGCAACGGATTCCCGATAGGCGTCGTGCTCATCAGTCCTAAATTCGAGGCCGTATACGGAGAGCTCGGAACAACATTCGGCGGCAACCACCTTGCATGCGCCGCAGCAGAGGCCGTGCTTGAAGTGATGGAAGAGGAGAAGCTGCTTGAGAATGTCAACAAAGTAGGCAATTACCTGATGGATGAGCTGCGCAGGATTGAGGGTATAAAGGAGGTGCGCGGACGCGGTCTTATGATTGGTATTGAATTTGAGGAACCTATCAAGGAGATCCGCCGCAGGCTGCTCTTCGAGGAGCACGTGTTCACAGGCGTAAGCGGCACGAATGTGATACGTCTGTTGCCACCGCTGACACTATCGCTTGAAGAGGCTGAGGAGTTTATAAAGAGATTCAGAAAGGTATTAAGCAAATTAGGTTGAAATAAAAGCTGTATCGTGATTTTGCCATTCGAGCAAGCGAACCAACGGTCGACGCCCGAGGCGTCAGACGAAGGGGCTGAAGTCAAGCATCTCAAAAACCGCAGACCTGTCATCCCGACAGAGCGAAGCGACGAGGGATCTCAAAAAAAACGCAGATGATAAAGATTCTTCGCTTGCTCATAATGACAGATTCGCGATTCTATAGAGTAAAATACCGAATTCACGTTATTCTATCTGTTTGTTCTCAGCCATTCCTTGGCCTCCTCACTGCCGGCAGCAGCAGCTTCACGATAGAGGTCTTTTGCCAGGCTCTTGTCACGTTTTACTACGCGGCCATGGTAATAGCAGTCGGCCAGATATAATGTACCGCGCACATCATTCAACAGGTGCAGTTCCTTCGCGTACGTATAGGCCTGTTCAAGGTTGCCGCTATCCTTCTCATGCTCCAACATCCACATCAAGGCATCAGTGCTGCCATTCTCTGCGGCAGAAACCATGAACCGCAAGGGAGTACCTATGATGGAATCATTCTCAACGCCCGACGCAATCGTAATAACGGCATATTCGTACATTGCGGCCGGGTCCTTAGCCAATGCGAGTTCCTTGAAGAGCCCTATTGCACGGAGTGTATCCTTTTCTAAACCCTCTCCTTTCAGCAGATAGCGCCCCAACTGCAACATCGCACGCGGTTCGTTGAGCCTGGATGCAATCTCCAACAGTTCTACTTCCTTCTCTTTGCTCTGCTGAAAGTGGAGGCCATCAGCATGCATCTGTGACAGCTCATAATAACAGCGTGCTTCACCAAGTCCGGCACCGCGTTCAAAGAATTGCGCAGCAAGGTCGTACCTCTTTTTAAGATTGATACCTTTGGAATAGAACTCACCCACTCTGTAGAAAGCCGGAGGATAGTTGTATTGCAACAGTTCAATGTATGCAGTGAGTGCTTTCTTGTAATTCTTCTTGTTGTAATATATCTCGGCTGTGCCGAATTCGTGTTCACATTGTGCAAGGAATGCGGAGTCCATCTTTTGCGTGCTTTTCCTTTGGGGTCTTACACGGTTGTTTCTCTTTATACTACAATCTTCCCTTGTAGCAATATATTCGTTATTGCTGAAAACCGTATTGCCGTTATAGCCAAGCACGTCAACGGCCATGGCATCACATATACTGCTGTTATACAGTTCCACCGTCAGTTTGCCGTCTATGGCCTTTACCGATGGGTTCCACAGCAGTGTACGGCGATAGTCCTTGCCGTCGGGTGTCATTGTGCTGTAATCGGGAGAATAGAACTGCTTTGGCACAGTGTAGCCCTGTACCGACGTGTAACGGCGCGTGCTGCTGGAGACACTGAGGTCATTTCTTATGAGCGACTTGTTGTCGCGTTTGTCAGGAATGAGATATGCGACGTTGTTGGGGTGTTCCATGTTCGCAAAAATCTTGGCCTGATTATCCATAGTTATTAACCTATCCAAAGAGAGTGATAACTCGTCAATGGATTCTGTATCATGTATTCTGGAAGTGGAATCTATCTTGTAGCAGATACGCATCTGAAGAAGGAAACCATGATAGAAACGTTCATAAGGATGCTTGTTATCAATCACCATACTCCTACGCTCCCAGATTCCGGGGCTGCCGTCTACACTCTCCAGTTTCTTCGGGTCGCTTGTGATAATGACCTCACTGAAATTTGTCATGGCCTCAACGTCAATGCCGTGTATATATTCCTTATCGGCAACCGGTATGCTGTCACTGTTGTACTCGCCTTTCACAACAACAGGTTGCACCCAGTTCTGCCATCCTAAGTCATAACGTCCATATATACTTGTGAGGACATCTGCTACAGTCAGGACATTGTGTCCTTTTGAATCAAACTCCTCCCAAGCAAGCTGATGCCTGCCGGCTTCAAGTACCCCGGGCATCTGTGGCTCTTCCTCCTCATTGTCATTATCACTCTCATATCTTGCATCGGGAATACTGTTATCATGCACACTCCTGTATATATGGTCAGTATCGCGTCCGAGCCCTACATCCATTGCATATTCCCACTCCTCAAGGTAATCGAGCCGTAGCTCACTGATAGGTGAGGTCGTTGTTATCCTGCGGTTGAACTTTACTTTCACATCGACACCGTCAAGAAGATAGTCCCATGCACCGATTTTCCTCATACCTTTGACACTGTCTTGCCGAAGCCTGACACTGCTGCCTACGTTCTGCTGCCAGAAACTGAACCTGCGTGGCTTTGGCGAGAAGTATTTGTCCATATAAAAGGCATAGTTGACTTTGTTGCTGTGTCTAATATATGTCTCGGGCGAGAGAGCAACGGTCTGTCTTCCGGTGAAATCATCGAGAATTATACTGAACTTTCCCACGCTGTCCGTACGGAAGGCCTGTGTCTTTATGGTGCTGTCGTTGGCAGTAAAATCTATTCTGACCAACATATAAGGCTGAGGGTGAACCTTGTACTGCCCCATTTCACCGAACTTACGGTTCCTTACCCTGAGCACAAGGTCGCCCTTCACCGTTATTCCGTCCTCAGGCGAGACAATATTTCTGAAACTATCGGTTGTGAGCTCGCTCCAGTCGTAGGCGGTCCAGCCGTTGGTAAGCATCACAAGGTCGAGATGCTGCTTGCGGTCGGTGTTCTCGGGGTCAAAATATTGGTAAGCATCAGGGATGTAGCCCTTGAGTTCCGAGCCCAGCAGCAGATAGGTGTAGAGATTATAACCCCAAGAGGTTGTCTGCACTCCTGACTGGTCGTTTACCGAGAGTGCGAACTCCGTCTCAGCGTCAAGCGGCTTGCCGTCCTCGCGCTCCACCACGATGGATACTTTCCCGTGATGCCCGGGCTCGAGGTTGTGCATCATATATCCGTTGCCTGTCACACGCAGTTTCACTGTCTGACGGTCGCCGGCCTGCAGGCTGTCATGCTGTACAAAGAAGAGGCGCTCCGCAAGAGGACGCCTGCCCTGGAACAATATCGCACGGTTGACACCTTCGTGAAGGTCGTTTATGCCCACGGTGAGGGTAACGCTGTCGCCCTCTATCTTCTGGTAGAACCCTAACCCGTTGCGGTGGAGTATGGCAAAGCCTATCGTGTCTTTTGTAACCAGATTGCTCCTTATGCCCAGGTTTATGCCATCGTCCTTTTCCGTTACCGAGAGTACGCAACCGCCATATTCAATGCCGGGCAGCTCAAATTCATACTTCTTCTTTTTCCCTTTCTTGTTTGTGATGTAGACCTCGGCCTTATATTCAGTTCCAGAGTGCGGCGTGAAGGTAAAGCACCCTTTACCCATGTGCCGGGGAGTGGTTTTCAGCAGCTCCTTACCGTCGGCAAATATGGTGATTTCGTCATATAGTTCAATGCCTTCGAAGCCTGTCAGTTCGTATGCGACACGACTCTCGATGCCGTTGACAAGATGTCCGCTCTCGGGATAGAAACGGAGCTCGGGCACTATCTCCTTCTTGAACACCTTGTTGGCAAAGAGGCTCTGGCTCCTGTCGCGTATGTTGCGGAACTCCCAGTCACCGTTGTTCACCTTGTCATATACGGGAAACACACGGCTGAAGATTGTCTCGTCGCCCCAGTTGAGCATGTAGCGTGTGTAGGCACGTATCTCGAAGAAGCCCGACAGGTATTTGGGGTCGAGGAATATCTCGCCGTGACAAGTACCGTTGTCATCAATACGGTATTTCCCGGTCTTTACGACATAACCCTCGGGGCTCATCAGCTCAACATAGAGCACGCGGCTCAGCACAGTGGGATTATCATCGCCGTGACTGGTGACAAAAGCCTTGAACCACATTGTCTCGCCAAGGTAGTATGCGGTGTTGTCGAAGTGCAGATACACGCGCTCCTGCGGCAAGGCACGCCCCACCAGCAACGCACGCAGAGCGGCGCTGTCTGTGGGAGTCTGTGTCTGTGCCGATGACAGAAAGATGATTCCTGTCAACATAATCAACAAAGCAAATATTCTTTTAATCATAGTATATTTTCCATACACTTCTACTCACTGTACAAAGAGAATAAAATAATAAAACTACCGAGAAACTGTTGATTGCCTTAAAAAGGTGCCGGAGAGAGCTATTCAAACTTTATATATTCTGCCATTTTATCCACACACTCGTCAATTGTGGTTCTGTTACCATTGATGAAGAACAACATTATCACCGGCTCATAGGATGAATGTTTATAGAATTCCACACCGTAGCATTCAGTGGCGTTGGATTTCAGTTCCGAATCCATTTTTTCGGAGTTACTGACAACGGTTTCAAGATTCGGTATCCTCACAATGGAAACAACATCGCTGTCTGTTTTGCGGTTCAGGTCGGTATTCTTATACATAACCACATGAAGCTCAGTCAACTTTGAGACCTTCTCCTGTAAAGCCGACAGCTTATCCTCGGGAAGAGGCTGCATCCAATCATCCTTTTTCTGTTCATTTGTGCTCTTGTCATTCCTTACGCCCCTGAAATTATTTATATACCATCCAGCCCAAGGCGTCTCGCAGTTATTCAGCATCCAGCCTCTTGCTTCGGGTGTTTCATATTCCCTGTCCTTCGGATATGACTCCGCACGCGGCTTTTTCATATTCTTTATATCCATCACCACAGCGGAGCAATCCTCAGAGAACTCGACTATGAAACCTCCATAGAATATCGGGGTTGTCGGGAACTCATCCAAAGTCTTTCCAAATTCAAACCTCAAAGAAGATTCCTCTCCAATGCCTTTAACCAATCCTTTGGGGCAGGAAAAGATTACATTCAATTTCTCTTTAAACTGCATACGTAAACTGTCTGTTTTACCATTGGAACAGATAGCTGACATTATCGACATACACAGGAATGCAGAAATAAAAACCCTTTTCATAATTCTAATCTATTAACGCCAATTTGATATACATTTTCTTATATGACACTTTTTTAGAGTAAAACATTACAATGAAATGCAAGTTTTTTAGAAAAAAAACATTTTTCAGAGGCTTGCAGGCAAAGAAAACTAAATAAATAGAATTTTCAAACTGATTTTTGACAGAACAGCAGCCCGTTCAAATTGTTTAACTTTTGTTTTTAGTAATTAAGGATTACACCAACACACTAAAAAGTACATAAGATTCAAAATAGTACTAAAACACAATGTGGGTGACCCATTTCACTTTTTGGGTCACCCACATATCAACTTGCCGTAAGGCGTCACAGCCCTACCATTTTTCCAGAATCAGTCGAGCCTCTTCGTTTCCCCTATCCGCAGCCAATTGGTACAGTCTACGCGCGACCTTCTTGCTGCGCGATATGCCATGACCGTAGCGATAGCAATCGGCCAATACTTTTGTCCCTTCGTGGTCTCCACCCGCATGCAATGCCTTGGCCCACCAGAATACTGCCCTGTCATTGCCCTCACGCAAGGCATCGTACATAAGAAGCTTCTGAGAAGTGCGATGTCCTTTCTTTGCAGCACTGTATATACAGTTATATCCTGTGCCCAACTCCTCGTCCCTGTATTCAGGGTCATACTTGACAAGCTGGAGACCATATTCACATAGACCGTCCAAATCACCGGACAATGCAGAACGCTTAAACCACTTGAGCGCCTCCGCGGTATCTGCCGATACATATTTCCCATTAAGATAGATATTGCCAAGCGCATTCATAGCCTTTGTATTGCCCTGTTCTGCTGCGCTCAAGAACCAATAGTAAGATGAGGAGTCGCACTGTTCGACATATATGCCCAAAGCATACATTGAACCGAGATGCTGTTGCGCCGTAGGTTCTCCCATGCCTGCAGCCTTGAGAAAATAGTTGAATGCCATCTCTGTATCCTGCCTGACGCCTGTTCCGTTCATACAGGCTATTCCCATATTCGTTATTGCAGGAGGATAATCATACTCAAGCAACTCACTGAAACAATCGACTGCCAGTGTGTAATATCCCATATTGTAATATGACATTGCCTCGGCATTCCTGTTGCGACAATATTCCATAGAAGAGCCATTGAGCGTATCACATATTACATAGGCACTGCAATGCACTGCATGCACGGCACCAACCCTACATGAAATGACAATGAAAAAGAAAATAAATATACACCTTACAGAAGCCCTCATATCCTCTACATCTTGAGCCACTCGGCCGGGTTGAGTGTCTGTTTCTCCTTGCGCAGCTGGAACTGCATTCTTGGGGTTCCGGACTTGGCATCTATACCGATATCACCGATGATGTCACCGGCCTTCACTTTCTCACCGCCGCTGACACACATATTCACTATATTACAGTATACAGATATATATTCACCATGGCGCACAAGAACAAAGTGATAGCTGCCGTCATTGACAACTGCCGTAACACGCCCCTCAAAAATGCAACGTGCCTGTGCACCTTTGCTACCCTCAAGGACCACTCCCTTGTTGTTTATCTGTACATTGCCCTTTCCCTCGATGACATTCTTTGTACCATATTCGTCGACAACAAGATATGGTCCTGTGATGGGTACAGGCATCTTCCTCTTGTTCTTGACAAATGAGCCTGTCATTTCTGCCACTCCTGCATCATCGGCATAGCTGCTGCTTTTCTTGGGTGTCTCTTTACCGCCCGATGCGTTCTTGGCCGCATTTTTCTTTTTGCGGGCAGCTTCCTCGGCACGTTTTTTGGCCGCACGCTCCTCGGCAAGCACGCGCTCAATCTCGGCATCAATGCGCTTGTTGAGTTTGTTGAGCTCCTGCTGTTTCTTGTTAATCTCAGCTTTTACCTTGCTCGACTGCTTCTTGAGTTTATCGAGTATACTGCGCTGTTCATTGCCTAACTTTGCAAGGTCTGCACTTACAACCTCCTGTTCTTTGAGCGACTCGTCCTTCATTGCCTTGGTCGTCTCAAGTTCAGCTTTCTTCTCCTCTAGAATTGTTATCTGCCCCTGAAGGCTCTCGGCAAGACGATTATGGGCATCCATATATTCATTCGTATAACGATAACGGCGGATGAGTGTCTTGAAATCCTCGGATGACATGAGGAAGTGGAGTTTGTTGTTTGCCTTGCTGTATTTACGGGCACGGCGCAAAGCCTCGGCATACTCGTCACGCGACTGTGCCACACGCTCCTCCTGCAATTTTATGTCACCGTTTATCTGCTTTATCTCCTTGTCGAGTGTCTTTACCTCGTCCTTGAGAAGCGCAACAAGGGCTTTCTGGTCCTTTATCTGCGACTCAACTATGCGGAGGTTGCGTAACTGGCTGTTGACGTCCTGTTCGGCCGAAAGAAGGATTTTCTTCTTCTGCTCTATCTCGGTGCGCAATGCCGTTGCCTGACCGCGCATCTTCTTGATGGCAGCTGACTGCGCATACAGCGTCCCGCTACAGAAGAGAAGCGACAGCAGGGTGAATATCACTATTCTCATTATGCGTTCTTTCATAGGAAAATATCTATCAATTATCACTCGGCACTGTTGCCTACACCATTCAATATAGCTTCAAGGCTCGCACGGCTGTAGGCATCATTCACCCTCCTGGGCGAGAACTTGAACTCACTGCTCTTGAGACCGCTCATCCTGAGAAGAAGCGACGCTTCTGTATCCTCACCGTTGAACTGCAGTTCCACGAGCGACGGGAAAGCCACACCGTCAAAAGATGCAAAATCGCTATACCTGCACACAAGAGTACCGCCGTTGGCATAGTCACCCTCGCATCTTACAAGATTGCCTGTACGTTTCTCGATGGTAAAACTGTACACGTTTGGATGCTGCCTTGATGTTATCAGGGTTATATACTCACCACTGTCCACAGATGCCATACCTGTCAACGCCTCGCGTACGGAACGGCCATCGGGCGAGAATACGGCATTGAGAAGAAGTGCCTCTAGGATATCATACCCGGTACCAGTCTGTTGCAGGAACGGAACACCGCTGTAGGGCGCATCGGCATATATCTTGTCTATCTTGTAGATGAAACGTACTGCATGCGGAAGGAACTCGAAGCAGGCAGCCTCCATGAGGCCCATAGCTGTTGCACTTATCTGCGCGCCTTCACCGCGCTTAAGACGCAACTTACCCTTTGCAGTTGCCGACTCTCCATCTACCATTGCTGTCATACGCACATTGGCCGATAGACACTCCACATTCCTGTTCAGCGACGGTAAGGCAGACAATGCAGTAACAGTTGCACCTTCCACCTGACTCTCTTTGACAAATCCCTTAGGAGCCGTGCAACCCGCAAGGAGCAACACCGCAGCCATAAGCGTTGGAAAGATAATCTTACTTGCTGTGCGCATTGGGATAATATTTACGTCTCTTTATCTTCTTTTTCAGTATCTTGGAATCATCGCCGGCCTTTTGCGCCATAACCCAATACTCGACAGCACGGTCAATATCGCCGCACTTTGCAAAGATATCGCCGCAGTGGTGGTACTCGACTGCACTCATATCGGCATTGAGTTTTATAAGTTTATCGGCGTATGCCTTGGCCTCCTCGTATCTCTCAAGGCTGAAGAGCAGCCATGCATAGGTATCTACATATATTGCATTGTCGGGTTCCTCTTCAATGGTCTTCGCGCTCATCTCTAGAGCCCGTTCAAGGTCCTTGCCCTCAAGGGCAAGATAGTAGGCATAGTTATTGAGCACGCCAATGTCCGATGGATTGTAAAGCAATGCAGAGTCATAGGCTACAGTACACTTGTCAATATCATCGAGTTCATGGTAAATCTCGCCCAACAACGAGAACACTGTCGCCACAATCTCGGTAGAACTCTCCTCATTGCGGCGCTCAAGACCCCGCTCGAGTATCGCAGCAGCCTCGGCCTTTCGCTCGAGCAGATAGGTGGCCATACCTTTGTAGTAGTAGAGCTCAAGCATGTCGGGGATGTAAAGTATCGCATTGTCACAATGAGTGATTACCCCCTCACGGTCATTGCGTTCAATGGCGTAGACAAGGAGCTGCAACATTGCCGAGCGGTTCTCGGGATCCATTGAAATGATCCTGTTGAGGACCGGTATAATGGTATCGGCCGGTTCCTTGCGGTAAAGAAGATACTGCACATATACCTCGGAAATCTCAAGAGTATCATACGGCAGTTGCATAAGTTCCTGAAGAAAGGCCTTTGAATAAGCAGAATCGGTTTTCTCTTTATAACCTACATAGTCAAGCAATGTGGAGATGCGCTGGTCGGTATCGACCTTCTCGCTCTTGATGAGACGCTCTACAGTAGTACAATAGAGCGAGTCCCTGTCGGTTATGAGATAAAGGTTACTCAATGATGACATTGAATAGGTGTCGGTGGAATCGCTTGCTATTGCCTGACGGTAGACTTTCTCGGCATTGTCGGTATCACCGAAGAGTACATATACATCGCCCAACAGCGAGTTGTACTGTATGTTGTGAGGAAAATCCCTCTGCATCTGACGCACGGCCGCCAATGCACGTGTGCTGTCCTGCATCTGAAGGAAGAGATTCGCACGGTGTATCGAAATTACTTCGTTCTTACCCTCAACCTTCTCGAGCTTGTCGAGCACGGCCACAGCCTTCTCCTGCTCACCCTCCTCGCTGTAAAGCGAATAGAGTGACATATATATGTCACTCTTGGGTCCATCACCCTGCAGCATCTTCTCGTATAGGGCTATCGCCGATTTCTTATCGTTGACCTTTCCATAGTAGTTCACGAGAGCCTCGCTGTATTTCCTATTGTCAGGTTCTTTTGCCACGATATACTCCAACATATCGTGGGCAATGGAGTCCTTGCCAAGGAAAAGATAGAATGCCGACAGGTCGTAAAGTACTGCTGAAGACTCGGGTGCCAAGGCACGGCAATGCTCAAGCATCTCGAAACAGGCATCAATGCTGTCCTGTTCGAGTAAAGACACCGCCTGCAGATAGAAATAGTCCACAGCGCGCTCATGAGCATCGCTGTCGGCAGTCACCTGCGCACGCAACGTGCCTGCGCAGAGCACCCCTGCAAGAAGTATCATATATGCAACAAATCTTCTCATACCTGCCCCGGAATTGAAAAATCACACACCTGTATGCCCGAAGCCACCGGCGCCACGCTCAGTATCACCCAGGACCTCAACCTCGCACCACTCCACCTGTTCATGACGGGCTATCACCATCTGTGCAATGCGCTCGCCATCGGCTATCACGAAAGGTTCGTTTGATAGGTTCACCAATATCACACAAACCTCGCCACGATAGTCTGCATCAATTGTACCCGGAGAGTTTAGGACTGTAATGCCTTTCTTAATGGCAAGACCGCTACGTGGACGCACCTGCGCCTCATAACCTGCAGGAAGTGCCATAAAGAGACCTGTGGGCACAAGAGCACGCTGCAACGGCTGCAATTCTATCGGTTCGTCGATGTTTGCCCTGAGGTCCATGCCTGCAGACAGACCGGTAGCATAGGCCGGCAACTGATGCTTTGACTTGTTTATTATCTCTACTTTCATAGTATGTTCTTTATATTATAAATAAAAACTCCGGGACCCAACGAATGTTCCCGGAGCCCTGTATTACTCGCTTCAATTGTTGTCGCTCGGGATATAAAAGACCTTGTTGGCACCTGATGTCAACTTTATTAGGTCGGGATTTTCCTTTGCAAAAGATTCTATGTAACGCATTCTCTTGTCGTCGCGCAACTCGTCCACTGCGATGAGAAGACCGGTCTCTTCAACGTTGCCGAACTCCACATTTACGGCAGTACCGAATATCTTCATTGTCGGCGACAGGCCCATATAGGCATTCACCATTGGCGGTATCGCGAGTCCGAACTTATGAACCTCCTGCTTCAGGGTGCGGTAATCCTCATTGAAGTTATCCTTGCAGAACAACGCAGCCAACTCGGCCTCGTCTGTCTCTATGCGCAATTGAGTCACCGGAGTTACAAGCGCATCCTCATCGGGGAAATGCTTGTTGAGGAAGTAGAGTATCATATCACGCGCCTTGGTGAGGTACGACGGATACATTGTGACCTTGCCGAAGAGGTATTTGACATCGGGAATCACGACTGTGAGTGCTCCAAGACCGTCCCACAGGTTATCGAGCGCGAAGAGGCTCTTTGAACCCATGCGTGTAGACTGATACTCGAGTGCCACGAACGCACGGCCGAGCTCCACTGTGTAAGGGAGGACCTCATTGAGGAACTTGTCAGAGAAATGGAACATTCCGTGGGCTGTGGCCATACGGGGCTCACCGTTCTCATCAAAGCGTACCTCTTTGCCCCATAAGAAACGATAACCGCCGATGATGTCATCGCACTCAGGATTCCATACGATAAGTTGCTTATATGGAACCTCCATTGTATCGAACTCGTCGATATCCATTGACTTACCTGTACCTCCGCCTGCAGCACGGAAAGCAATCTCGCGCAGAC
>RHMF01000474.1_pt1 | contig 17182 bp, 39 predicted proteins | sample 5365151 | NCBI WGS metagenome assembly RHMF01 (sample SAMN10266501, study PRJNA497801) | feces metagenome | isolation source: feces | host: Bos taurus | place: China: Prairie of Fairy Mountain | collected 2017-08-14 | reverse complement strand
CATATTATTAAATGGTTTTCTATAAAAACAATGAACAATTATAATACATTCATTGATGATTTCAGAATTACTTATTGTGTTAATTTTTTGATTAAAAATTTCTATTGCTTTCATTTTTTTTTTATATTTTAGTTTGTTTCTTATTTCTTGATACAAAGATAATACATTTATTTCTAATTTCCAAATCTTTTTCATCGGATTTCAGAAAAATAATAATTATTTTTTTTTGCCAGCATTCGTCATCAGATTTCAGATTGTTTGACTCTTTTCCTATCCTCTACAAATCTGTGTATTTCTTCTGTGTATTCAACTCCACTATCCAATATTAGATACTTATACTTCACCCAGGTTTCTCCCTTTTTGTTTTTCTTGATATCAATGATGACCTTGCTATATTTGGAATAATTAAACTCTTCCTTAAATGGATCGTCATCTGAATCCGTGACAAAGTTCGGCTCAAATATATCTCCGACTCTAATGCTGTTAATATATTCCTGATAGCGGCGAGATTTTTTTCTGTCATTAACTATGTCACCTATAATCAACAATAATATTAGTGCTATCGGTAGTATGCAAATTAAATATTCCATAAAAAATTATTATTAATTATTATTAATTATTTTCTTCTTCTGATAGCAACCGCCATCGGATTGCTGTGGTTTATTTTTTACGACTCAAGATGATGGTTTAGGTCAAGAAAATCCATAGAACTTTTTATCATATCATTGATGTGCATCCACTCCTCTCTGGACAATGTTAGCAGAGTGCTGCCGATCAAAATCTCAAAAGTAGATTCGTTATTTGGGCGATATTCCTTGTGTTCGATTTCAAAATCGTAACTTCCCCCACATAAACACGATGTAATTTTCATAATGTTGTTATTTAAGATTGTCTACATAGTGGTAGAACTTCTTTTCAAACTCCTCAAAATCCTTTGTCCATCCCTCACAGTCCCAGATTGTATCAAACTTCTCTGCGATGCCTTTCTCATTGATGATGACATCACCGTGTGATATTGGATAGTTATCCTGTTTATCTGCATATAACATCATCCGTTTCCAACAATCATACTCATCATAGCCCTGATCCAACACTCCGATAGCACAATATGGATACTCGCTATCTTTATTGTAAATGAATCCAAGTGTATGCTTCTCTCTGCTCGCTACAAAACGACTGACAGAAATATCAATATCATTCTTGTATAGAGTGTTCGCTATCAGAAGCATATCCTTGATTCTGTTGGCATAACTTGCAATGTGATCCAATATCTTCTGCTTCTCCATTTTTCTCTCTTCCACCAAAGCGGCGATTTTATTGAGTCTGTCCTGTGTTGTCATATTGTTTCTTATTTCTTGATACAAAGATAATACATTTATTTCTAATTTCCAAATCTTTTTCATCGGATTTCAGAAAATAATAATTATTTTTTCTTTTTCTTATAGCGAGTGAAAAGTTTGAACCAAGTTCGGAAAGGATGGTATCTCATATCTTCTCTTAAACTTTCGTTTTCTTTTTTAAGTGCTTTGTTTTGGCTTTTATATTGTACATTCTCATTATTGATTCGAGTGTTATTATCTCCCAATTTTTGATTCTTTTTTATCGTAGAATCTAATTGTTGTTTTAAGATATTGACCTCTTGTCTTAGGTTGCTATTTTCTGATAGCGACATATCGAATTTCACATTGACATTACTTAATATCGACAGCGACTTGATGAAGGATTTAAGGTTCTCATAAGTTTCGATATATACAGCACCTGTGTTGTGATTGTGAAGTAGGTATCCATTCTTGTCTATAATGATAGATACTTTACCATCACTGTTGCGACCAATGTGATCGGATATTCTCAATATGAATGTGCCATTATTAAAGTGATAGTAATATGAATTACCTTGTGCTGAAATTTTAACTTCATCACAATACCTTTGTGCGTATTTGTGTATTTTGTCCATATCTGTTTTTGTTTTACAATACAAAGATAGCAATAAAAAATGAAACCTCCAAAAAAATTTGAAGGTTTCAGAAAAAATAATAATTATTTTTTGTCAGCAATCGCCATCCTCTGTAATAAAATTTATCTAATCTTTGATACGAAGGTTCTTAACATCTACACCGAACTTCTCAGCGATTTCTTCCATTGTTACTTCTAAAATGGACTCCATAGGTTTAACATTAGGTTTATTGTTGATATTTCTGTCAGCAATAATATATAGTTCAGTAAAATATAGAAAAATATTATTTTACATTTTTTTCGAGGTTCATAGAACTCACTAACGCTTGTTCTCCCACTCGCTTAAATTCGGGCGAACTCAACCCTATTATTCGTTTTCCTTCATTAAGTTTTATTGTCTTTAACATATACATATACAGTATTTATGAAAATAATTATTTTTATTTTTAAGAAAATATTTTTACAAATTATACTATATTTTTCTATGTTTAGGATGAACAATTATAATACTCGGTTGCTTTCGGGGTATCGCTCGAAGAATATATTAAACCAAAAATTTTCGATAACATCATACCAGAAATCAAAACCCTCTGGGGAATTTTCCCATTCAAATCCGCCTTCCCACAGTTCAGCGGAAGCATCTGCCTGAAATACTTCGACATTAGCAGGATTTCCCTGCATTACCTGATGCTCAATCATCTTCTGAACGATAGCGAGAGGAAACTCCCTCAAATCGCCAACTAAACTAAATCTTCATTAACTACTTTATAATTCTTCTCCATAAGTAATGTATTTTCATAATTGTTTTATTTAATAGTTTACCCCAATAGCGATAATGCCCAAATAGTATTTTGGATAGCACACGCCGCATTTAGTATTGTCAGTATATACCAGAAAAGCGGGGACTTATTTTCTTTTATTTTCTCGAATATGTTATAATAGCATATTCCAGCGGCAAACAGGTTGAACAACGCCAGTGCGAGTAGTGCGATTACAGCAGATGTTATCATTGATGTTATCATAGTCTTTTATATTAAAAAATTAAAAAAATAATTATTATTTTACAATATACAGATAGGAACATTGACATCATTCTTCACCTCAACGACATTTATCTTTGTTGCCTTATTGAAATAACTTTCCAGCATATCTCTGACAGCATCAATATCTTTTCCACCCGTGCCGATTAACAGACCAGGTCTATTGAGTCTGATAGTTACCGTGATGGTATTTTTATCTTGAGTATCTACATCTATTCCGTGTATTCTCATAAGATATGCTCCCCGAAAGCCGAAATGCTTTTCCAACATCTTATAAACTATCATTACAGGACTCAACACACCGACTCTCAAATCATAATTTTCCAAAACTGTATAATAACCCCAGTAATAATCCCAGTATGGATCGTTCAACTTGCCGTTCAATGCTTCGTTGATTTCGTAATTGTATATCTTCTTGCGGAACCAGTCCAGCATACCCATACGACACTTATGATATGTGCCCTTGATAAAATCGACAGGATAGCCAATCAAATATAATTTAATCTTTTTCATAATATATTGCTTTTATTGCGTTTGCTATTAAAAAATAATTATTATTTGCTGACAGCCCTGTTAAGAATACCAATGAATCTGCCGTTGAGTTTTCTGTTATATCTTCTGTTCCAAGTATTTGCCGACACTCCGAGTTCATCACACTCGATGATTTCTTTACTACGCATATTTTTGTATGTATTTACATAAGTAGCAAAGTAATTTAAGAGTGAGAAATCTCCTCCACCAATGATGAATTTCTTTCCGTCAAGACTAACCTGAATACCCACATGACAGCAGTTGTTGTTGATGACGATTTCTTTCAAGTTCTTTTCTTTTAGAAAACCCGATTCCCAACAAATCACCTGATAGCGGATGCCCTTTACTTCAAGGAGTTTTGCTATCTGTCCAGCAGAGAAGCAACATCCTCCGCTGAAGAGTCTTGAATTTCTTACCCATCTCTTTACTACTTTGTCTAATGCGAGAATATAATCTCTTCTTTCTTTGCGTGTCATAGTTCTTTGATTGCTTTTGTTTCTTGATACAAAGATAGCAATAAAAAATGAAACCTCCAAAAAAATTTGAAGGTTTCAGAAAAAATAATAATTATTTTTTTTTTAGATTTTATTTTTGCTATTATTTTCAATTATCTTAAACGAGATAAACAACATTCCAATGCCTCCGACAGCAGCCACCACTAATGCCAGAATCCACCCCCACGAAATGAAATAAGCAAATAAGAATCCAATCACCACAGTCAAGATGCCAACCACCATTAGCAGCACCACCCATTTATTTTTCCACCATTTTACAATATTTGTTTCCATAATTTATAATTTTTTGAAGAATATTACCTTTTTGTTTTCCCCTGTTGGTTTTACGAATTTTGCTTTCAATGCTTCACCATCATCCCATTTCATAGAAACTGATTTATGACTTGGTAGTCCCGCAGTGTTTCCAATGACCTCCCAGTTGTCCGCCTTATAAACAGCACCATCATGTCCGCCTCCAACAAATGTTATAAGATAGTTTAAGTCATCGCCATATTTCTTTTTCCATTCTATTGGTGCTTGCTGGCGGAGGAGTTTCAAAACTCTTGTTCCAACATTAGGGATTTTCTTACACATACAGAATCGCCAGTTGTTTGCAATGGTATTGAAGATTTCTCTATACTCACTCTTGGTTTTGCCGAGTCTTGTTAAGATGTCTTTACACGGCGGATATGTTGATGAACCAATTCCAATCATACCGACAATTTCTCCATCAGCCTCAACGATCCAGTCAATTCTTCTCCCTACGCTCTTGAAAGTCGGCACATATGAATGATGGTTCTCAACTATGCTCTTGGCGATATTGCGATCTTCATCAGTTGCTATCAGTTTTAATTTGATTTCCATTCTTATTTAATTGTCTTCTCTAAAATTTCCTCCACCATCACCCAATTCACGAAAGGTCTGCTGCTGATAGCATGGTCGAATAACAGTGGGCATCCGAGTGCAGCATCATCTATATAAATATGCGCATGAACTTTTGGCGATGCCGTCCATGATTTCTGTGTTGGGTTTTCATTTGCTCCAAACAACGGAATATCATTATCTATAAACCATTTGATAGCAGCCGCCAATTCTTTTCCTGACCTCATAGTGTTAAGGATAATTTTATGACCGCTGTCAGTCAATTTCTTCAACACTGGCACTGCCCCAATATCTTTTCCTACTTTTGGATATTCGTGAGTCACACAAGTTCCATCAAAATCTACTGCAATGTACATAATTAAATATTTTTAATAACTATTTATTGTTTTTGTAATCTGTATTCGTAATATGCCCTATAACTTCTTTCAATGAACTCGTCAATCTTTGCGTCATCGTAGAAGCAATCCACCCACTCGCTGAACTGAACATATCTCGCAACACCATACACTTCATCAATGTAGTTGAATACGAACTGTCCGTCACGCCACTCCTTTGGCTTCTTCAGCATTGCTGTCAGAATATTTGCTCTGAACTCATCTAATGTGAGTAATATTTGTTTATTATCTTCATCAGGAGATTTCTTTTCAAGCAATTCATATTCATCTTCATCAAGTTTATAAACTACTTCATCATGTTTATATTCATCAAGTTTTTCCTCCAACCATTTTGCGTAATCAGCATACCAGACTTCGATACCTGGTTCATATCCATCTATAACCAATGACACGCCCAACCCATCACCTTCACAACATTCACGAGTTGTCAATTCACCAAGTATTTTAATCTTAAGTTTTTCTTCAATGTATTGTTCTAAATATTTCATATTAATGTTTTTATGTAATGTTATTAAAAAATAATATCCTTTCTCACAAGCCAAGACTCCACAGATCTTCTGATTTCACGAATTTGCATTTCATTTAAATCTTCTATCGGATAGTATCCAATTTCATTTTCTGATGAGCAATTCACACTAATGTACCACTTACCATTATTTTTATTACCATCGGGCAATTCAAGCAATACTGTTGGTTCATCAGCAACTGGATCAAATCCTGTTATTTTTGCTCCAATTTTATTTAGATCAAGTTCATAAACATTTGGTTCATTGCTTACTGCGCATTTAATAAAATCTCTTCTTAAACAGTTTAATATAAATAAATCTTCCTTCATAACTAAATAAATTAAAATATTTTTTATTTGCTATCGATAGCATCAGATAATTTATTAGCAATATCTTTTTGTTCTATTGGTTCAAGATCGTAATATGCTGTCTTTTTGAAAATATCAAGAACCACTTTCAATTTTTCATCTGATGTCATGTTTTTGTAAAATTTTAATATTGTGTGTTGGATAAAATACTTCCTCTATAATTACTTTATCTCCTTCGTTATATTCGTGATATATCGCACTACAATTGGTTATGTATGTTTCATTGTTATATACAATAGTAGTTTGATATCGCGTTATATAATGTCCGCCTTTACCAGGAACACCGTGGTATTGCATATGTTTATGTTTATCTGATATAACACCAACATATTGTTGAGGTTTTTTGAAAGCACGCACAACACTATCTCTATTATATATTTTATATTGTTTTACATATAATGAGTCTGTTGTTTGGCAAATTATCTCATCTGGATTTTTAAATATATATCCTGCTGACAGCCAACCAATAATAGCGATTATAATTACGCCAATTGTAATAAGTATTGATTTTTCTAATTTGCTATCTTTCATAAAAAATAATTATTATTTATTATTTTCTTTATCGTCTTTGTAAGCAATCTTTAATTGTCATAAGGTGCAATTTCATTTTTAAGCTTTATATATGTATAATCTTCTAATTGTTTTATTTCATCATTAAATTTATCGATAGTGTTAAGAAGATTTTCAAATATTTCAGAATCTTCTATCTTAACATATTCATCCCATTTGGTAGTATCAATATCAAACCACTCATCAATATAAGAGTCAAATAACCCACCATCTCCAATTACAATTCCATCGGCAACTATATCGTTATTTCTTTTGTCGATTTCATTAATTTTAAGTAGGAAATTATTATTATTGTGTTTTGTATGAATAACATCACCAGTCTTAAAAGGAAAGTTATAAGGAAAGTTATCTGATTCTTTTACATTACGTTTTTCTAACTCTCTTTTTAAATCGCCAAAATTAGAGACAATAAACTCAAGGTCTTGTGTTGTATATTTGCTAAAATCCATAATTTATTTCAAAATTTAAAAAAAAAATTAATTATTATTTATTATTTTCTTTATCGTCTTTGTAAGCAATCTTTAATAGTTCTTGCACTGGTAATTCTTTGCCCAACCATTCTCGCTCGGTTGTACTTACTTTGTTACAATACCAATCTCCAACTAAACATAGGGATGCTTTTGCGGTTTCTATTGGGGTGGTGTGATCCCAATATTCAATAAAAATTTCATAAGCGACATTGCTTGATATTACATATCGATAGTAACCTTTACTAATTTCTTTCCAATTTTTAAAATCTTTCATTTTTCTAAAATTTTACTATTAAATTTCTTCAACTAACTCATAAGTTTGTTCAAAAATAGCAGGTTTACAAGGATAGAATTCTCCCTGAACTCCTTTGATGATATAATCACCAACATTAGCAGTCATATTACCTTCAAGAGTTTCAATAACCATAGTTTCTTTATAGCAACTTGGATATATTCCTGTGATACCTAACATCCAATCAGTTATCTCTCCAAAATTCCAACCATTAAATTGAATAGCTTCAATTTCAACAGGTTTCTTTCTAAATTTTTTAATTTTTCCCATTGTTTTTATTCTTTATTTTATTCTTTATAAGATTCTACTACAAATATAATATAAAAAAAATGAAATCTCCAAATATTATAAATGCTTTTTCAAAAAATAATAATTATTATTTAAAATGTTCAATAAGTTCTTCTACTGTTGCTTTTCTCAACTCTTTACAGGGTATTTCAAATTTGATATCAGAATTATCAATCAATTGACACATATAATATGGTGTTGATTCTATATTCAATGTACTTGAACAATCTCTAATACATTTGACCAAATACCGTTCATTCCACCAATATATTTGATTTATATCAGTATCATCTCTTAATGCTGCCAGTGAAATAAACAACTCTTCATTTGTTCCGCAGTCAATAGAAACTTCATAGTCGGGCGGTTCACATTTCATGATATTTTCCAAACCATTATTATCAAAACTTTCAAATTCACCTAAACGATTATCGGTGGAAATACCCCATCCCGTATCCAATTCATATTTAACTGAACCAAATGGTTTATACCCCAACTCCTCTAATTTCTTTCTTAATTCTGGAGTATTTTTTCTAATAAAACAAGGTTGTATAAATCCCATAATAAAATTGTTTATATTATTTACACTACAAATATAATGTTATTTTTTGTAATATCCAAATATTTCTGATAGCAAATAAAAAAATAATAATTATTATTTATTATTTTCTTTAACCTCGTTTTGAATAAAATCATCTATATTTGCTTCTAAGAATTCTTCGAGTTTATTACAATATTTTTCGTTATCCACAAATTCGGGACAATCTTTATCTTCATAATACTTCTCCCAACCGGGTGCTATTGTAGAATTAAGATGAGAACAATGGGACAATAACACATTATTCCCCGAATAATAGAAGCATTTTTCACATTTTCCGTTCATATTACTCTCTTTTTAATCATACTTTATTTTCTCCCCTTTAATATATCGTTAATAATCGTTTGGTTTATCTCTTCGGTGATATTCTTTGTCATAGATGATACCAAATCGGCTTTTGTCGCTTCGCTATATATACCTGATGGTAGATATGTTTTTCTTAGCCAACAATCAATAACAGCACGATTATCACAGATATAATTGTTGCAGATGGTAGTGTTATCTCTACACCCTACACAATGTCTTTGTCTAATATCTTTTACAAAATCAATGTCCATTTCTGTACTATCATATTACTTACTTATTTAATTTCAATAACTTTCATTTCACCACATTTTTGACAAATGTAAATATAATGATAATGAGAGCCAATATGGTCTTCTTTTACAAGTTTCCATTCGTGAAAACAGGCTTTCTTTAATAATATTTCTTTAATTGCTTTCCACATATTTAATCAAATTTAATAACATCTGTTACAATTCCGTGATTTGTTAATATACAAGGTTGAGTTTTTGGATTAAGTATTTCAGGATAAGGAACAATTTCAGATATTGTTTCTGGTTCACTACGTCCACTATCTTTTTTAAGTTCCATATCTTTATTAAGAGTATTATTTATTGTAGCAAGAAAATTAAATGTCATTTCTGCTAACAAAAAATCATGAATATTTAATCTACTATCAAGACCAAATTTATTATAAACATCTGAAAGTTCTTTCAAAAACAGTTCTAATCCTCCGTCTTTGAGAATTATATGATTATATATTAGTGGGGTTTCATTTGTTTTTGGTACTACTGCATCACATTCCATATTATTCTACTAATTTAACTTCAACTAACATTGGACTATTTTCAAAGGTTATTTTTGGAAATAGTTCATCATCTAATTTGTAACGATTACCTATTGTAGTTTCACAACATTTATCTCCGTTAATAATTACTTGTTTAGGTTTATTATCAAATAACCATAATCCATAACAATCTCTTGATAGCCAAAGTTTCATAATTTTATTTTTGTTTTACAAATAGGACATTCTATATGTTTATTGACTACTTCTACAAAATCATTAATAACCCAAGTACCACTCAGTAACATATTATCATCAATTTTGTACTCCATATTAGGAAGTTTATCAATTGTTTCTATGACATCAGAAGTTTCATATTCTAATCTTACCATACAATTTTTACATACCACTTGATTTGGAATTACTTTTATCATATTTACTCCTCCAAAAATTTTACAAGTTCATCAATTTTACCGTAGTTGTCATTTAGACCTTCCTCATCATATTCCATAACCCAATTAGTATTCATTTCCAGCCATCTTTTAACCTTTGCAATAAATTCCTGCTTATTTACCATCTCTGGTTCATTTACATCTATATCTGTCACACCCATAGACTCACATAACTTGTCCCAAATATATGTGTGAATTTCATTGATAAAATCAGGATAAATCAAATCATTATCATACTCTTCAACATTAATACAAAATACATCTAATAGGTAATCCTGAATATCAAAATATGAACTATCTGTGAAGTGATTATACCAATCCTTATCATACTCCTCTGTAAAATGCTTACCTATTGCATTATACAAATCAAATTTCTCTTCATCTTCAGCATATCTAATAACACAATCATTTAAATTATATGAATAACCTGGTTCATCTTTTTCTAGGAAAAGACTTGATTCAAACATACTGCTGCTCGTCTCCAATTCAGCATATGTATATAGTTTATGAATGCCTGTAGCACTATTTTCCACTCTATCTACAATGACAATTCTAATCTCATCATATTCTTGCATAATCATTGCAATCACATCACCCCTTTTTAATTCTGTATAGTTTATCATAATAAATGCTTTTTTCTTTTACACTACAAATATAATGTTATTTTTTGTAATCTCCAAATATTTCTGACAGAAAATGAAAAAATAATAATTATTATTTGAAAAAAAAAATGGACAGCAAACGCTATCCATTGCATTGTATAAAAGTTATTTTTAATTTCTTGAAAGACCTATTGTCAGACCTATTGTGTATGCTTCTTCTTCTGGTGAAACATCGAAAGGGTTTTTGCCGAATATTGGGCGAACCGCTCCGTATGCCATATTGATAGCATTATAAACATCTCTGTTATATAATTAAACAAACTTACTTTTTTAGTTTTTGAAACAATTCATCTGTTGTTATTTTCTCTTCCCAATAATCAATCAATATTTCTTTGTTTTTCACAATCCACAGTTTTACAGCATTTATTTGTGCTTGACTGATTTTGATTTTATTCAAATCATTGTTTTTCAACAATATATTAGGTTCGTCCGATATGGAGATAGGAATCAATTCATTGATTTGGATTTTTGTTGCCGTATTGTTCTGGAATTTTATTTGTGGCAGATTATGTTTTCCAGTAGATTGTGTATTGTTGGTTTGCACCCAAATGATAACATCCAACCCAGTGCTGTTCTGTGAAATGTTTGCCATTTCCAATAACATTTCATCGGTGTAGACGGTCTGCAATAGTTCATCTATTGTTTCGTAATACTGATCTTCAATAAATTCATCAAACTTCTTAATATTTTTCATATTTGTGTATGCTTTATGCTCTTATTACAAATATAATATTTTTTTTTTCATAAAAAAAAACAAGTCTAAAATAGATAATTCCGATAAAAAAAAAATTACTTTTCTATCAGTTCTCTCTCAATGTCCTTCATCTCACTCCAGTTATTACATACATTAAGTTCATCTGCATCTACCTCGAAGTCGTCAAAGATATATACTTTCTCTTGGTGCATTATATCCAATGCAAGATTAGCATTTTGTATTATATCTATAATATCTGTATATTCTTCAATGACATCTATCGTTTCTTCTGTTTTTTTCAATAGTATTAATGCTCCACCATCAGGTGCCTTTGTGATAGATTTGATATCGGATCTATTAATATGAATTGATGATTTCTTTAATGCAACATCTTCATCAACACCATCTCTATCGATAGATGTTGTATATCTTTGTCTATCATGTAGATTAATTACATAATCGAACTTAAACTTAACTGTCATGTCTGTTAGTTTTTATTATATACAGTATTTATTAAAATTTATTTGTCAGTTCGTGTTCGTAATAGTATATAGGCTCTTTGGAACCATTGACGTCTTCACACTCATATAGAATTTCATCTTTACGAACTAAAATTCCTGTGATGACCATATTGCAATGCTTCGTGTGGGAGAAGTTCCAATAAGAAAATTGCTCTCCAATGTTATATCGATTGTTTATCTCCATAAAATTTGCGGTTTATAAGCAGCAGATTTTGCGGTTAATTATTTATTCCACATTCCTCCTCAAGTTCCTTGATAGCATTTCTCATTTGTTCTCCAAACTCTATATCCTGCTCACTACATCGATATCCGTGAACAAAAGCCAACACAAGAACATTATCATACGCTTTACCTAGAAAGTTAATATACTCTTTATATGCTTTGATTAGTTCTAATTCTTTTGCTGTCATTACTGTTCCTCCTTTACTTTAATTCTTTACTTTAATTGGTACAAACACATCATACCCATCATCATTCTGGAAGTGATTAATTTTCTCTGGGAAGGCGAATCCGAACTTATATCTCTGGTATTCAAACTCATCACCAAGCCACACTGCTTCACTTGCATTACGACAGCAACCGATATAGGTCTTGCCTACTTCCAATTTATCAAGTGGAATCGCACCGTGCTTTATGAGTTCGCCCTGTACGAATATCTCTTCTTCTTTGTTTTTACATTTGGGGACATGTACATAGAACATATTGTCCTCATCCAACATAGTTTCAAGTCTATTGTGCAGAGTCTCTGCCCAATCTATAAGTCTATCGCCAATCATTGCAATTCTCTTTTATTTCGTTTATTATTCTTTTGCCGACATTACTATTCCTTCTTTACTTTAATCGGTATAAACACATCATATCCATCATCATCCTGAAAGTGATTAATTTTTTCTTGGAAAAAAAGTCCAAATTTATATTTCTGGTATTCAAACTTTTCTCCAAGCCACACCGCCTCTCTTGCGTTTCTACAGCAACCGATATAAGTTTTACCAATCTCCAACTTATCCAAAGGAATTGCTCCAAATTCAATGAGTTTGTTTTGCACGAATATCTCTTCATCTCTTGAATAAAATATAAATTCAATATAAAATTATATAAATAAATATAACAAAATTTTACTTTTTCTATTGAATTTACTAAAAACTGCATTTTCAACACAATCGTCCAGCAGAACTCTATATTTCACTTTAGAGTTTTTTATTTTTAAGAATGCATTTTTCCAATCCTTAACTCCAGTCAGTGTTTGCTTCCATTGCTCATCTAAACTATCACAGTCAAATGTTGGATAAAACCAATTCTTTTTATATTTCTTAAATCCCCTTCTTGCTATTTCTATTGACGCAGCAACCATATCTGGGGTTGTTTTATTACCATAAAGTAAGTTGCCTATAAAACTTGAATAAATTGGATTTACTTCAATAAATTCATAACCATAGATGTTACTTAACATCCTTAACTTTTTAATTATTAAATTACGATCCCATACATTATTACATAATCTATTAAAATTCTTACCATTTCCTTTATCTGATGATTTAATATTTAAATCTTCAACAGATAATTTCTTACATTTCCAGTAAGAAATAAGATTGTTTATTTTATGACTTACTTGAATTGTCTCAAAATGTCTTTTTCCTGATGAAACATTTTTCTTTGTAAGTTTATGTAAATCAATAACTTCTTTATGTAATACATTAAATTCATCATTTTTATTAAATTCAATAACAGATAATCCAATATAATTTGGATTTAAATCTAATCCTAATATTCTATTATCTTTTAAATTATTGAATTTTAATGAATTATTTATTATTTTTTCATCATAAGTTATCCAAATGAATTCATTATTTAATTTTATAGAAACCGTTGCTTGTTTTAATAAACACAATTCATTTAATTTATTTAATTCTTTTTGTAAATTTCTATGTAATTTACCAAGATGAATTTCTATATGCTTCCTTTTGTTTAGTTTAAATGTAACTTGTTGATTATCAAAGTTAAAATTAAATAATCTATTTCCTTTTTGTTTCATTTCGCCTTGGGAGCATAATGGTAACAACCTTTCTTTAATAAATGTTTCTTTATCGATTGTTTTTCTTAAATATCTCTTATATAGTCGTTTTCCTCCAAAAATTACTTTTTTAGAGCCATTTTTTTCTTGTATAGATTTTGCTTCTTTTATTCCACATTGAATCAACCAAGAATTTATTTTTCCTTTAAATATAGAATTTACTCGTTCTCTTACATCTTTTTCACTTAAAGAATTATCATCATGAAATCTATTATATGCATAACGAACTATTGAATTATACACCTTTAACTCATAGTCCAAATCAATAGAATTCATTATTTTTAATTGAACAGTTTTCATTCTATATAAAAATCATATCTTTTTTATATTATATTTATGTAAATTTATTTTTCAGATTCTATCTCTTTTCTTAATTTATAACTTAATTTATTTAATTTTCTTCTATGAGAATAAGATTTCATCGCAAAATAATGTATAATTGATATTAAATCATCGGTCAATTCTTGTTCATATGTTTTATTTTCGATAGAATCATTTAATACCAATATTTTTGTTCCAAAATATGAAAAAATATGTTCTATTGTAGAATATCCAAACCTTATTAATCTATCTTTATTTTCAATAACAACCAATTCAACTTTATTACTTATTACTAACTGTAATAATTTTTGAAACGATTTTCTATCTTCATTCATTCCTGATTTAATATCTTCAAACTGTTCATCTAACAAAATCCCTTTTGATAAACAACTATCGTATATTCTTTGCGTCTGTTTTTTTAATTGTTCCTTTTGATTTTGTGTTGATACTCTTGAATAACTAACAATCATTCTATCTTTCTTCTGTTTTCTATTGCCTATAAGAGAATATACAGAATTGTCATCATATATACATAAATGTTCTGAAACTTTTGTATATTTAATTTTACCTGCTTTACACCAATTATATAAAGTCTGTTGAGTTATACCTAATAATTGCTTTACTTCTTTCGCTTTCATATATTGTACTTTTTATTATTTATGAATGAAATAAAAAATACTTAAAATTTTTATATTGAATTATATTAAATTATATTTAATGAACTTAATATGTTAATTTATTTAATCAATTTGTTCTTTAAGAAATTTATATTCTTGAATAAGTTTATTTAATTCTTCTGTCCATTTAATGCCATCATACCATCCACAACCTTCACAAGTCCCTCTATAAATATCATCTCCTACATAGTAGAATTTTTTACCCATAAAAGGAGGTCTGATGCCATATTTCACACAATGATTACACGCCTTATTTTTTAACGCAACATGTTCTTGCGTTAAAAGTTGATAGCGATTTTTAATTTCTTCATCGGATAATGTTGAAATATCTTTAACATCCTGTTCTCTTATCACAGGTATTTTTTTATCTATCTGAGGTTTAGATGTTGCTTTCCACAAATTATATGCTTCTACATTGTTCAGAATATTTTGAACTCGAATATATTGTTTTTGAGAGAATATATTGCTATTAATAGTTTCATCAAAATTAGGATCGTCCGATAGCAATTTGTAATGTGTTTTAGTTTCACCACATATTGAGCAAAATATTTTCTTACCATATTTGCCATTTGATGTTTCCTCAAATTTATATCCTTTATTTCGCAACAATTTGAAAACTGCTGCTGGTCGATCAGAGTAGTCTGTTGCACAAGAACTACACACCCATTCGTTGAGATTATTAATGCACATATTGAGTGCCACATCTACTTGATTTTTTTTATCCATAAAAATAATAATTATTTTTTTTTAATTGGTTTATGTAAGTGAGGTTTGTATTTAGAAATCCATAATTTACTTCTCTAAATACTTCTCTAAATAAAAAATTGTGCTACAGTCGTAACATTCGATTGAAACGGTTCCGTAATTGTTATATTGGTTCAATTCATCATCATCTAACATTAAATATTCGCCACAAAAGGGACACTCTGTTATATAACCGTGGTCATCATCGCCAATAATATGATTTGTTGTATAACTCATAGTCTATTCCTTCAAATACTTTCTAAATGATTCAACTCTTTCTTGGTCTTCAGGGTTAAAGTAGTCATAGACATTCTCAAAGAGCCATTGTGTAGCCTTGTCAATCAGAGTATTCTGCATCCATTCAGCACCTGCTTCAAAGCAATCCATTCCATCTGCAAACTCGTGCTTGTCAATATAGTCTACGGCTTCTCGTGTAAGTTGATAACCTATATTGTTTACTATTTCTTCTCTTGACATGTCTCTTGACATAACTATTCCTCCATTGCTTTTTTAAATGCTTCAATAAAATATTCTTTATTGTGAAAAATTAACTCTATGCCATCTTCTGTTTTGAACTTATCAAGATGCTCCTCTAACCAAGATATAGCATCTGCAATATTGAACATTTCACTTTGGGGATTGTTGTCAGCCCACTCTGCTCCTTTCAAAAAAGCCTCTGAAATAAATGATCGCTCTAAGCAACCACCAGCAACCGCATATCCATAGTCAGTTGCTGCATCTACTCTACTATCTTCTCTTGACATGCTCATGTTTTTTAATCTTTTGTAGTGCAAATATAGTATAAAAAAATGAAACTTCTAAATTTTTCTATTTGAAAATTCCATTTTTTATGTTTTGATATTTCAGTTATTATAATAATTCTTTACACTGTTCAATCAAATCCTTGAAATTCTCATAGAAAGCATCTCGCATTTCTTCGGTTGGGAAAACTAAAATACGATTGTCTGAACTATGGTATTCTCCTTTATGTAATACAAAACCATCTTTGTATAAATAAAAGTTAATACTATAATGTATATATTTACCAAATTTGGGTTCCCAAGAACCATCCAATCCCATCTCTTTGCCATAAATTTTCCAATAAGCATCACGACAGATGCGGAGTTTTCTAAATGTACATAATGTATTTTCTATACGTCTTTCATATTCATCACCTTCTTTAGATATAGAACTGACATCATCATAGTCAAACCATATGGTAGGTCTTGCAACCTGCATAACTTTACAACACTCCTCATAAGTTGTTGGATATTTAGATTTCTTCTTTTGTAAAATTATTTCACCATTCTTAATTTTACTAACTTCATAACCATCAGGGATTTGGTATGATATGCAATTACCGTAATATAATTCACCTTTCAGTGTTAAATCTATTTTATTTTCTTCCATATCTTTAGATGTATTGTTTGGACAATCTTTATCAAAACGTTGTGTTGAACTATAGTGAATACAACACTTTTTACAATCTGGTTTCACATTTGTTTCATTATTAGTGTTTTTAGGAACAGAACAAGGTCTTTTCGTGCCACTTACAGATGTATATATAATATCCTCTAATTCTTCATCCCA
>RHMF01000473.1_pt1 | contig 17185 bp, 13 predicted proteins | sample 5365151 | NCBI WGS metagenome assembly RHMF01 (sample SAMN10266501, study PRJNA497801) | feces metagenome | isolation source: feces | host: Bos taurus | place: China: Prairie of Fairy Mountain | collected 2017-08-14 | reverse complement strand
ATGATAAACCAATCACATATCCCTGTGTTGACCATATCAGTAAGACAGATAAACGGAGCATCAAGATAATTTACAAATGAGAATCAAAGTTTCAATAATTTTATCCTTTGTTTTATTGTTTTGTTTTCAAGAGTTATTTTCTCAAGTTAGGATTATAGCAGACGGAAGGCTACAAACAATTTTGGAAAGACACATTGAATACAACGAAATGTCGCGTTCCATACAAGGATACCGCATAAGAGTAAACAGTTTCACCGGAGACAATGCCAAAGCCAAAGCTTTCGCACTGAAAAACGACCTTCAAACAAAATATCCTCGCATAAGAGTATATGTAACATTTGATGAGCCGAATTTCATTGTTAAAATTGGTGATTTCTTAACAAGACTCGATGCCTATGCGCTTTATTCTGATTTGAAAGCACAAGTAAACACAACACAAATAATTAAGGATTGGATTAACAATCCGGTTATTTCCGAAGAGGATCTTCACATGCCAGAATACTTTGAAGAAGATTTAGAACAAGATTTTTAAGAACAAAATAAATAAACTAAAAAGCAATGAGTATCAAAACTTACATCGAAGAAAACAAAGACAGATTTTTGGAAGAGCTATTCTCTTTAATACGCATTCCTTCCATATCATCAATCGAAGCACACAAGCCTGACATGATCAGATGTGCCGAAAGATGGAAAGAAATCATATTAGCAGCAGGAGCAGACAAGTGTGAAATTATGCCAACAGCAGGAAACCCTGTTGTATATGCTGAAAAAATCATATCAGCAGATAAACCTACCATATTGATTTACGGACACTACGACGTAATGCCTGTAGATCCAGTAGATTTATGGAAGACCGAACCATTCGAACCAGTGGTTAAAGATGGTCATATTTGGGCTCGTGGTGCTGATGACGACAAAGGTCAATCTTTTATGCACGCAAAAGCTTTCGAAAATTTGATTAAAACAAACTCTCTTCCATGTAACGTAAAATTCATGTTAGAAGGTGAAGAAGAAATTGGCTCAGTTAGCTTGTACGATTTTTGTCGTGAAAACAAAGAACTTTTGAAGAGCGACATAATTCTTGTATCTGACACATCAATGTTAGCAGCCGATGTTCCATCTATAACAACTGGATTGAGAGGATTAGGATATGTTGAAGTAAAAGTAACAGGACCAAACAGAGATCTTCACTCTGGATTGTATGGTGGAGCTGTTGCCAACCCAATCAACATACTTTGTCAAATGATTTCAAAACTTACTGACGAAAATAACCACATCACAGTTCCAGGATTCTATGACAAAGTACTTATTGTTTCAGATGAAGAACGTGCATTGATGAATCAAGCACCATTCAACGAAGAAGAATACAAACAAAGCCTTGACATAAACGCACTTCACGGCGAAAAAGGATACACAACATTAGAACGCACTGGTATAAGACCAAGCCTTGATTGCTGTGGTATTTGGGGTGGATACACCGGAGAGGGAGCAAAAACAGTTATTCCTTCAACTGCACACGCTAAAATTTCATTCCGTTTAGTTCCTGACCAAGATTTTGAAGTTGTTACTGAACAATTCGCTGAGTATTTCAAGAGTCTTGCCCCTGATTCAGTGAAAGTGGAAGTTACTCCTTTACATGGAGGTTACGCTTACGTATGTCCAATCGACATGCCTGCATACCAAGCAGCAGAAGCAGCATATAATAAAACTTATGGTAAGCGTCCAATCCCTTCTCGTAGCGGTGGAAGTATTCCAATCATCGCAGGATTCGAACGAATCTTAGGAACAAAAGCTATATTGATGGGATTCGGTTTGGGATCTGACGCAATACACTCTCCAAACGAAAACTACCCACTTGAACAATTCTTCAAAGGAATAGAAACCATTACTTACTTCTATGAAGAATTGGTTTCACGTTGTGGGAAATAAAGAATAACACATTCACAAAGATAATAAAACGCAGGCTTTTCAGGTCTGCGTTTTTTATTTCCACAACTTTGTTGTATCTTTGCGATGTTTAATTAAAACAAAATAAGATGAAGACAAATATTAAACCTTTTTCCATAATACTATTTTTTGCTTGCATGTTTTTTGCAACAAGCAACATCTTTGCACAAGGACAACCCAAGGACATAACACTAAGGATAAACATTCCAACCATTTGCTTTGACTCAAACAATATCAGAATTGCAGATATTTATTTCAAAAGTAGCGAAAAATCATTCGTAAAAACAATTAGCACCGATAGAGAATACGCTCCACAAGAAATCATTTCACTATCCGAAGACACCGAAGTAAACCTATATGTCTATGATTACCGAGGATACAAGTCAGAAATAAAAATAGGCAAACATTCATTCAAAGAAATAAAAAACTTAGAAGTTAAGTACATTGATGAAATAATCGACATCTATCTTTATCCCGAAGAACAAACTCGTTACAAATACCTATACTATTCAAGAGACATAGACAACAACAAGCCATACCGCATACCTGCTTTAGCACAAACAAGAGATGGAGTAATACTTGCACTTAGTGATTACAGACCTTGCGGTAATGATATAGGATATGGCGAAGTTGATATAAAAATCAGACGTTCCAGAGACGGAGAAACTTGGAGCAAAGAAGAGACTGTAGCCGATGGAAATGGAACCGAAGACAACGTATTCTCATGCGGCTTTGGTGATGCAGCAATCGTTGCCGACAGAGAGAGCGATGAAGTTTTGATAATGTGCGTAGCTGGAAAACAAACTTTCCAAACAGCAACTCGAAACAAACATAACTACATGGCAAGAATCAGAAGCCACAACGGAGGTATCACTTGGCAAGAGCCAGAAGACGTTACATCAATGTTCATGGACGTAAAGGGGAAATATGAGCCAATATTGCCAGAGGTATATAGCATGTTCTTTGCCTCTGGAAGAATAATTCAATCAAAAATATTCAAAGCCAAAGGCAGCAAATACTACAGACTATACGCTTCATTGCTGACAAATAGCGCTGATGGCTACGTTGATTATGTTGTTTACTCCGACGACTTTGGCGAAACTTGGTATACATTGGGCGAAGGCTGCGTAAGAGGAGGCGATGAAGCCAAGGTAGAAGAATTAAGCAATGGAAACATAGTTATCAGTAGCCGTAAACCACACGGAAGATACTATAACGTATTCACCTTTACCGACATTGCATTAGCCAAAGGAGTATGGAGCGAGGCTGTAAGCAGTGATAAAGTGGCAGGAGGGATAAGTGTCGGAGGCAATTCCTGCAATGGCGAAATATTAAAAATAAACGCCATACGCACAAGCGACAACAAAGCCTGCGAACTTATGTTGCAATCGCTACCAACAGGAAACAACAGAACCGATGTTACAATCTTCTTCAAGGAAATAGACAACAACAAAGCCTATACCCCAACCACCTTTGCAGAACATTGGGAAAGAGGTATGTTGGTAAGCGACCGCGGCTCAGCCTATTCAACAATGATAATGCAAGACGATGGAAAAATCGGTTTCCTTTATGAAGAAGAACCTAATGATTATTGCATTGTCTATATCTCTCTATCAATAGAAGAAATTACAAAAGGAAAATACAGATAATCTTTCTTCAAATCAGCAGAATAAAACCAAGTTTGAAAAACATAAAACGCCGTTTCAGTAAATTGAAACGGCGTTTTATTTTGCTAAAATAGCACTTTATTACAATGATTTTCAAACTTTAAGCGTTTTATTTTGTTGTTTTTTCGTATCTTTGTAGCAAAGAATTCTCTTTTATTGAATGAAGACATATAAGCTTTTCGACGATAACCTTGTTCTATTCAACAGCATTTTGAATGATATTCGAAATGCTAAGCAGAGTATTTGGATTGAGATTTATCGTTTTGGGAAAGATGCAATGGGAGAAAAGTTTCGCATGGCTCTGGAGGATAAAGCAAAAGAAGGGCTTGAAATAAAAATCCTTGTAGATGCTTGGGGAACGGGTGCAGACACTGCTTTCTTTGAGCCTTTAATTAAATTAGGTGTAGAGTTAAGGGTTTATAGAAAGATGAAATTTAGCAAGGGTTTTCTATCTAAAAATCATTGCAGAAATCACCGCAAGTTATTTGTTATCGATTCTTCAATCGACTATATCGGCTCTACCAACATTACTGCTTATTGTTTGAATTGGCGTGAGTTGAATCTAAGAACTACGGATGCGAATCTGCTTTCTATTTTACGCCGTTCTTTTAAGGATAGTTTTCGTTCGTTTGAGAGATATTCTTTCAACAAAATTGGAACAAAACGAAACTTACATTCGGGAAATTGGGTGTTTATTCAAGATATTCCGGATATTTATCGCCAAAGGATAAAATCTAAATATGAACGAATGATTTCAAAGGCTGAGAAAGAGATTCTTATTGAAACTCCTTATTTTTTGCCGGGACGAGGTCTTAGAAAGCAGTTGTGCGAGGCTGCTCAAAGAGGCGTGAATGTTGTTGTCATAAGTCCAATTCATTCAGATGTACATGTGGTTGATATTATCAGAAGGCATTATCTTGGTTCTTTGCATCAGGCTGGTGTTAAGTTGTTTTTCTATACTGCGGGCAACCTTCATGCCAAAGGTGTAATGATTGACCAAAAGACTTTCTCGATTAGTTCTGCCAACTTCGATTATAGGAGTTTTAGGTATCAGTATGAATTGGCTCTTATTGGCAATGAGGAGAGTTTGATTCCCGATTTGATGGAGCATTTCGACTCTACGTTGAAATATTGTAACTCTTTCGATTACTCAGCTTGGAAAAAGCGTTCTACAATCGATAGGGTGATAGAATGGTTCTTACTCCCATTCAAGTATCTTTTCTAATCTCTGTAATTTATATTTGATTATAGTATTGCTTGTGCAATATTGAACGCAAGGAACGAAAGTCCCCAAGCAACGACTGTTGTATAGCTAACAACAAATATTGCCCATTTCCAACGGCTTTCTTTTGCCACTGCTGCGAATACTCCTCCGCAAGGGAAATAAATAAGTGTGAATATTAGGAAGCTTAGGGCTACGGGCTTAGTAAATACAGGGGCTGATATACCTTCTGAATTCGGCGGATAGGTTGCAGCTTTCAATTTCTCACCTAAGACTTCTGTACTTGTGTCTGGATTGTCTGAATAAAGCACTCCAAGATTTGACACAATCAATTCCTTTGCTGCAATTCCACACATAAGAGACACTGAGATCTTCCAATCAAAGCCTATTGGTTTCATAACAGGCTCAACAACCTTTCCTATCTTTGCTATATAGCTTTGCTCTATTTCTTCGGTATTTCTTTGTGGGAAATACATCAATCCCCATAACAACACTGAGGCTATAAGTACTATCCCACCCATCTTTTTTAAGTATTGACCAGCATTAAAACCTATGCTTTTCATTACTGATAAGAACTTTGGTCTTTGATATTCCGAAAGATTATCTGTGTATGGTGTGTGATTGGTTTTATTAAATGTGCGTTTGAATAAAAGAGCGAACAGAATAGCAAGAACAATGCCTAAGATATAAAGGCAAAACATCACAAGGGTTGCATGTTCTGGGAAAAAGGTTCCTGCAATAACGATATAGACAGGAAGTCTTGCTGAACAGGACATAAAAGGTATGATGAGCATTGTTACTAAGCGATCTCGCTTGTCTTTTAATATCCTTGTAGCCATTATTGCTGGCACATTGCAACCAAATCCCATTATCAATGGAATAAAGCTTTTGCCGTGCAATCCAATGGCGTGCATAAATCTATCCATGAGATGAGATACTCTTTCCATATACCCCGTCTCTTCCATCAAGGAAATAAAGAAAAATAGTATTAAGATATTCGGCAGAAAGACGATAACCCCTCCTACTCCTCCAATTACACCTTGAACAATCAAGTCATTAAAAAATCCTTGTGGTATATTATTGGCTGCGAAATTGGCGAGCAGACTGACGCCTTGCTCCATCAATTCCATAGGATAGTTTCCTAATGTGAAAGTACAAAAGAATGTAAACCAAATAACAAAAAAGAAAACAACATATCCCAAAATCGGGTGAAGTAATATCTTGTCTAATCTATCTGTATATCGGTTTGTCATTCTTGTTTTTTCGTTTAGTAGGTATTAGTTTCTATTCCTAATTGTCTAACTCTTTCTGCATAGCGTTCCAATTCGGGAATAAGTAGTTTTTCAAGTTCTTTCTCTGGAGTTTCTCTGTCGATTGAGTAAAGCATTACTGAACGTGGTTTTATTTCTTTCACAATTTCCAACCATGCTTCAAACTCTTCTTCACTTGTATTGTCGATTACCTTTCCCTCGTTTTCTCCTCTAAGCAACAAGGTTTGAATTATACATTTTCCTCCAAACGCTTTAAGTCTCTCGATTATTGTATCGAATTTAGCAGATACGGGTTTATTTATACGGTTATACATTTCCTCTGTACCGCTATCGAGTTTCAATATAGGGTTATCGATTTTTTGTAATGCTTCAAAAACGTCTTCTCTGACCAAATTGGTAGAATTGGATAGTATTGTTATTTTTGCTTGTGGGCAGTATTGGTTTCTCAGTTCTATAACATCGTTCACTATTCCCAATATATCAGGGTGTATTGTCGGTTCTCCATTACCGCTAAATGTTATTGAGTTTATCTTTGCGTTTTCTTGCTCTGAATTGCTTTCTAAACGCATCTTAAGGGCTGCCTTTACGTCTTCCCTTTTGTTCAACGGAACATCTACTTTTGTATCTATTTGATTCCAACCACACTCACAGTAAATGCAATTGAAACTACAATATTTCTTTTCTGTAGGTAAAAGATTCACCCCAAGAGATACTCCTAAACGTCTTGAGGATATTGGTCCGAATACAATACTTTCAAATAACATATTTTTGAATCTTGATTTTAGAATACCGAAACGTTGATATATTTTTTCGGATTAGCCTTTATGTCTTCTATAAGGTCGTTTAATCTCTTGGCACTTTCGTCAAGGTTTTTGTACAATCCCTCATCATTTATCAGCATTCCTATATTACCTTTCCCTTTTTCAATTACACCAAGCACAGTGTTCAATCGCTCTATGGTTTCTGCTGTTTGGTTAAGCGTTTGTCCTATTCCTGCTTGTGCAACTGTATCGGTGATTTGTTCTATCTTGCTTATGATGTTGGTGAGTTCTTCATTATTGTTTCTCAAATTTGATGTTATACTCTCGGTATTTGAAATTATCTTACTGATTTTAGATTTTTCAGCAGCCATCAAGCCATCAAATTGATTAGATATTGAGTTTAGTCTTTCGCTTGTTTGTTCTAAATTGGCAAAGGTTTTTTGCAAGTTGTTCTGTGTTTGATAGTTTAAGATGTTTCTTGTTGCGTACAATATACTGTCAAGGTTTTCTGCCATTGGAGAGATGCTTGAAGATAGTTTTTCTAACATTCCAAGTTCTACTTTACCAATTAAGGTATCTTTACTTGTCAAATATTCATCGCTGTCTCCTATTTCTATTTTCAAAGCCTTGCTTCCAAGTATATCGGCACTAAAGAAGATAAGTTCGGTGTCTTTTGTCATTTTTATCTTGCTGTCAATCGACAATGTAAGAAGGAATTTCTCTGCTCTATCTCCAATTGGTTCTATTTTCTTTATATAACCTACTTTCATACCATTAAGATATATGTAGTTACTTTCAACCATTCCACTAACATTATCATAATAGGCATAATAGGTTGTTGTTTTGTTGAACACATCTATTCCTTTTAGGAACTTGATTCCAAAAAACAATAGTATCAATACACAAAATCCGACTAACCCGACTTTGATTTCTGTTTTCATTTCTTTGTTTTGTGTTAATTCTTCTTTGACTCTAATTCTCTCGCTTGCTCAAAACTGATACGCTTTCCATTATAGAAGACAACAACGAAAGCATCTTTGTGGCCCAATCCTCTAACCTTTTGGACATAGTTTGAAGCCTCTTTTTGACTTGCAAATAAGCCTGCACAATATTTCCAATAACCATCAAATTCATAAAGCCATACATCCTCCAAACCAGAAAAACGTGCATCAGAAGTTGAAACCTTTGTTTTCATTGAGGCGAATTGTACTCTATAAATAAGTTCGCTACCACTTGTTTGGGCATTCATTAAAGAATCTCTTTGTTGCTGAGCAGCTCTTTCAAGATTCTCTTTCTTGATACGTTCTTCCTCTTTGGCTTTTGCTAATTTCTCTGACTCCTCTATTTGTTGCTGTTTCTCCAATACATCTTTTGGGATAAGAGATTCAACAGATGGCACAGCAATCTTTACATTGTCTTTGTGCATTTTATATTCGCAGATAGCACGAAAAATAGACGCTGCAATCTCATACTGTCCTATTTCAGACATTAAGTATTTCTCTTCTTCCTTATTTGAAATAAATCCTATCTCTACAAGAACCGATGGCATGGCAGACTTCAACAATACAACAAAATTTGCTTGCTTTACTCCACGATTTGAAACCGGTGTATTGACTGTAAGTTGCTTTTGCACCTTATCTGCAAACCACAAGCTGCCTTCCATATACGCATTTTGGTAAAGAGAAAACAAAATATCGTTCTCCGGAGCATTTGGATCGAATCCATCATAATTCTCTTCGTAATTTGCTTCCGATAAAATATCCTTGTTTTCCTTTTTTGCCACTTCAAGATTCTGTGCTGCCTTTGTAAGACCCAAAGCAAAGGTTTCGCTACCCTTCGGATTCTTATTTGCAGAGCTATTACAGTGTATTGAAATAAACAAGTCAGCACTTATTTTGTTTGCAATCTGACTTCGTTTATATAGTTCAACATCTTTATCTATCACCCTCGTATAGTAAACCTCAACATCTTTGAGATGTTCCGTTACCATCTTACCTAATTTCAAACTCACTGCTAAGGTAATATCCTTCTCCATAGATAGAAGTCCAACGGCTCCGGGTTTATCTCCACCATGACCTGCATCTATAACAAGCTTATCAAACTTATTTTGAGCATTCGTTTGTTGTGCCATTGCAACATCAATACAGCCACAAAAACACAGCAACACAAAAAAAACAGATATAAAGCTTGTTTGTTTCACCATTAAATCCTACAATTATCCAAAAAATATTACATTTGCAAATCGGATACAAAGGTACAAATTAAAATTAAAAAACGATTGATTAAGTCGAACTATATACACATATTTTTATCTTTTATACTTGGACTACTGCATCTTAGCACGATTAACGCAAATGCCCAAGACAGCATTTTTGCTCAAAAAAACGACTCTTTGGAGTTCAAAAAAGCAAAAAAAGGCTCTTCTTTAGACGCTAGAGTGTTCTACAAATCGGCCGATTCACTCACATTTTACCTCGATAAAAAGGACGTTTTGCTATACAATGAAGCCAAAGTGGACTATGAAAAAATGCACCTTGAGTCCGGATTTATGACTGTTAATTTTGACACAAAGACTCTTTTTGCCGAAGGAGTGGACGATTCTCTTGGAGCAAGAGTGCAAAACCCTGTATTCAAAGAAGGCACCGAGGAATACAAATCCAAAGAACTCAAATATAATTTTGACTCTAAGCGAGGGCTAATTAGCAATGTCTTCACCAAAGAGAGCGATGGCTATCTGCACGGAGAGAAAGTCAAAAAGGAAGATGAGAAAACCATGTACATATCTTCGGGAATGTTCACGACATGTGACAATGAAGAACACCCGCATTTCGGAATTAGTTTCTCCAAAGCAAAAGCTATAACAGACGATAAAATCGTTACAGGACCAGCGTGGTTTTCTCTAATGGAGATACCTTTGCCACTCGGCATACCTTTTGCCTACTTCCCTTTCACCGATGGAAAGAAATCGGGGTTTCTTATGCCATCTTACGGATATGCAGCCAACAGAGGTTACTACCTAAGAAACATTGGTTGGTATTTTGCCATAAATGACTACATCGATTTGGCACTTCAAGGGGACATATACACAAATCTTTCATACGCCTTCAACGTTTCATCGAAATATGTTAAGCGATATAAGTATAAGGGAAGCATTGAATTCCGTTACGAAAACAACCATACAGGCTTGAAAAACACACCTTCGTTTAGTTCTTCTTCAGATTTCAAATTCAGATGGTCTCATACCCAAGATGCGAAATCCCACCCCTATCGAACATTTTCAGCCAATGTAAACTTGGTAAGCAGTAAATTCAACCAATACACCACCAATGTATCCGACTATTTCAACAATACAACCACATCATCTATTGCCTTTTCGACGAAATTGAGCTCAAGCTGGTCATTCTCTGCCAATCTTGGAGAATCCTATAACATAAATACAGGAGCTATAAGCTTAGATTTACCCTCTGTAAGTTTATCTTCTATCCAATTTTACCCATTCCGCAAAAAAGCAATGAGCGGAAAACGCAAATGGTACGAAGACATATCAGTTTCATATCGTGCAAACCTAATGAATACCATTGATACATACGACTCTCTTTTAACCTCATCAGACTTAATAAAGAACTTCCGCAACGGAATCATGCACTCAATACCAATATCAAGCAATGTCAAGATATTAAAACACCTAAATTGGACAAACTCTATAAACTATACAGAACGCTGGTACACAAACAGCATAAGCAAAACCTACAATCCAGAAACCGATTTGATAGATAAGGATACTATCTACGGATTTATCGCCAATAGAAACGCGAATTTCACCAGCAGCATAAACACACGCTTGTATGGAATGTTCACTTTCAAAAAGGGATTCATCAAAGCGATTCGCCACGTCTTCAATCCATCTATCAGCTTCAACTATACGCCTGACTTTTCGGAGCCTTCGCTTGGCTTTTACGACTTCTACACCGACAAAAACGGCAAACGAGTTTACTATTCAAAGACAGAAAACGGCGTATTCGGTTCTCCAGATCTTGGAGCTTCGGGTGTAGTGAACATATCTTTGGGCAACAACCTTGAAATGAAAGTTCAAGACAAGAAAGACACAATAACAGGAAGCCGAAAGATAGTTCTATTGGAATCATTCAACATAAGCACAGGCTACGACTTAGCAAAAGACTCTGTAAATTGGCAACCGCTTAGATTAATCGCAAGAACAACCTTATTCGATAAGCTAAGAATCAATTTTTCCAGTTCATACACACCCTATGTCTTAGATTCAAACGGAGTATTGACCAATCAACTACTTTGGAACAAAGAAAGACGTCTATTCAAAAAGCAAAACGCACAATGGAACTTGAATATGAGTTGGAATCTTAACTCAAAATCAAACCACAATCAACAAAGCAGCGACTCATACGCCCCTACAGAAGTCCAATACAGCCCATTTGCAAATCCAAACGAAATTCTATCCGAGCATGTGGACTTTTCAATTCCTTGGAACCTAACCTTAGGATTGAACTATAGCCGTTTGAGTTCTTATATAGTAGCAATAGCAGGCTATCAAACCAATCAATCAGCAACACTTACCGCAAGAGGCGACCTCAATCTTACAGAAAAATGGAAGATAGGCTTTTCAAGCGGATACGACTTCATAAATAAAGACTTCACATACACCTCTATAGACTTCTATCGCGACCTTCACTGTTGGGAAATGAGAATGAATTGGATACCATTCGGTCCTCGACAAGGCTGGAACTTCTCCATATCAGTCAAAGCCCCTATGTTACAAGATTTGAAGTATGAAAAGCGTAACGACTTCCGTAATAGAATGGAGTATTAAACCATTTGGCACAATCCTTATTTCTTTTCTCTTGTTTGTCCTCTTGTTTACAAATATTCAAGCACAAACAAAGGACTCTATTACCATAAGACAAGCCATTGAAAAGCAGTTGAACGACTATCCAAACTCAACCTTACGCGATATATACAAGAGTTTCTTTCAAGATGCCTATGGACCGGGGCATTTGATTCAAGACACAGCATACGCAATTCAATATCTACGACAAGAAGTTGAACAAAGCACAGAATCACTCTGCCGAACATACGAACAAGTCGGCACGGGAGAGAATTTCTATCGTGTAAACCTCATCTTGATTAAGGAAAACAAAATCGATATTCAAACATTCTTCAACGCCTTATTGCGTTCTGTGGAATTAAGTCCCAAACCACAAATCACCCAATGGACAAAGCAATGGTCTAAAATAGAGAGAATTACCTCATCATTCAAAGAAAGAATTGCAGGAGACTACGAACAAGACAAACAATTCATCGAACAAATGCTCACCAAAGGTGAGTATATGATGCGACATTCAAAAACATACAACACCAACTACCACCCGCACTATCGCTTAATTCATCATAGTATCTTCACACAAGAACTCCTACCCCTAATTTCAAAATAAAGACGCATTAACTCTTCGTTTCAGAAAATTAAAACGAAGAAACAATTTACTGAAATCAAGATTCAATAAATCGAAATCAAGTATTAGTAAAACGAGATTTAGAAATAATATATCAGACCAAAGTTTGAGCTTCGGTAGGTTATCTTTGAGTCTTGCTTATATCGGTCTAAGAATCCGTATTTATTGCTAATATTAAATCCAAGTTTTGCTATTCTGAATGTAAATCCCCAAATTAATGACACATCATGAGGATTATAGTCGCTTGTACTTAGTTTTGCTCCTGCCAATTTTGCATCGAAGATATAATCATAAGCAATTCCGAAGTTTATTCCTCCTCCGCCCATAGCGACAAAGTATCCGAAGGTGTAATTAAAAGGAATGGATAGCTTGATTCCTTCAAACTCTCCTTCATATTGCTTAGTGCGTTCGTACTCTGCTAAAATGCCAAGTTCAAAACTTGAAAGCCCTCTGTTATAGTATCGAAATTTCAACCCACCATTAAAAGCTGTGCCTTGTTTTCCTGTCATCATTCCACTATGATAAAATTGATTGGCACTGCCTTTTGAAATCATTATTCCGGCTTCAAACTTGCGTGCTGTTTTTCTATGTTTGTAGGCGATTTCTCCAGAAAAGCCTAAGTCAGCATAGTTACTTGCATTTATGGTTAGCTGATAGACGAAATCACATATTTGATTCATTCCATCGTAATCAATCTTATCAGCATCATCTTCGGGTTTGTGATATGGTGATTTGGTGCCTGTGGTCATTGTTATGGCTGGAATTTCTTCCGATGCAAAGGAACTGTGGTCAGAATCGGTAAGAACGGACTTTTCAAAGTTTGAAACATCTATGTTAATTTGCTTTTCAGTTTGCTTAAATATTTCTTCCCAACCTTTAAGCATCTTTACACCAGCTATTTTCAAAGCTCCATTTTTATACCAGCCGACCATATCAAGATTAATCATCAATTTGATTTTCTCAACCTTATCTGCGTATGCAGAATCTTTGGCAAAGGCTCTGCTACCTATCAATCCGCTTTCTTCGGCATCAAACCACACCAAAATAATATTACGATTCAGTTTGTCTTTGTTTGCATTGAAAAGGCGGGCTAACTGCAATAGTACAGCAGAACCCGAAGCGTTGTCGTCAGCTCCATTGTATATTTTCCCATTCTTTATACCTAAGTGGTCGTAATGAGCACCTATAAGGATATATTCGTCTTTGAATTTCGGATTTGCTGCATTGATTTCAGCAATTATGTTCTTTCCTAATCCTTTATGACACATCTGTGTAGAGTATTCAAGAGATATATCCCTCAATTGAGAACAAATATATTCTCTTGCTTTTTCTGTGCCAATTGTTCCAACTTTTCGTCCTTCTAAACTATCGTTACTCAAAACGTAAACATCTCTTTGCAAATTCTCTTTTTGTTGAGCATTTGATAAAACGGGCAATAGAAATAATACTGCGACAAATAAATACTTTTTCATGGCTAAAAACAAAAATAGAGTATGAAATCGATTCATTGACTCGGTCTCATACTCTATTGAAATTATTGATTTATAATCTTAGAATGGTAAATCATTTTCTTGTTCAAAAGCTTGAGTGGAATCAAATGTTCCTCCTTGAATTTGTTGTTCAGGATATACTGGTGGTTGTGCAGCAGGTTGTGGTGCTGCTTGTGGTTGTTGATAAACCGGTTGTACAGGTTGTTGGTACACTGGTTGCTGTGGATATGGTGATTGAGCGTATGGCTGTCCGTAAACAGGAGCTGCTTGTGGTTGATAAGCGTTTTGCATGTGTGCTTCAACTCTAAAACAACTCAAATCAGTGTACCAACGTTCTTGATACTCTCTTGAGCGTACTGAGAATTGAACTCTAACCATTGAACCAAGTTGTAGGCTTTTTACCATGTTGATTCGAGCCTCTCCAAACAAAGTAAAGGCTGCATTAGCAGGGTATTCACCATCTTGATATTCAATAACGAATCCACCTCTTACCCAATTTCCTTTTTCCGATTGACCAGATTGTTCTGGCAATACCTTAATCAATTTTCCAATAAGTTCCATATACTAAATATTTTTTCTTGTTTCTTTTGTTTTGATTCTTGAAGTTATCTTTACGTTTCTTCAAGTTAATTTATTGTTTCTTTATTTCTTCAACCACATATCTAACCAGTCGAAGAAGTTTCTTTGCCACAACACACCATTTTGAGGTTTCAATACCCAATGTGTTTCATCTGGGAAGTACAAATAGCGAGCCGGTATTCCTCTTATCACAGCTGCGTTATATGCTGCCATACCTTGAGATGCCACAATTCTGAAATCGAATTCTGAATGTATAACCATCAAAGGTGTATCCCACTTATCGACGAACAAATGCGGTGAATTAGCGTATGACTTTTGAGCAGTCTTGTTGTCCTTTTCCCAATATGCTCCGCCTAAATCCCAATTTACGAACCACATCTCTTCTGTTTCAAGATATTGTTGCTCAAGATTGAACATACCATTGTGTGCAATGAAACATTTGAATCTCTTTTCGTGGTGTCCTGCAAGCCAATAAACAGAATAACCTCCGAAGCTAGCTCCCACAGCTCCCAATCTGTCTTTATCAACGTAGCTTTCCTTGCTCAATTCGTCTATTGCAGTGAAGTAATCTCTCATACACTGTCCGCCATAGTCGCCACTGATTTGCTCATTCCACTCTTGGCCAAATCCAGGTAAGCCTCTACGATTAGGAGCCACTACAATATATCCGTGAGCCGCCATTATTTGGAAGTTCCAACGGTAAGACCAGAATTGAGATACAGTAGATTGTGGACCGCCTTCGCAATACAATAGCGTAGGATATTTCTTTGTTGAATCGAAATCAGGAGGGTAGATAACCCATGTGTGTAAGTCTTTGCCGTCTGTTGCTTTTAACCAACGTTCTTCAACTTTTCCCCATTTGATTTTTGCCATTAACTCATCATTGCAAGCAGATATTTTCTTTTCTTCTTTGCTTGCCTCATCTATAACCCAAATTTCATTAGGGTGAGACATGCTCATCTTTTGACCAATCAATTTTCCGTCAGCAGCGAAATCAACAGATGTGTAATCATGTACCCCAGATGTCAATTGCTTTATTGCTTTGTCTTCGATGTTTATTTTATATATGTTATCAACTGCGTGATAGTCAGAGATGAAATAAATCCATTTGTCGTCGTTTGAAAATTTCAATCCGCCAACATTCTGATCGAAATCAGGTGTATAGTATTCCGTTTTACCGCTTTCAAAGTTATGAACCATCAATCTTAGTTTGTCGGCTTCGTATCCGTCTCTCTCCATGCTCTCCCAAGCAATCATTTTACCATTGTTTGAGAACACCGGATTTTGATCATATCCCATCATTCCCTCTGAAAGATTTACAGTTGTTTTATCTTCCAAACGATATAGGTAAATGTCCGAATTAGTCGAGAAAGCGTACTCTTTACCTACTTTCTTTCTGCATGTGTAAGCAATAGATTTGCTATCCGGACTCCATGTTATTTGTTCCATTCCGCCCCAAGGACGCATTGGTGATTCAAATTCGGTATTTTCCAAAATATTTTTTCCTTCTCCAATTTTCTTACCATCAAAGTCTGCAACAAATGGCTGAGGGATTGCATCAACCCAATTATCCCAATGTCTGTAAGCAAGATCGTCATTGATTCTTCCGGTTGTTTTGTCCAATCCTTCTTTAAGTTTTGCATACTTATCCTGCTTTGGCACTGCTCTTACATAGACAACCTTCGTTCCATCAGGAGAATAAGAGAATCCTTCTAAGTCTCCCTCCTTCAAATCGGAGATTGCCTTTCTTCCTGTGCCGTCTGGATTCATTTCATAGATGTTTACGCCATTTTCATCGGCATAAATGAAACCTATTTTGTCGCCTTTAGGATTCCAAATAACATTCCACTCGCTTGAAGCGGTAGTTGTCAATCTTTGAACGTCGCTTCCGTCTATGTTCATGGTGTAAATCTCGGCATTTCCTTTGTTTTCGCTTATGCTATAATAGGTTAGTGTGTACAAAACCTTCTTTCCATCAGGGGAAACAGAGACCTCTCCTATTCTTCCGAAGCTCCAAAGTGCCTCAGGGCTTAACTTGCCGTCTTTAATCTCTATATTAGGTTTATCAATCACGTTTTTGTCCTGCTCAGGACGTCTTTTGCAGGCGGTAATCATTAAAACCGCAACTGCCATCAAAATAACTATTCTGTTTCTCATATACTTAATGTTTTATTATTTCGTAAGTATTATTTGTTGTAAAATTATATTTGATAGAAAAAGTATTTGCGTATTTCTTTCGAAAGAAATTCTCTATCCAATTGGTCTGATGCTTCACATATTTCTTTAACACTGCCGTCTTTGTAAAGAATGTTAATTCCGGTATCTTGAAAGCTATATGCCTTGTTGTGCAATTGTGCAGATGCTGTGAAGTATCGGATTTCTTCTTCAGTGCTATATTTGCACAACTTCTCTTTTTGCTCTTCTGAAAAGGCCTCGTTTTGAATTATAATCTTACCTAAACGGCGGTTTATCAAAGATGAGGACAATTTTGACAAGATTGCATCTTCGTGTTCGGTCCATGTCTTTATCGCACTCCAAATATCAGAGTCGTCAATCAAAAGAAAATGATTTATAGCCTCTTTATCTTCTTTTGTTCTGGCGCCTTGCTCTATGAAATAGGCTAAATGTTTGCTTATTGGATAGTTTTCAAGTTTTAGCTTACCAACAGACTGCAAGTCTCTTGCTCTTTTGAGTATATTGGACAAAAGATTATCAGCTGCAACTACGGTTTTGTGCATATAAACTTGCCAATACATAAGACGTCT
>RHMF01000472.1_pt1 | contig 17185 bp, 10 predicted proteins | sample 5365151 | NCBI WGS metagenome assembly RHMF01 (sample SAMN10266501, study PRJNA497801) | feces metagenome | isolation source: feces | host: Bos taurus | place: China: Prairie of Fairy Mountain | collected 2017-08-14 | reverse complement strand
TGCATGTTTTCCATCCGCGAAACATACGTGGCGACCCCTTCTTTCGTTTCGTGTTCCGGAATTCTGTTGAATCTGTCGGCTTCCCTGCTGCGAAACGCATGTGGCGTACCAGACGTCCGTTTCGAGTTAGAAAAAGTGCAGAATGAACCAGAATTAATGCTGTGAAACGGACGTGGCATGTCTGACGTCCGTTTCGTGGCAAGGAGTGTGACAATGTACTTGGATATGCTGTGCCTTCGAAATGTCAGATGCCGGCATCCCCTCCCATGCAACGTTTGATCTGGTCCTTCGGGAGATGGTACTTCTTGACGAGGTGTTGTTCGCATGCCTTTCGCTGTTCAATTGACATGCGGTACACGGATGCTGCTCCGGATGCTGGAACGAGGGCAGTGTCTATGATCCGGCATATTTCAAGATCGGTCGTTGCTCTGTAGTCTGCTCTTCCGTGTTCATTGGCCAGCAGCGTCCGGATGTTATGTGTCCTTACGCCATCTTCAATGTCATCAAGCCTTATTGGCGGACGTCCGTTCTTGTCTTCGTCCTGCTCGCTTTCCCATGTTTCGTTTGAAAGACGGTTCATATAATATATGTAGGTCCGGGCTGTAGTGAACATGTGCTCCAGGTCGTTGACGTCGATTATGGATTCTGGCAGGAGCAGACCTGTCTCGTCCATCTTTGCCCATCGTGGAAGTTTGTTCCCGTCTGGCAGAAAGTGATATTGCTTCTCGTCGAGGATGTATGTGACTTTGTGTGCGAAGCCGAGCTCCTTCATGAAGATGGCACGTACTGATGAATATTCATATTCGAACGGAGTGCTGCATATTCCATGATGCAGCGGGTTCCGGAGGATGTATGATATGGCGGTGAGGATATGATGCAGGCCCTCCAACCTCAATATGAAGAATGCTTTTTCGCCCAGTCTGCCTCGGCGCCCATACTTGCTGTTGAAATGACGTGTGTAGGCATATCGGAATGTCTTGATGGCTTTCGCCAGCTGATTTGTCCTGATGCATATGTGCACATGGTTCGACATGAAGCAATATGCCAGCAGGCGTGACCCGGTCTTGTGTGCCGCCAGGCAAAGGCATACGATCGCATGTCTGAAATCTTCTTTGTCACGGAAAAGCACTTCATCTCCTCCGGACCAACATAAATGGTAAGTCTTCATCTTTTTTTGTGTGAAGATACCCGCTGCGCCGGAAACGGTCTTAAAGAAAACGAAAAATGTGACTGTTAAATTTTTTTAAGGTATGCTTAATTTTTTTTGTGCTTTGGTTTTGATACAAAATTTGCAGTCGTGACACTAATGTGGTATTGCTGACGTCCGTTTCGTGTCCTGTCTTGGTTTCTCGAATGTGTCTGTCTTTCTGTTGCGAAACGCATGTGGCGGGTTCTACTTCCGTTTCGTGTCCAGAGTTTTGCCGAATAGTCTGTTTTCCTGCCACGAAACGCATGTCACGCTCTCCACATCCGTTTCATGTCCAGGTTCTAACCGAATCTTCCTGTTTACCATCTGTGAAACCGATGTGGCATGTCTGACGTCCGTTTCGTGTCCGGAAAAGTGCCGGATATGCCGGAATCCGTGCCGCGAAACGCATGTGGCGGGCCCTACTTCCGTTTCGCGTCCAGGGTTTTACCGAATTTTGCTGTTTTCCTGCCGCGAAACGCACATGGCGGGCCCTACTTCCGTTTCGCGGTAGCTACATGCGGGAAACAGCAAAACATGCAGCAGGAAACAGCAAAACAGCAGGAATCAGGAACCAAGAGGCAGCAAACATCCACGAAACCAGCAGGGCGCATCCCCACAGCCGCTATCAGAACCTCAGCAGCCGCATTTCAGGGCCGACGCGGAATTTTGTGGAGCGGATGAAGAGGAGCCACTGGGCAAGGAAGTAGCTTACCAGGACGAGGTAGTGGCGGTATGGGACGGGCTCGACGAATTTGTTCCATGCGAGGATGAAGTCGGAGAAGACGAAGAGGACGGCTCCGAGGGCGAAGAGGCTGCTGCGCTGGAGCATGGCGGTCACGAGCATGGTGCAGATGAGGATGGCATAGATGCAGACGCCGATGCGGATGATGCCTTCAGGGGTGCATGGGACGATGCGGGTGAAGGCTGTGACAAGGAGGGCCAGGGCGCAGAAGAGCACCATGGCGAGGTATCCTTTGGCTTTTCCGGTCAGTTTCCTGTCCTTTTCTATCTTTCCGAAGTATCTGCCGGCGAAATATACTATGTACCAGATGTGTCCGACTGCGAAGAATCCCATCTGGCCGAGGAAGTTGCCGCATGAGCCCATGTGGTCGCCGAGGGTGGAGAACAGCAGGGCCATGGTTATCTGCCATGGACAGAGCCATAGCGATGCAAGGGTCAGGATCGCTACGCAGTATGTGATCTTGTGCGGTATCTCTACCGGGAGGAAGAACAGTACGGATGCACATAGAAAAAGGCCTGTCGCTGCGAGGGCGGCCGGAGCGGTGAATTTGTCATTGAGCTTTAAGATCGCCATATCGGTTATTTTCCCGCTAATATACGAATTTTCCGTGGAACGGAGTCTTACGATTTGTAACTATGCTGCCATTGCATGCCTGTCATATGGCTGAACTTGGATTGCTGGCAGCCAATTGGCTATGCAATATATGTCTTGATGATATTAAATCATAATGCGGGAAAAAGTTACAAATCGTAAATTTTGACCCCGTAGAAATTAAAATGAGTGTAAAATATACAATTGCAATCGCTTAAATCATTAGACTATTCTTTCGTTTTATTTGTAAATGTTTTCTTTCAAAATTTGGATTTGTTATAAAAAAAAGCAATCTTTGTAATTCGGGTAACTAGCAAATACCCGTACAATGTGCAGTTAGTGTAGTGTAATACTGTACGCAAAAAAATCAATCAATATTTATGTTTAACAACTAAAAGTTCAACCAGATGAAAAAGATCAAACTATTTTTCATGGCAATGGCAATGCTTGTGTCGGCTCTGGCCTATGGTCAGAATATGACAGTTTCAGGTATTGTCAAGGATTCTTCCACTGGTGAAGGCGTACCTTTCGCTTCAATTCAGCTCAAGGGTACGATGACAGGTGTCAGCACAGACGGCGAAGGTCACTATTCGATCTCAGTTCCTGCTGACGGAGTCCTTATTTTCTCTTCTGTAGGTTATGTATCACAGGAGATTGCAGTTTCTGGAAAGGCTAAACATGACATACTTCTTGATCCTGATACGCAGGCTCTTGAAGAGACAATCGTCGTAGCCTTCGGTACAGCGACAAAGGAGTCATTCACAGGATCGGCTACCGTTGTCAAGTCCGGTGACATTGCAAAGGTTCAGTCTTCTGACGCTACACGCGCCCTCGAGGGTGTCGTTGCCGGTGTGCAGATGACTACATCTTCAGGTTCGCTCGGAAGCTCGCCAAGCATCGTCATCCGTGGTATCAGCTCAATCTCTGCAGGAAGCGCCCCTCTCTATGTTGTGGACGGTGTGCCTTACAGCGGTGATATGAACAACATCAACTCTGCTGATATCGAGTCTATGACAGTCCTCAAGGACGCCGCTTCTAATGCCCTCTATGGTGCACGTGGTGCAAACGGTGTGATCATGATCACAACCAAGAAGGCAAAGGCGGGTGACGCTCAGGTAAGCTTCGAGGCAAAGGTGGGTCTCAATACAAAGGCTCTCCAGCACTACGATTACATCAAGGACCCTGCAACTTATTATGAGACTCACTACAACGCTCTCTATAACTACTACAGGGACAAGCAGGGAATGTCTCATCTTGAGGCAAATGCAAAGGCTGCTGCAAACGTGGCAGGTCCTGCTGCCGACGGCGGTCTCGGTTACCTTATCTACACCGTTCCTGAAGGACAGTCGTTCATCGGAACAAACGGAAAGGTCAATCCTAACGCTACTTACGGCCGCATTGTAACCTATGACGAAGAGGATTACCTCCTCAGAGGTGACGACTGGATGGCTGAGACTTACAAGCAGTCTATTCGTCAGGAGTACAACCTCAACGTTTCAGGTACTTCAGGAAAGGCTCAGTTCTTTGGATCATTCGGTTACCTCAACAACAAGGGTATCGTTGACGGTGCAGACATGTTCCGTTATACAGCACGTCTGAAGTCTGACTATCAGGCAAAGAGATGGCTCAAGGTCGGAATGAACATGGGTTATACCAAGTTCAACTGGAACAACGGTAACTCTGATGAGGGTTCGGCAGGCTCTACAGGTAACATGTTCGCATTTGCAGCAAACATGGCTCCTATCTATCCTGTATTCATCAGAGATGCACAGGGCAATATCCTCAAGGACCAGAACGGTCTCCTCAGATATGACTATGGTGACGGAAAGAACGCAGGTATGGTTCGTCCGGCTTCTCCTCAGTCAAATGCCCTTCAGCTTGCAACCCTCGATCTGAACAACTCAGAGGGTAACGCATTCACAGGTACAGGTTACACCGAGATATCTTTCCTTAAGGATTTCACATTCACTGTAAATGCCGGATTCGGAGTTGACGAGACAAGAAGCAGGTCTATCAACAACATGTACTACGGACAGTTCGCTCCTACAGGCGGTACAATCTCAGTAGGTCACAGCAGAAGCTACTACTTCAACTTCCAGCAGCTCCTTAACTGGAACCGCAGCTTCGGCGCTCACAACGTGAACGTTCTCCTCGGACATGAGTCTTACCTCAGCCAGAGCTACTCTGTAAGCGGTTACAAGACAAACCTCTTCTCTATGGACAACACCGAGCTCAACGGTGCTGTGGTTGACGGTCAGAATGCTGCATCATCTAGAGCAGAGTACAACAACGAGGGTTACCTTGCACGTGCACAGTACGACTATGACAGCAAGGTCTTTGTAAGTGCTTCTTATCGTCGTGATGCATCTTCACGTTTCCATCCTGATTACAGATGGGGTAACTTCTGGTCATTCGGTGCCGGCTGGCTCATCAACCAGGAGTCATGGTTCAATGCTCCATGGGTAGATATGCTCAAGGTTAAGGCTTCTATCGGTAGCCAGGGTAACGACAGCATCGGTGACTACCGCTACACTGACCTCTACTCGATCTCGAACAACGAGGGCCAGATCGCTATCGCATTCGGATCAAAGGGTAACAAGGAGATCACCTGGGAGACAAACACCAATATGAATGCCGGTGTTGACTTCGATCTCTTCAGAGGCAGACTCAGCGGTACAGTTGAGTACTTCAACAGAAAGACTTCAGACATGCTCTTCTGGTTCACAGTGCCTGCATCTCTCGGATATTCAGGATATTATGACAATATCGGTGACATGAGAAACGCTGGTATCGAGCTCGCACTCAACGGTGTGATCTTCAACAAGAAGAACTTCTACTGGGATGTGAACTTCAATGCTACTCACTACACAAACAAGATCACAATGCTCCCAGAGGAGAGAAAGACACGTACAGTAGAGGGCTACAAGGGATATGCAAGCGGTAACAAGTTCATCGGTGAGGGCCTCCCTCTCAATACATTCCTCATGAAGAAGTATGCCGGTGTTGACAAGACAAACGGTCTCCCTATGTGGTACACTGATACATATCAGCTCGACGATAAGGGTGACAGAGTACTTGACAAGGACGGTAACCCTATCGTTACAGGACGTGAGACAACTACCGATTATTCTGCAGCTACAGAGTATCTGTGCGACAACCCAACACCAATTCTCTATGGTGGTTTCGGTACAAGCCTCAACTTCTACGGATTCGATGTTGCAGCTCAGTTCACATACTCTATCGGAGGTCTTACTTATGACTCTGGATACGCATCACTCGTAGGTGCTCCTTCACAGCCTGGTTACAACGTTCACGTTGACGTGCTCAATGCATGGAGCGAGACCAACAAGGATTCGGATATGCCACGTTATCAGTATCTTGACGAGAACATCAACGGTACATCAGACCGCTTCCTCGTAGATGCAAGCTATCTCAACATCCAGAACGTACAGGTGGGCTACACTCTTCCACAGAGACTTACCCAGAAGATGAAGATCAGCAGAATCAGACTTTCTGTTTCTTGCGACAACGTATTCTACTGGTCATACAGAAAGGGTCTTGATCCACGTTACAGCTTCACAGGATCTACCAACTATGCAAATAACTCACCTGTAAGAACCATTTCAGGTGGTCTCAGTATCACATTCTAACAACGGGTAAAGGTTATGAAAACATTAAAATACATATCAATCGCTTTAGGACTTGTCCTTGCAACCGGATGTATCAAGGAGACCTTCCCTCAGGGAAGCACTCAGACTTCCGCTCAGGTGGCTCAGTCGTCTTCAGCGCTGGCGGCAATGGTGAATGCCATCCCGTCTTCAATGACTACTACCGATTTCCTTAGATATCTTTACAACTATGGTGATCACACTGACTTCGGTTATCCTGGTATCGCTTTCCGTACAGAGAACATGCTTGAGGACCTTGTGACCAGCGGTGAGAACCCATATTACAACCGTGCTCTTGCATATGCACAGAATCAGGCTCAGGGCCATACATACATCTACTGCGCATATTTCTGGGATGCATACTATACTTATATCAAGTCTTGTACTGATATCATCTCTACAATCGATCCTGAGAATGCGAATCCAGAGGCACTCAACTATCTCGGTATCGCTCATACTTACAGAGCATTGTTCTATCTCGACCTTGCCCGTCTTTTCGAGGCAAAGCCTAACAAGTATACAGATGTAAGCAAGGTTCTCGGTCTTACAGTTCCTATCGTTACTGAAGAGACAACAGAGTCTTCTGCAACCAACAACCCACGAGTTGACAGAGCGACAATGTATGAGTTCATCCTTTCAGAGCTTGCTAAGGCAGAGACTTATATCGATCAGTCTGCTACAGGTTATACAAAGCCTAGCCTCGGCGCTATCTATGGTCTTTACGCAAGAACATATCTCGAGATGGGTGCTGCCGGTGATGCAGGCGCATACGCACTTGCTGCAGAGTATGCAGGCAAGGCTATCACCACAAGCGGCAAGACTCCTCTTACTCAGGACCAGTGGGAAGACCCTGCAAACGGCTTCAACAACGGTGCATCAAACAATGCATGGATCTGGGGTCTTACAGTATCAGCTGAGAACGTAGGAAACATCCTTTGCTTCACAGCTCATATGGCTTCTGAAGGAACTTGGGGATATGCTCCTCTTTCTCAGATCAGTATTAGCAAGCGTCTCTATGAGCAGATTCCTGACAAAGACTTCAGAAAGCACTCATGGCTTGACCCTGCCTATATCGAGAATCCTGCTGCAAAGCAGCCTTACGACTATAAGTTCGCAGGTGGAGATGCAGCCAAGGCAGCATTCCTTTCAGGTGGTATGAACCCTGCAGCTATCCCTTATCAGAACATCAAGTTCCGTCCGAAGGGTGGTGAGACTGTAGACTATACAAACGGTAACCCTACCGATTTCCCTCTCATGCGTGTTGAGGAGATGTACTTCATCAAGGCTGAGGCTCTCGCCGGTGACGGCAATATTTCTGAGGCTCAGGCAGTTCTCACAGACTTCATGAAGCATCGTATCACTGACGGTTCATACAACTGCTCTTCATTCGCAGATTTCGAGTCATTCACTGACGAGCTTCTTCTCCAGAAGAGAATCGAGTTCTGGGGTGAGGGAATCCTTATCTACGACTACAAGCGTCTTGACGAGGGTATCACAAGAGGATACAAGGGCACTAACCAGGCTGCTGTATATTGCTACAACAGCGAGGGACGTTCACCTCAGTGGAATATCGTGATCACTCGTGGAGAATTCCAGTCAAACAAGGGAATTACCGATGAGACAAACAATCCGGATCCGTCAAATACATTGACTCTCTGGTCTGGTGAGTAAAGAGTTGAACACATAAACAAGATTTATCATGAAACTCAATAAGATTTTATTTTCATTGATGGCCGCATTCTCTCTCCTGGCAGTTTCTTGCCAGGTGGAGGAGCAGACATATGTTCCGGGCGAGCCAGATCTTGAGAATTGCTACGGTGTGTATTTCCCTACACAGGAAGCTGCCGGCAGCCATACTATGGATCCAAGCGAGACTCCAGCTGTTAAGTTTGTGGTTAAGCGTCTCACTGCGGATGGTGACATTACTGTTCCTGTTGATGTCACTGCTTCTGAAGAGAATATCTTCAAGGTTTCAGACCTTTCTTTCGCTGACGGACAGGTAGAGTCTGAGATCCTCGTGACATTTGACGATGCACAGCCAGGTGTCGAGTATACTTTGAGCCTTGAGATCAACGATCCTCAGTATGCCTTGAAGTATGGAAATAACCCTACATATCTTTCATATGCAATTACTATCGAGAGATATGACCTCATGGGTATCGCAACTTACAGAGAGGATATCCTTACAGCTCTCTTCGATGTTCCGAACATGGAGTGGCAGTGTGAGGTTTATACAAAGGAGACTACTCCTGGCGTATACTACTTCAAGAACCTCTATACTTCATTGTGTCCTTTCAATGAGCCAGGTGACTATGTAGAGGAAGATGTATACTTCACTGTAAATGCAGCTAACCCTGGTAAGGTCTATGTTCCTGCACAGCCGCTCGGTTGGGATTGGGGATATGGAATGGCTTGGGCAGGTTCTCTTTGCCAGGAAGCAGGATTCAACACATCTGACGGACAGTACGGAAGCCTCGTGAACGGTGTCATCACCTTCCCTGTAAAGGGCCTTCTTTTCGCAATGGAGGGCTACAACAACATGTCTTTCTACTATGCAAACCCGAAAGGTCTTTCAAGAATCATCCTCCCGGGAGCTATCCTTGTTGACTATACTATCGAGCTTGAAGCTGGCTATTCAGCAGATGGACAGCAGCCTGTTGCATTCACTTTCGGTACAGACGTCGAGACTATCAAGTATGCAGCTTATGCAGGCTCACTCAGTGATGCAGAGCTTGTGGAGAAGGTCGCTGAAGTTGCTGAAAGCACAACAGCAGCTACTGTAAGCAAGCCAGCTGCAGATGCAGAGGGCAATGTTCCAGCAGCTGTAGTCAACCTTTCATTTGATGCTACCGGAGAGTATACTATCGTTGCTGTCGGATGTGACAAGGATGGTGCTGTTCAGAGCTCGGCTTCTCTCATGATCGAGTATGTCGCTGCCGGTGATGAGGTTCCTGTTGTGATTTCTGCAGGTCTTGCATCTGCAGACAAGTATGTCCCTCTCGGATATACTCCTGAGACAGCAGTTGAATTCTATGTTTACGGTAGCAATATCAAGGATCTCAAGATGGGTCTCTTCTCTGCTGTAAACCTTGCGGAAGATCAGAGTGGATGCATCAACAGTGTTATTGCAAGCCAGTCAGCTCCTGCTGAAATCCTCGACGAGATTAACAATGGAGTATACGTAGACCTCTTCACAGGTCTTACTCCAGGAACAGAGTATTATCTCATCGTTTATGCTTCAAACGGTTACGAAGAGACAATGATCCTTTCAGATCCTATCACCACAGCAGGTGATCCGCTTCCTGTTTACCAGACCTATACAATGGATGATGTAGCAGTTGAGTTCCTCCCTATGACTTCTGAGGGATACTTCGGAACATACAACTACTATTCAAAGAATCTCGGTCTGGAGGTTCCTCAGGCTCTCAGAAACTATCAGGGTCAGGTTACTATCTCAGATTCTGCACAGCCAGATATTCCGGCTGAAGAGGATCCTAACGGAAACGGCCTTCCTACAGAGTACGTTGAGGTAAAGGGCCTTTATGGTGCAGATGCGGAAGAGTGGGGATTTGATGATACAATGCCGTTTGAGTTCTATGGCGGAGTATTGTATTCTCTTGCATGGGGATTCGATCAGTGCGAAGCCGGTTACTATCCTGCAACAATGTATGCCCTTACTACAGGAAGTCTTAACTTCTACAATTACACAATGATCGGTGCATTTGTAAGAGAGGGATATATCGCATTCGTTGACGGTACTGATGGTCAGGTTCTTCCTAATTTCTATCTTGGAATGTTCAAGGATGCTGAATATTCATCATTCGCAGGTGTAGGTTCGGCATTCGGAGATGCTCTCCTTATCGATCCGGCTGTTGATGATAACGGACTCGCTCCTCAGGCTGCGGCAGCTTCAGTATTGAGCAAGGCTGATCTTGACAATGTCAACTTCAATCTCGCTGCTGGCGCAAATTATGTGGAGACAGAGCGCGGACGTATCCATTCAGCAATTGATGAGATGCTCGCTGCCAAGAGGACTCCTAAGTCTGTAGGCGTGGTAGCAGGTGTCAAGGGTGAGTGGGATGCCCCTGCAGTAGAGTTCAAGGCTGTTGAGGCTCAGCCTGTTTACAACACTGCAGCAACTTCAGATTACAAGAAGGTAAATGACGCAGCAGCTGCTATTTACAGATAATATTCTGTAGAAATATATTATTAAGTCTAGGAGAGAGGGATCTCTCCTAGGCTTCTACGTTTTAATAAATACTGAAACTATGATAAAGAAAGTATCATTTTTCGCCCTGCTTCTGATGGCTTCATGTGTCTGGAGCTGCCAGGAGATGAAGGACGGAATGTCGTTGGAAATTCCTCGTGTAGAGGATAAGATTCTGCATACCAGGGCCGGAGCCTCATCAGATGGCCTTCTGGTAAAATTTGCGGCTGTTCCTACTGATGAGCAGCTTGCTGAACTCGCGGCTGGCAAGATTGCCGGTTTCGAGCCTCTGTTCCCTTCAACTCCGGGCAAGGAGGAACTTGAGAAGCAGTTTGGACTTGACAGGTGGTATGTTGCCAATGTCGCAGAAGATGTCGATATCGATGTGGCTGCCCGTACGCTTGCTGAAAGCAACAAGGTGAGTCTGGTGGAGTATGACATCAAGATGAAACTGGCTACTGATGACCTGACTTTCCCTTACGAAGGTCCTGTGGAAGCACCAGCTACAAGAGCTGCCATGAGTGATCTTGGCTTCAATGACCCTCTTGTTGCCGAGCAGTGGAACTACTACAATCTTGGTGACCTTTCAATCGCTTCTACCGCATATGCCGGAGCGGACATCAATATCAAGGATACATGGAAAACCCTTACTGCCGGTGATCCTTCAGTGATCGTCGCTGTAGTCGATCAGGGTGTCGACTTTACCCATCCTGACCTTGTGCCAAACATGTGGGTGAATGAGGCAGAGAAGAACGGTAAGCCGGGTGTTGACGATGACGGAAACGGTTATGTTGACGACATCCACGGATATAATTTCGTAGACGGTGAGGGTGAGATCAACTATGACAAGAGCGACTATGATACCGGACACGGAACTCATTGTGCCGGAATCATCGGAGCTGTCAACAACAATGGCATCGGAATGGCCGGAGTTGCCGGCGGAACCGGAAAGAATGACGGAGTCAGGATCATGACATGCCAGATCTTCTCGAAGGGATATGGCGGAGAGACCCGTCATTCGTCACGTGCCATCAAATATGCCGCTGACAATGGCGCATCTGTGATTTCATGTTCATACGGCTATCCGGGAGGAACATTCATGTCAGATGGAGAATTCCTCAGGGAGGATGGCGCAGAGGCGGCTGCAGTAAGATATTTCGAGGCTAACAAGAATAACGACGCCCTCGACGGAAACATCGCGATCTATGCTTCGGGTAACGACGGAGACCCATATGCGGGATATCCTGGAGCGCTGAATGATATCGTATGTGTATCTGCTTTCGGTCCGGATTACCTTCCTACTTTCTATACGAACTATGGCCCTGGATGTAACATCGTGGCTCCTGGTGGAGAGGCTTATCTTCCGCCTTGGACTTCGTATAAGGGTATGATCGTGTCGACAGTGCCATTGAAGGTCGCTTCAAGCGGATATGGATATAAGCAGGGTACTTCCATGGCATGTCCTCATGTGTCCGGAATCGCTGCGCTTGGTATTGCTTATGCCCAGAAGATCGGCAAGAAGTTCAATCTCAGGGACTTCAAGAACATGCTTGTATCTTCAGCAAATGACTTTGACTCCCGTCTTAACGGAACAAAGACTTATGTGCAGACAAATGGCAGCCCTGGCTCTCTGAATCTTGGAAAGTACATGAAGAAGATGGGTACAGGATCCATCGACGCATGGATCTTCATGATGAAGATCGAGGGTGTTCCATGCCTTGTGACAGAGATCGGAAGAAACCAGTGGGTGGATGTTTCCGATTATTTCGGCACATCGTCAGTGAACCTTAAATACCTCTCTGTAGATATCTCTGATGAGGATAAGGCAGCTTTAGGCCTTGAGAAAGACCCTTACATGCAGTACGGAAGGCTTTACGTCCATCCTACCAAGATGGGAGCCGGTAAGATCAGGATCACAGCGATCGGCGGTGGAGAAGTGGTCGGAGGTGACAATACTGTCGGAGGAATGGAGATGACTCAGGAACTCAGCATCGTTTCCAGAGCGTTCAAATCAAGCAATGGCGGCTGGCTCTAAAATGAATCGGATATGAAAGCAAAGATTATTATACTGGCAATCGTTTCTCTGCTTATGATCGGATGCGGAGAAAACAAGACTCCTGTAGCTGTAGATGTTACAGGACAGTGGGAGCTTGCTGACCTGGTGACTACCAGATCGGTACAGATCGGAGATCAGAAAATCGAGGTTTACATCGATTTCAAGGCTGATAATACATTCAAGCTATGGCAGATGCTGGGAACTGGCCGCCATCGCCTTTATGAGGGCACATGGCAGCTTACAGAGAACACTCTGACAGGAAAGTATTCTGATGGAAAGGAGTGGGGAACTGCCTACGAGGTCAGCATCGTTGACGATGTCCTTCACATGAAGGAGACAAAGACCGGTACAGAGACATATGTCTATAGAAAATGTACCATTCCTTCCGGTCTTTAATTGAATATGACTGAAAATCAAGGGAGAGCCGTCTGAAACAGCTCTCCCTTCTTTTATTATAAAGTATCCTTCCTCAGGTCTTCGATGTATTTGTCGATCCTGTGAAGCTGACGCGGGATATCGATGCGTTGAGGGCAATGTCCCGAGCATTGGTTGCATCCGATGCAGCGGGCTGCCTGACGGAGCTTCGGAACGGCCCTGTCGTAGCTTACCAGGTAAGCTCGGCGCGCCTTCTTATAGCCTTCGTCCTCGATGCTCTTTGCGATCTCGCCTTCGTTCACGCATTTGTTGTAATGCAGGAGGATGGCAGGGATATCGATGCCGTAAGGGCATGGCATGCAGTATTTGCAGTCGTTGCATGGGATCGTAGGGTATTTCTGCATCAGGTCGGCAGTCTCCTCGAGGAAGGCCAGCTCGTCTTCGTTGAGCGGCACGAGAGGGGAGTATGTGCCTGTATTGTCCTGAAGATGCTCCATGTAGGTCATTCCGCTGAGCACGCAGAGGACTCCCGGATGTGTGCCGGCGAATCTGAATGCCCATGAAGCCACGCTTCCCTGTGGGTTGCGCTCCTTCAGACGGTCAGCGATGTGCTGCGGCACCTTTGAAAGGCGGCCGCCGAGAAGCGGCTCCATGATCACCGACTGAATGCCCCTCTTGTCGAGCTCTTCCTGCAGATATTTCGCGTTTGCATTCCTTCCCGATGCATGTGTCCAGTCGACATAATTGAGCTGGATCTGGACGAAATCCCAATGGTATTTTTCGTGCAGGGCCATGAGCTCGTCAAAGCCTTCCGCGCTTCCGTGGAACGAGAATCCGAGGTTCCTGATGCGTCCTGCCTCTCTTTCCTTCTGGAGGAAATCCATGATTCCGGACTCTCCGAACCTTGAATTGAAGGCTTCAAGGCCTGAAAGCGAGTGAAGAAGATAATAGTCGATGTATTCTGTCTGGAGATTCTTGAGGGAATTCCTGTACATCTCGATCGAGTTCTCCAGCGATGCGTTGCTGAAGTTCGAGAGCTTCGTGGCGATGAAGTAGCTGTCGCGAGGGTATCTCTTGAGCGAACGTCCGGTCGCTGCCTCGCTCTGTCCCTGAAGGTATACGGGAGCGGTATCGAAATAATTCACTCCATGCTCTATGGCGTAGTCGATGAGCCTGTCGGTGGTCTCCTGGTCGATGATGTCCTTTCCATTCTCATCCTTGATCATAGGCCAGCGCATGCAGCCGTATCCGAGGATGCTGACCTTGTCGCCGTTGCCGTTGTTGGTCCTGTATGTCATCTCTCCGCCGCCAGCCTTCTCTTCTGTTCCTGCTGGTGCCGAGGTCTCTCCTCCCTTGCATCCTGCAACAGCGGCAACTCCTCCCATTGCGAGAGCCGCGCTTCCGGCCCTCTTGAGGAAATCTCTTCTGTTTATATCTGTCTTCATGATCAAATCGTTTTATGTACTTCGTGTCCTTCCACATGAATGGCTGTCAGAGGCCTTGCAGGGCAGAGATTCTCGCATGCTCCGCATCCGATGCACCTTTCCTCATTCACGGTCGGAATCATCAATGACTTCGGATCGTCAGGGTTCTTCTTCACCATCCTGATCGCTCCGGCAGGGCAGTGGCGTGCGCAGTTGCCGCACTTCACCTCGTCGGTGTTCACGACGCAGGCGTCGAGATTGACGACCGCATGGCCTATCTGGATCGATGATTTCTCCTCCCTTGTGATCGGCCTGATGGCGCCGGCAGGGCAGATGTCCGAACACCTTGTACATTCAGGACGGCAATATCCTCTTTCATATGACATCTCCGGCATCATGAGGGTCATGAGCGATGTCGAAGGCCTGAGCACCTGGTTAGGGCATACGCTTACGCAGAGCTGGCAGGCTGTACAATGATCTGTGAAATTCTTTATGCTGAGCGAGCCGGCAGGCACTATAGGCGTCTGTCTCTCAGGCTTTTCCGCGCGTGCAATATCAGTAAGACCACCATCCACCTTCATTTCCTGAGCCTTGACTGTCGCAGCTGTAGTCGCAATGACTGCAGACGTGATGAACGCCCTTCTACCCTGATCGGCAGCCTTCTTGCCCTGAACTTTCTTGTCATCCTGAGCGGCTTTCTTGTCATCCTGAGGAGCGTAGCGACGTGAGGATCTCCTCGCATACCTTATAGCCCCCTCCTTGCATGTGTCGATGCAGTCCATGCATGCCACGCAGCGGCTGTAGTCGATCTCATGTTCCTTCATGTTGATGCATGACGCCTTGCACTGCTTGCCGCAGAGGCCGCAATTGCGGCACTTCTCTGTGTTGATCACAGGCGCGAACACGCTGAATCTCGAGAAGAATCCGAGTACTGTTCCCACAGGGCAGATGGTGTTGCACCATGTCCTGCCATGCTTCCATGCGAGGACGCCGACAACTATGAATGTAACGATGGCGATGACGAATGTTGATACTGACTTGATCCATACGTCAACACTGTAGAACGCGTAGCTTCCGGCTCTCTCTGCAATCCATGCGAAGAAATTGTTGCCCCACTGGTAGAGAGGCGCAAAGAGGTTGCCGGCGATACGTCCGTAAGCGCTGTACGGAGCTATGAGGATCGCGATCGAATGTGCTCCGAGGGCCAGTCCCGCGATGAACAGCACGAGTACGGTATATCGCAGCCAGTTCTTGGCGGGAGAGTAGCTGAAACGGAAGCGGTTCTTCTTCTTTGTCTTACCGTGGATCCATGAAATAATGTCCTGCATTACTCCCAGAGGGCATATTACAGAACAGTATACTCTGCCGAAAAGCAGAGTCAGCAGCAGGAGAACTGCCACGATCACGAAGTTCATTGCCAGCACTGCAGGCAGGAACTGTACCTTGGCCATCCATCCGAGCCATGCGTGGAGCGTTCCTGTGAAATCCAGGAACAGCAGCGTCACGCCGATAAAGAAGATGGATGCCAGAATGATTCTGATCTTTCTTAGCATATAGTTATAGTTTAGTAATGTCATTTCGAGCTTGTCGAGAAATCTCTTTCATATTTATCCAGCGCCTCTCTCATCAGTACCCGTCCGGCCTGGGAAATCTCCCGTGCTCTGGCATAGTCGCCGATCTCTCCGTATGCATCGAAAGGCATCTTCACGAGCACTTCCGGACGGTATCTCTCGGCTGCCAGCTTCGCAAGGGCATGGTTCATTATCGAGAATGTACGGGAAAGTATGCTGTAGTAATTGTCTTCATAGAACAGCTCGGGCTCCGGGTCTTCCTCATGCAGCTTGTGGGACAGGACCTTCATGCCCTGGTCCTTTGCAAGCCGCAGCTTTTCGCTGAATGTCAGGGAATGGTTGTGCTTTACGGCATTTATGACGTTCAATGTCTCCTTGTTCAGCTCCTCCTCCGCTGCCTCTCTGGATTGCTCCTGGCGGGCTTCTTCGATGAGCGTCTGCCTGATGCTCTCGACATCGACATCGTTCACATCGAAGGCTACGAGGATGTCATTGCCGCTTCTGACCGCCTTGTCGATAGGCATGGTGTTGACGATTCCGCCGTCCACGAGGGTCCTGAAACCGTATTTTACAGGTCTGAAGAGGGACGGGATGGATATCGAGGCCCTGATAGCGTCGAAGAGGGGACCACGGTCGAATACCACTTCCTCGCCTGTGTAAAGGTCGGCCGCTACGGCTCTGTATGGTATGTTGAGGTCCTCAATGTTGACATCAGGGACGATCTCCTTGAGTGCTCCGATGACCTTGTCGCCTTTGACAAGATGGTTCTTGCTGATGGATATGTCCATGAGGGTAAACACCTTCCATGCGTCAAGGCTGAAGAGCCATTCCTTGACTTCCTCAAGCTTTCCTGCGGCATAGATGCCCCCTATGAGAGAACCGATCGAAGTGCCGGCGACAGAGGTTATATTGTAACCTCTGCTGACAAGCTCCTCTATGGCTCCTATGTATGCCCATCCTCGCGGACCTCCGCTGGAAAGAACAAGTGCAACATCTTTTTTCATAGCAATGGTGTCAAGGCTTACAAATATAACAAAAAAAGAACCTCGCAAGGTCCTTTTTTATTAATTCATTACCGCACAGTCGAAATATTCCTTGAAAATCGCGAATGCCTTGTCAAGCTGCTCCGGAGTGTTGTGTGGAGTGGCCTCCAGCTTATATTCCCATCCGAGCGACTCGTACTTGTGCTTTCCGAGGGTGTGATATGGAAGGATCTCCACTCTCTGGAGCATCTTATAGTTCCTGAAATGCTCACCAAGGGCCCTGATGTCCTCCTCGAAATCGCTGATTCCCGGAACAAGAACATATCGGAGCCAGAACGGCTTGCCGTTCTCCTCGAGCCACTCTGCGGTCTTTATGGTC